>LGVF01229034.1_pt1 | contig 10654 bp, 9 predicted proteins | sample 469901 | NCBI WGS metagenome assembly LGVF01 (sample SAMN03893561, study PRJNA290197) | marine sediment metagenome | material: sediment; isolation source: combined push core samples #3730, #5133, and #5579 collected at Hydrate Ridge | place: Pacific Ocean: Hydrate Ridge | reverse complement strand
TATATTATTTATTGTACATCATTTTTGTCAAAACCGTCTTCATCACCATAACCAAGTTGATCTAGTAGCGTTGATACCCCGCCAAGTTGCATCAAAATATCATTTTGATGCAATATTTATTGTTTCACTAATGTTTTTATCCTTAAGATTCAAGTTTATAAAAAAGTGTTTTCAATATCAAAAAACAGAAGTTGATACTGAAATATCTGAAATATTTTTTTTATTTATTGAAAAATTAACATATTTAAATCAATAATTCCATCTATATCAATCCCAATAATTATATCTTATATTTATATTTCAATCATCATTTAATCTAACCCGACTTAACTTTGCAGTTAAATAACATCCATTACTTAAAGAAGGTGCTCATCATTTAGCATAAAAAACAATATCTTGATAGTCTAATAATTCACCATCTTTATATAATTCAGTTCTCCGAACATCCTTAGTTCTATCATTTTTAAGATTAAAACTTTTAAATGAATATCAATTTGACCAAGTTACTGTTTCAATACGACCACAATTCCGTACTCCATTACTTTGAATCTGAGAATAAGTATATCATTCAGTAATAAATAATCATGGTTCACTAAAAGTTTCTTGTAATAATCATTCAGTTGCAGAAATAACTTCTCATGTACCATAGTCTATTTCTCACTCTTCTGTTAATGAAGGATCAAATACACTACTCATTAAATTATAATTTAAATGTATATTATCTACCAACTCATAATAATTTATCACTCCATTATAAGCTAATTCTTTACTTACTAATCAACTAACAAAAGCAGCTGAAAAAGATGTTCATTCTACTGTTTTATAGCTTTGATTTATATCAGTTGTATAAATATTTATTCATGGAGTATATAAAGTAACTCATGTTCCATAATTTGAAAATGTAGTTTTTTCATTTTGTTCATTTATTGAACCAATTGTTATAATATCTGGACATGATGCAGGTATCATACCTGTTATTTCAGAATTATTATTACCTGCAGATGTAATTGTAAAAATTCAATTATTCTTTGCATCAGTAATTGCTTCACAAATTGGATTATTTTCAAGCGTTCAAATTCATCCAAAACTCATATTAAGTACTTTGATATCATTTAGTTTTGCATATTCAATAGCTTCCAAAATATCATAACTAGTACCTAATCAATCCACGTCAAGTACTTTTAATGCAATTAAATCACTATTACTATTAACTCAATATCTTCATTTTCAATTTACTTCAGCTCAAATAATTCATGCTACTTGTGTACCATGTCAGTTATCATCTATTGCATCAATATCTTCATTTACAAAATCATAAGATAATAATGAATTATAATTATTATCTAAATCAATATGAGTATAATCTATTCAAGTATCTAATACTCAAACTTTTATTTTTTCTTTGGTTTGTAATTCTTCTTGAAAAACATCAGCTCAAATATATGTATTTCACCATAATTTTTTTGTTTCTTCTCATAATACATATTCTATTTCTAATGATTCTACTATTTCTGGTAGAATTATATTGTATTCACCTACTTTTGTTGGGATAATTCAATTAGCTATATCAGTAATATCATTTACTAAAAAACTACTATTAAGAGAAAGTCTTATCATATATCTATTATTCCCTAATTCTTTTAATTTTGATTGTTTATCTCAATTTTTGAAATAATTATTTATAGTATCAAAATCTTCTGATGACTCTATTAAAAATCTATAATTATTTTTTCAAGCAATAGTATTTTTAATTTTATCTGATTTTTTAGGACCAAATTTATCTTTCAAAATTACTTTTGTATTAGATTTTGCCTGTACATAATTATTCAAAATTAAACCAAAAACAACAAAAAAAATAAGTATAAAAATTGTACTTATTTTTCTAGAAAAAATCTTCATATTAAAAAAAATAAAAAATATAATACAATTTTAGTATATGAAAATATTTCTAATAATCAAGTGATTTTTACTTTAAATATCAGTAAAACTCTGTAGTGTCTTTTATAGGAAAACTATTATTATATATGTAAGATATTAAATTTATATTAAATTATCTAAAAAAAATAAATTTTCAAAGGGTTAAAAGCCCTCTATTAACAAACTGTTTTAAAAAATAAAATTAAAAAACTGTCAACAGAGGGCTTTAGCCCTTTGTTATTTCAATTTTAAAAAACACAAAAAAGAGATTTTTTCAATCTCTTTTTTTATTATTTCAAATGTAAAAATATTATAATTTTACTTAACTATTATTAATTATCTGCAATAATATAATAATCTATTTAAGCTAATTTATTATTAAGAATTTCTTCAACCATTCTGAAGAAATCTTCATCTATTAAATTTATTTGATTATTTTTATGATTTTTACTATGTTTAGTTTCTAAATTTTTCATTTTTTCATTTTATTAATTATAAAGTATTTTTAAGCTGCTATTTTTAAATTAGTTGGTTCTAACCATTCACCAAATTGATTATTTAATATATCTAAAACTTCTCTTTGTTTAATTGTTCTAGCTAAATTAATTTCTGATTCACTTAATCATTTTCATGATAAAATATTTATTATTCCATTTTTTGTTTTAGATATTAAATCAGTAACATTATTTGATTGTTCTCATAGAACTTCTCTCTGAGTTGATTCTGGTATATTCATTGTTTTCATATTTTTATTATTAATTATTAAATATTTTATTTATTTTATTGTAAGTAAAACTTGTTTATTTTTTTGTATTACTTGTGATAACATATATGCTCACTCTCATCTAGTAATTTTTTCATTTGGTCTGAAATAATTTTCTCAGAACCTATCTTTCCATGTATTAGATTTATCAAATATTGTATTTGCAATCATATTTTCTTCATCTTCTAAATCTTTGTATTCAATTACTAGGTTGTTATTACTTTTATCTAATATTAAATATTTGTATGTTAAATTAAGTAATTCTTCCCTATCTATTGTTTTATATTTACTTGATTTTGCTCTAAGAGTAAATACATTTCTTAAATTTTGTTCAATAGTTGATTTTTCTAATTTATATGAATTATCATTATTCATATAAATTAAAGTATTTCTAATCCATGATAATGCATCATACTCATTTAATTCACTTTTTTCTTGAAAATATCATTTATTGATTCAATCAATTATTCAATCTTGTAATAACTCTATTACTTCATCTTTGTATTCATAACTATTTACAAGTCATTTAGGATTAGATACAAATATTTTTTTAGAATTTATTAATTTGTTAGTATCTTTATTTATGATTTCTATTTTAGGATTTGTTCATGTAACTTTATAGTCATATATTAATAATCCTCAAACAGTATCATTATATGTAAAATTTCTATAATCTTGAAAATCTTCATCTCTACAATCAGTTTTAAATATAGTATTTATATTTTTTAAACTTCATGATTTAATACATATTTGTACATCATCATTTGTTTTTAGTTGTAGGTTTCAATCATAACTTAAATTAATTAATTTTGATCAAGTTTTATCTTGAAATAATACTATTCATGTTTTTTGTTCACCTAAAATTATAGAGTTTGTTCAAAGTATAGTTGCTTTTGTAGGAATAATTGAACTTGATTTTGAATACACTTTAATAGGTATAGTTTTAATAGTTTGGTTTCAAATTTTAATGTAAAGTTTAGTATTTCATGCACTTAATCAAGTAAGTTTTATATCTCTTTTACCATCTGTAAAATAATATAATTTTTGTGGAAATACAGAAACTTTTGATTGATCAATTATAAATGTCATTCATGAAGGCATATTTCATCTAAAAGGTTTTCATTTACTATTAGTAATTTCTAATTTTAGAGTACTTGCTTTTCAAACTTCAACATTTCATCAAGCATTTACAAATTCTAGTGAAACATTATAATCTTTTAAGAAATCTTCTACTTCTTTAGCTTCAATTTCTTCTCTAGTTAATAGGTTTTTTCTAGAAATTTTAACAGTTTTTATTGAATTTTCTTCATCATCATCATCTTTTGAATCATTATTAATAGCAAGTAAATAATCTTTTTTTGCTTGAGCTCTAGTTTTTGGTCAAAACCGACCAGCTCAATCAGAATTTTTATTTGCAATAACATTTTTATCTATTTGATATTCAATTATATCATCAATCACATCTTCATAATCTCAGTTAATACTTCAATTATAATATCATAATTCTTCAAATACTTCTTGTACTTCTTTTATATCTGTTTTTGAATATCAAATATAAACAGTTGTATTAAATATATCTAAATTATTATTTGTGCTTGAATAATTATATACTGTTGAACTAGATGAAATTTTACTTAATACAGCTCATTTTGTTTCTAGAAATAAAAGTGGATCAATGGTAATTCTTTCTAATTCATCATAACATAATCATTTTTCAGAAATTTCATAATAACTATAAGGACATGAATTATAATCATAATATGTAGGGTGAAAACTTGCTTTTAAATCAATTTGGAAATGCAAGTGATTTCAAGTTGAATTTCAAGTAGATCAAACTTCTCATATTTTTTTTCAAACTTTAACTTTATCTCATTTTTTTGCATTAATTTTTGATAAATGAGAATAATTTGAAATTATAGTTTTTCAATTTATTATATGTTCTATTGATACTGTATTTCATAATGCTACCAAATTTTTTGCAACAATAACTTTTCAATCAGCCATTGCATAAACAGGTGTTCATTTAGAAGTTGCAATATCAACTCACATATGTCATCAATTTCAGACATCCCAACCATATTTATAACTTGATCACCATAATACAGTATAGATTCTTGTATAATCATTATACCCTCAATCTTTAGTTGCATATTTTGTATAATCCTTAGTTTTAAGTATAGGTAAATCTTGTTTACAGCTAGAACTAAGAGTATCAAATTCTTGGTATCTACAATCAAGTTCAGATATTTCCTTTAAAGGATATATTAAATCATTATCAGTACTACTTGCAGCAATAGCAGGAATTGGATTCAGTGAGGTCACTAAAAATATTCCAAGTGTTAACTCTGACAAAAATTTTTTAAACTCTTGTGTTGTTTTCATAATAATTTTATTTTTGAAATAATTTATTTTAATTTATCAATTTTATATATATAATAGTTTTATATTTAATATCCCGGGTAAAATTTCTTATATATAGTTACTTGACAAATTAGAATTTGTATATTTAAATTAAATCTGTAATTAAATTATCCCATAAAAACATACACTTGTCAAGTATTGTGATATATTTTTCTATAAATATTAAAATAAAAAAGTCAAGTTCCTTTTGTAATGAGAATATTAACTGTAATTTTTTATACTTGCTTTTTTGGTAATTTATTTTATAAATAATAAAAATGACGATTTTTAATGTAGAATTATACTGATTTACTATAGCTCCAACATATTATTGATTAATGTATTTAATATGATTTTTAGCTTGATATTATATAATAAAGAAAAGGAATAAGATATTTATAAATATAATGGATAAATCTTTAACAAAATTATTATTAGACGATTTGGTGTTTTATATTTTTCTTTGAGTTATTTTAGGTTGAAGGATTTGATATGTATTATTTTATAATTTTTCACATTATTTTTCTAATCCTATAGATATATTAAAGATTTGGGAATGATGAATGAGTTTTCATGGTTGAGTTTTATGAGTAATTATTGCGATGTGGTTATTTGTTAGAAAATATAAATTAAATTTTTTAAATGTAGCTGATCAAGTAACATCAATACTTCCTATATGAATATGACTTGGAAGAATATGAAATTATTTAAATAAAGAATTACTTGGTTTCAGTAATTATTATTGACCATTTTCAATTAATTGAAGATTTCCCTCTCCTTTACTTGAATTTTTATTAGAATGAGTTGTTTTATATATAATATTAAATATTGTTTACAAAAAAAAGCAGTTTCATTGACAAATTGCTGCTTTATTTTTAATTTTGTATTGAATATTTAGAATATTTATAGAATTATTATTTAGAGAACCAGATATCCATATATGATATATATATTGATTTTTAACTATTTGAGAAATATTAACAGTTCCTATGGTAGTATTTTGATTATTTTATTATTTTTATTTAAGGTATAATGAATATAAGTAAGTCTTTTTCTTCATTTTTAATATATTGTTCAATACTTATTACGGTATTGGCACAATTTTTTCCTGAATTATATAGTTTATGAATTAATGATTTTTATATTAAACATAGTATGTGATATATAATTTTTATTCAATTTTTTATTTGAACATTCTTACATTGATCTGTTATGCATATATTATTTAATTCAATATTTATATATTATTTTTGAAATACTTTGGAGGCTTTAATATGAAAAAAGAAATTTATTATATTTTTTGTATTTTCAGTATTTTTTATTTGATGATTGCTTTTAATAAACATTAAATGAAATACAATTTGAATTAGTTGATTTGCAATGGCACTTTTAGCGTATTACACACTTGAGCTAAAATCAAGAAATAACCCTGAATATAAATGATGAATTACAGCGTTAATTATAAATATTGGTATATGACTAATGCCATGAATTAGTTTATTATGACATTTATACTGAGCAATAGCTTGAGTACTTTTCTATTTTTTTAATAAAGAAATTTTTAGAAAAAAAATGGTTGGAGCTGTTGAATTATAAAAAAAATTGTATTAAATATTTAAAATTTTATAATTTCATCACTAATCTTTCAATTTCTAACTTAAAAACATCATCATCAGCTTGGAATAATTTTCAAGTTTTCATTTTTTTATCAATATTAATTAATCAAATATAAAAATCTTTTAATTGTTTGAATGTGATTTTGTAATTTTTATTTACTAAAAAAGCTCTACTTCATAAATTTAATTTACTTGTAATGTCTTTGCTACTTATCTTTAAATTTTTGTATTTTAGAATATATAAATTTGTTCTTATATTTGATATGAAATTGTTATAAAAAGCGTATATATTGGTTTGATTTAATAAAATATCAATTTTATTAAGTAATATATTTTTTTCTAGATTTAATAGAGAGTCAATAATTTGAAATATACTTTCTTCTAATTCAGGTATGATATTTTGAATAATATCTTCACTATTTATATAATCTTTTGTAATAAGTAATTTTTCTAATTCTTGATAAATTTTTGCTAAATTTTGTGCTTTGTAAGCTATGATTTTATTTATTGCTTCACTAGAAATTTTATTATTATATTTTTCTTGAATAGTTCTTTTTAAGTGTTCTGGGTTTAAAATACTATATTCTGTATGTTTAGTATTATCTACAAAAAATTTATAATTTTTTGATCTTTTATCTGGTTTATGTTCACGTATTAATAAAATATTATCTTCGGGAATTTTATCAAAAATTGAAATAATAAAAGTAATTTTTTCATCTTCTGATTTATTTCAGCTTAATTTTAAAATTATTAATTTTTTTTCACTTAAAAAACTTCATCATGTTAAAGTTTCAATTATATAATTATTATTTAATTCTTCCAGAGAATTAATATTTATACAATTAAAATCACCAAATTTTGAAACAAATCTATCCTTCCAGATTTTAACTTGTTCTTCAATAATAGTTTCTGAATTTCATGTAAAATAATATTTCATAGTTTTTTAATTATTCAAATTAAATAATTTTATTAATTTAGTATTTCAGCTTTCTTTTATTAATTCTAAAACATCTACTATATTTTGTAAACTATTTTTTAAATTTATTAAATCTTTTGGATTTGCTCTATTTAATGCTAGTCTAGATAATATATTTTCTAAATCTGATACTCATTTTAATTTACTTGTAATTTTTTCAAGTAATATTTTATTATTTAAGAATTCATTTATAATATTTTGTCTTACTTCAATTTGAGTTTTTTCTTTAAGAGGTTTTAATATAGATTCTCTTAAAAATCTTTTTCACATTGGAGTATTTGTTTTATTTAAAATTCAAAACAAAGTTCATATAGTATTTGATTTTGTTTGAAAATTGTAAACTAAATCTAGATTATTTATTGTCGATTCATCAAGTTCTAAAGAATCAGAAAAATTTTCTACTCAAATATTTTTTAAATGTTTTAATTCAGATTTTTGATTTTCTTTGAGATATACAAGTAATAAATTACTAGCTTTTATAGCTAATGGTTTATCTTTTAATCAAAATCAAGATAAATCCTTTACTCAAAAATGCGCATATATATTTTGCTTGTTATCTTTTGATATTTCATAATAATATATATTGAGATTAAATTTTTTCTCTAATATATCTTTTATGCCTTGATTATTAAATAGTTTTTTTTCAAGTATAACCTCTCTTGGGGATATTTTGTAGATTTGTGTTTGTAATTCATTAAAATCTCTTAATTCACTAGATTTCCATGTTAAACTTGATGATTCAATGAATGATAATCAATATTTTCATTCATTTTCTACTATTGATATTATATAATTATTTATTTCTCATGATTCAGAGTAATTTTCTCATTCGAGATTAAGAGTTGCGGGTGTAACAGTTCTAACGACTTCCCTGTTTACAATTCATTTTAATTTTGGATCACTAACTTGTTCTGCAATACTTACTTTGTATCAGGCATTAACCAAAATTGGTAAATATTTATCTTTGGCATGGTATGGTATTCAAGCAAGAGGGATAGGTTTATCTGCATTTTTATTTCTTGAAGTTATATTTATTCACAAAATCTTATGTGCAATTTTAGCATCTTCATCAAACATTTCATAAAAATCTCACATTCTAAAAAACAAAATTGAATCAGGATTTTGTTTTTTGATATCATAATATTGTTGCATTCAAGGTGTTAGAGACATTTTGTATTTATTAGAACATAATTTTATTTCTACTCAATCTAGAATATTGGGATTTTTTATCAGTAAATCTTGATATATTTAGAAGTATTCCAAGTCATATCATAAGTGATAAAATTGAAGATCATCAATAGCTTATAAAAGGTAGAGTTATTCAGGTTAATGGAACTATATTTAAATTAACTCAGATATTTATAAAAGCTTGAATTAATATCCAACTAGATATTCAAACAGCAACTAATTGTGCAAACATATCTTTAATTTTGGATGCAATTAAAAATCATCTATATCAAATATATAAGTAAATTAGTATAATTGTGAGTCAACCAAGAAATCATAATTCTTCAATTATTACAGAAAATATAAAATCTCATTGTACTTCAGGTAAATATCCAAATTTTTGAATTGATTTTCAAAATCAAAGTCAATTAAATCATCAGCTTCAAATTGCAATTAATGCTTGTTCTGTTTGATAATTGATTGTTTTATTTTTGATTGCTTCTTTATTGTCAGCTAAAAAATTATCAATTCTTTGAGTAATATATCACAAGGTATTTAAATTTTTTCAAGTAGCTTTATCATAATCTCAAGCAGAATATATTAAAACAGAAAAAATACTTCATAATAAAAAAACTAGAAGTAAATGTTTTATATTTGCTCATGCGTAAAAATACATAATTATTGAAATTGGGATAATTACCATTATTGTTCAAAAATCTGGTTGTAATCATACAAGTAAAAGTACTACTCATATAATCATAGCATATGGTATAAATCAATTTTTAAAATCACTTAATAATCATTTAAATTTTTTAAAAAAAGCTGCTAAATATACTATTAATGCAATTTTTAAAAATTCTGTTGGTTGAATTGTAAATGGTATTCATGGTATATTAATCCATCATCTAGCTCATTTTAAACTCATTCACATAATTAGTACAATCACAAGAAGAATTATACTAAATCAGAAAAAATATTTTGAGTATTTTTCAAAAAATGAATAATGAATTTTAACAATAACTCATAATACTAAAAAAGATATAATTATATGAGCTATATTTCTAAGTACATAAAAATGATTGAATGCTTCAGTAATGTCTCAATTTCTAACCATTACATCAGTAATTCTGAATGATGAATAAACAGATACTGATGAAACCATTATCATTCAAAAAATTATCAGAAAAAATACTGAAAAAAATAATTTGTAATCTACGGGTTTTTTTATCATTTTAAATTATGAAAGAGTATTTAATGCTATATTTGATAATTCAGGAAACAAAACCATAATTATTCATCTTATAAAAATTAGAATAAAAAGAATAATTATTGGTGTAAAATCAAATGGTCAAATTCTAGTTGGTATATATTTTCTTATAATTTTATAAATTGGATTAATTAATTCATCAATAAAAGTTATTTTGATTTTTAATCCAAATAATGTTAACCATGAAAGTATTATATGGAATATTATCAAATAATAAAAAATATCTAATAAAATAAAAAATGCTAAAATTATTGTGTTCATATTTCTTTTGTTAATAGGTTATATGCTATTTTTGCTGCATCTTCTTGTGCTTTTTTCTTGCTTGTTCATTTTCATTTTCAAATTTCTTTTTCATTTAAGTAAATTCATACAATAAATAATTTATTATGATCAGGTCAAGATTCACTTAATACTTCATAATGTGGAGTAATGTCAAAATTAGCTTGTGTAAATTCTTGAATAGTTGTTTTAAAATCTTTTGTAAGATTGTTATTTAAAATTTCATCTAAAGTTACATATATATATTTGTCTATAAATTTTTTTGCTCA
>LGVF01068547.1_pt1 | contig 10667 bp, 7 predicted proteins | sample 469901 | NCBI WGS metagenome assembly LGVF01 (sample SAMN03893561, study PRJNA290197) | marine sediment metagenome | material: sediment; isolation source: combined push core samples #3730, #5133, and #5579 collected at Hydrate Ridge | place: Pacific Ocean: Hydrate Ridge | reverse complement strand
TCCGACCTCACTGCCATCTGAATGGGGAATTGGGGACTTTGGCCCTGGTGCATATGAATTCATCGATTTTCTTACTGTTTCCGGGCAAAGTATCTGGCAAATGCTGCCACTGGGGCCGACCGGATATGGCGATTCTCCCTATCAGGCACTTTCTGCATTTGCCGGCAACCCCATGCTTATCAGTCCGGATCTCTTGCTGGAAGGGGGACTGTTGCAAAGTGAGGATATTGAAAAACCGGAATTCCCCCATGATCATGTTGATTTTGGTGGTGTGATTCCCTTTAAATATGAACTCATCAGAAAAGCTCATAGTAATTTTTTGACTGAAAAACCTGCCTCTGTTGTGCAGCGGTACAGCCGGTTTTGTAAGGAACACGCGCATTGGCTGGAGGATTTTTGTCTGTTTGCAGCAATCAAGGGATTCCATCAGAGCAGACCATGGACAAGCTGGCCTGAGGAACTGGTTCTGCGCAGCCCCGAAGCGCTCAGTTCATGGTCTCAAAAGCTTGAGAATGAGATAGAGCGGCACTGTTTCATTCAATTTCTCTTCTTTGATCAATGGCAGAAACTGCACAGTTATGCAGCATCTCAGGGAATCAGGATCATTGGCGATATCCCTCTCTTTGTTGCCCATGATTCCAGTGATGTCTGGAGCCATCAGGAATGGTTTTATCTTGATAAAAAAGGTGAACCCACCGTCGTTGCCGGTGTGCCTCCCGATTATTTCAGCGAAACAGGACAGCGCTGGGGTAACCCCCTTTTTGACTGGCAGCAGCTGAAGAATGAGGGCTATTCCTTCTGGGTCAAACGGTTTGAGCTGCTCTCATTTATGTTTGATTTTATCCGCATAGATCACTTCAGAGGCTTTGCCAGTTACTGGGAGATCCCGGCCAGGGAAGAAACAGCTGTGAAAGGTACCTGGAAAAAAGGGCCTGGCGCCGGACTTTTTCATGCTATAGAACGTGATCTTGGCAGCGGTGCTCCAATTATTGCTGAAGATTTAGGAGTCATTACCGAAGATGTGACAGAGATGCTTGATGAACTCGGGTATCCGGGAATGGCTATCCTGCAGTTTGGTTTTGAGGGGGTAGAAGAGGGTGATAATTCTTCATTATTTCTGCCCCATAATCATCTCTATAACCAGGTGATCTACACCGGTACCCACGACAACGATACTGTTTGCGGCTGGTGGGATAAACAGCCGGAAGAGGTAAAGGATTTTACAAGGCGCTATCTCAACACAGACGGTAAAGTGATCCACAGGGATATGATTAGAGCTGCCCTTTCATCCGTTGCTTTTCTGGCAATCTTTCCCCTGCAGGATCTTTTTGGGTGTGGCAATGAAGCACGTATGAACCTGCCTGGCACTTCCAGCGGCAACTGGCAATACCGTTTTTTAAAGGGGGATCTTTCTTCCGATCTCGCAGATGATTTATTGAAAATGACACAACTTTATGGCAGAACAGCTGCGAAGAAAGATGCAGACTTAAAACAACCTGATACTAATAGTGTCAAATTACTGTAATAGAGCCTGATTATGGAAAAACTTAATATTTTAATTGCGGCTTCCGAAGTTGTACCTTTTGCAAAAAGCGGCGGTCTGGCTGATGTAATCGGGGCATTACCAAAGGCACTTCGCAATCTGGGTCATGACGTGCGTGTGGTGATGCCGCGCTATTACATCATCGATAGAGAGTACTATGACCTTAAACCTCTTGAAGGCTCCCTCGGTGTGCATATGGGAAGTCTGGGTGAAGTGTGGTCCTCCGTCTATGAAGGTGTGCTCCCGGGCAGTGACGTGCCGATCTATTTTATAGAGCATGAGGGATTCTTTGGTCGAAAAGGGCTTTATGATGAGAATGGTGAAGGGTACGTAGATAACGACAACCGTTTTATCTTCCTTTCCAAAGCGGCCATGCAGCTGGCTAAAAAACTGCATTTCAGACCTGATGTTATCCATGCCAATGACTGGCATACTGCTAGTATGCCAATCCTGCTGAACTCGACCTATGGTTCTGATCCTGATTTTGAAAATACAGGTTCGCTGCTGACCATTCATAATCTGCAGCACCAGGGAAAGTTCTATAAAGACGCGATGGATGTACTCGATATTGGCTGGGAACACTTTAATGCCAGTGAACTGGAAGAGTATGACGGCATCAATCTGCTCAAGGGAGGCATTGTTCATGCTGATGCCATCAATGCCGTCAGTAAAAAATATGCCCAGGAGATCCGCACTCCTGACTTTGGCTGGGGGCTTGACAGTCTCATTGATGCTCATGCTTCAAAACTTCACGGCATATTGAATGGGGTTGACTATACTGAGTGGAATCCGGAGGTGGACAATTTTATTGCCAGACAGTTTGACAGTGATGACCTCTCAGGAAAGGCAATATGTAAAGCTGAACTGCAAAAAGCGTTCAATCTCCCCGAACGCAGTGAAGTGCCGTTGATAGGCCTTGTCGGCCGTCTTGCCGAACAAAAAGGTATTGGCCTGCTGGCTTCAGCCATCTGGCATCTGATGGGGCTTGATATTCAGATGGTCCTGCTGGGCACCGGGGAAAGGTGGGCAGAGCATTTTTTCAGTGATATAAGTGGCAGATATCCTGAAAAATTTGGCTTGTTCGTCGGCTATCGAAACGACCTGGCTCACCGGATTGAAGCGGGAAGTGATCTGTTTTTGATGCCGTCACTGTTTGAGCCCTGCGGCCTGAACCAGATCTACAGCCTGCGTTATGGAACCGTGCCGATTGTAAGGGCAACCGGAGGCCTGGATGATACCATAGATAATTATGATGCAGAAACAAAAAGCGGTACCGGCTTCAAGTTTTACGATGCAACGCCGGAGGCACTCAGCGGTACAGTACAATGGGCAGTTGATACCTGGTATCATGACAGAACAGGTTTTGAGCAACTGCGTCGCAATGGTATGAAAAAGCGTTTTGACTGGGATGTGGCAGCAAAGGGTTATGAATACCTCTACCACCGCATAATCGACGGCCGTCTCAGGATTCGCCGCTAACAGGAGTCACTATGACACACACTATTCACTACGATGTTTCTCTCTTGAGCGATATGGATATCTATCTTTTCAAGCAGGGAAATCACACCAAGCTATACGATAAACTCGGTTCCCATATGATGGCCCGCAAAAAGGTAAAGGGTGTATGCTTTGCGGTTTGGGCACCCAATGCTGAGCGCGTGAGTGTTCGCGGGGATTTCAATGACTACGACACCGACAGTCATCCGCTTCGACTGCGAGACGATGATTCCGGCATCTGGGAAGGTTTTATCGAGGAAGTGGAGCAGGGGCTTACCTATAAGTACCATATAGTTTCCAGATATCATGAAATCATCCATGACAAAAGTGATCCCTTTGCCTTCTACAGTGAAAAACCACCAAACTCCGCATCACGTATCTGGGGTCTTGATGAATATAAGTGGCAGGATAAGGAATGGCTGGACACCCGGCATAAACATAATAGTCATGATGCTCCGATCAGTGTCTATGAAGTTCACCTTGGCTCGTGGCGCAAGAAGGTAGAGGGTAACAACCGGTATCTGACCTACCGTGAACTCGCCCATGAGCTTGTCGATTATCTTAAAATGATGAACTATACCCATGTCGAATTCATGCCGTTGACCGAATATCCGTTTTTTGGATCCTGGGGTTATCAGGTAGTCGGTTATTTCTCGGCAACGGCACGTTTTGGAGAACCCGAAGACCTGATGTACCTGATAGACATTATGCATCAGAACAGTATTGGTGTCATTATGGACTGGGTGCCGTCACACTTTGCTGTGGACATGCACGGTCTGATTAATTTTGATGGTACAGCGTTGTACGAACATGATGACCCGAGACAGGGCTTTCACCCGGAGTGGGGATCCATTATCTTTAATTATGGCCGTAATGAGGTACAGTCTTTTCTCATCAGTTCAGCGATGTTCTGGCTGGAGAAGTATCATATTGACGGCATTCGCGTCGATGCTGTTGCTTCAATGCTCTATTTGAATTATGCAAGAGAAGAGGGCGAATGGATTCCAAACGAATTCGGCGGCGATGAGAACCTTGAAGCCGTTGCCTTTTTACGCAACCTCAACGAAAGTGTCTATCGTGAGTTTTCAGACATCCTGATGGTTGCCGAAGAGTCGACTGCCTGGCCGATGGTGACACGTCCGACCTCCATCGGAGGGCTGGGTTTTGGCTTTAAATGGAATATGGGTTGGATGCATGACTCACTCAAATATATGAGCTTTGATCCGATTTATCGTCAGCATCACCACCATCAGCTCACCTTCAGTATGTGGTACGCTTTTGATGAGAATTTCATGCTTCCGCTCAGTCATGATGAAGTGGTTCATATGAAAGGCTCCCTCATCAACAAAATGCCGGGTGACCTCAACCAGAAATTTGCCAACCTTCGTGCACTTTATGCACATATGATGGCGCATCCCGGGAAAAAACTTCTCTTTATGGGTTGCGAGATCGCTCAGTTTGCCGAATGGAATTTCGAGCAAAGCCTTGACTGGCATCTTCTCGATTTTCCTCTACACAGCAAACTGCAAAAGATGCTGAGTGATCTGAACCGCATCTATCGTGATGAACGCGCACTGCACCAGTATGATGAAAAACGTGAGGGATTTGAATGGATTGATGACGGTGATTATCAACATAACTGCATCAGCTTTATGCGCAAGAGTGATAAGCTGGATGAGACCATATATGTACTGTGCAATTTCTCCGACGAGACACAACACGAATATCTGGTTGGGGTTCCATATCCGGGGACATATGAGGAGATATTCAACTCCCAGTCAAGCTATTACGAGGGCTGGAACATCGGCAATGACGGCCCCATTGAAGCGAGGAAGGTGCCAAGGCATGGACGTGAATATTCGATTACCCTGACCCTGCCGCCGCTGGGTGTACTTTATTTGAAACAATCCAATAGCAAGTGATCAGTGTCTTATCCTATGAGGCTGGAAAATTATATCGCAGGGTCAGAAAAAATTATTAATAATGATTTGCAATTTTTCGAATAAAATGTAAACACTCTGTATGTATCTAGCCCGACTAAGAGGAAACTTTTCAGCTATGTTGGATGAGTACCTTCAACAATTAAAGAGAGTATTTTAAAACACATTTTTCGTGGGCTCCTAAATAGTATGTTTATTGGAACGTCCCATTAACCTTCAGCTTTTGAGGAGAATGTAAGATGATGAATTTGAAAGTTGTTTTTGGAGCAGTTGCTGTAACTGCAACGCTGACGGCTGCTCAGGTAAGTTTCGCGGCTACAGAGATCCAGTGGTGGCATGCAATGGGTGGTGTCAATGGGGAACGGGTGAATAAGATTGCTGATGATTTCAATCTGACCCAGCAGGATTATAAAATAGTGCCGGTGTATAAGGGAAACTATACCGAAACCATGACTGCCGCAATTGCAGCCTTCAGAGCAAAGCAGCAGCCCCATATCGTACAGGTTTTTGAGGTTGGGACGGCGACCATGATGGCTGCAAAGGGGGCTGTGTACCCGGTGGAAGATGTCATGACAGACAGTGGAGTTGCCTTTGATAAATCAGACTACCTGCCGGCAGTAATCAGCTATTACCAGACTCCTGAGGGTAAACTTCTCTCCATGCCTTTTAACAGTTCTACCCCGGTTCTCTGGTATAATAAAGAGGCACTGGATAAAGCAGGTGTCAAAGAGCCACCTAAAACATGGCCGGAAATGGAAGCGGCTTCCCAAAAAATCCTTGATGCCGGTTACAAGTGCGGATTTTCCTTTGGCTGGCAGTCATGGGTTATGATTGAAAACTTCAGCTCCTGGCACAATCTGCCTGTAGGTACAAAGGAAAATGGCTTTGCCGGAACTGATACAGAGTTTACATTCAATAACAAGCAGGTAAAAAGAATGTTAGGGAATGTCGGTAAATGGCAGCAGAGTAAGATTTTCCAGTATGGCGGTCGCAGGGGCGACAGTCTGCCGATGTTCACCAATGGCGAATGTGGAATGTGGATGAATTCCTCCGCCTATTATGGGGGTATTAAGAAGCAGGCCAAGTTTGAATTCAGTCAAGCCATGCTGCCATTTTATCCCGATGTTATAGACAACCCGCAAAACTCGATCATCGGAGGTGCTACCCTCTGGGTATTGCGTGGTCATGAAAAAGCGTCTTACAAGGGTGTCGCTCAGTTTATGAGCTATCTTTCCTCCCCTGAAGTTCAGTCCTGGTGGCACCAGGAAACCGGATATGTTCCGATTACCACAGCTGCCTATGAACTCAGTAAAAAACAGGGTTTCTATGAAAAAAATCCCGGTACGGATATAGCTATTAAACAGCTGAGCCTCAACCAGCCCACTCCAAATTCACGTGGTATACGCTTCGGCAGTTTTGTTCAGGTTCGTGATATTATCAACGAAGAGATGGAGGCTATCTGGAACGGCAGTAAAACTGCTGATCAAGCCTTGGATGAAGCTGTAGCACGTGGTAATAAACTTCTCCGCAAATTTGAGAAAGCAAATAAATAACCCATTTATTGTTGCCGGCAGCTGCAGGTAACTGCGGCTGTTGGATGTCATAGCCCGATGCTAAAACGAGTCCATTTTAGACCTTCACCGCTACCCTATATTCTGGTAGCACCGCAGCTCATTATCACTCTGGTTTTTTTTATATGGCCGGCAAGTCAGGCTTTATATCAAAGCCTGCTTGTTCAGGATGCCTTCGGTTTAAGTTCGGAATTTGTCTGGTTTGACAATTTTAAAGAGCTTTTTGCTGACGATTATTATCTGCAGACTTTTAAACGTACTTTTTTCTTTTCACTCGTCGTGGCGTTTTCCTCTTTAAGCATTTCACTGGTTCTTGCTGCCATGGCCGACAGAGTGCTCCGGGCTGCAGCCATTTACCGCACACTGCTTATCTGGCCCTACGCCGTTGCCCCCGTAGTGGCAGGTGCACTCTGGATGTTTATGTTTGATCCCACTATAGGGGTCATTGCCTATATGCTTGATTTTCTCAATTTTGACTGGAACCATCGTCTCCAGGGCAGCCACGCTATGGCGCTTATCATCTTTGCTGCCACGTGGAAACAGATAAGTTATAATTTCCTTTTCTTTTTTGCCGGAATACAGGCTATTCCACGCTCTCTCATTGAGGCTGCAGCTATTGATGGAGCAGGGCCAGGGAGAAGGTTCTGGACTATTATTTTCCCCCTCATCTCGCCAACAACCTTCTTTCTTTTGGTGATGAACCTCATCTATGCTTTTTTTGAGACCTTTGGTATCGTTCATGCCATCACCAAGGGTGGGCCCGTCAAGGCAACTGAGATACTTGTTTACAAAGTCTATAATGATGGTTTTATCGGTCTTGACCTTGGAGGTTCGGCGGCTCAGTCGGTTATATTGATGGTCATTGTCATCGGGCTTACCGTGATCCAGTTTCGTTATATCGAGCGTAGAGTGGAGTACTGATCATGATAGAACAACGCCCTGTAACAACGGTAGTCAGCCATGCTGTCCTGATATTTGGGGTCTTGCTGGTCGCTTTTCCAATCTGGATCACCTTTGTCGCTTCAAGTCACGACGGGGTACGAATGACTCAGGTGCCGTTGCCGCTTCTTCCCGGAGGGCATTTTTTTGAAAATCTTACTGCTGCCCTTACCAAGGGAGTCGGGAATGCCAGGGAACAGTCTGTCGGGTTGATGCTCACTAACTCCCTGATAATGGCCATGATGATTGCCTGCGGGAAAATCGCCATTTCTCTTTTGTCAGCTTTTGCTATTGTCTATTTTAAGTTTCCCTTCAGGATGACTATCTTCTGGTTGATTTTCATCACCCTGATGCTGCCTGTGGAGGTACGTATTCTGCCGACCTTTGAGGTCGTGGCAAATCTTAACATGCTCAATTCCTACTGGGGATTGACAATTCCATTGATTGCATCGGCCACGGCTACATTTATGTTCAGGCAGGCCTTTCTTACTGTACCGGATGAGCTGTTGGAGGCGGCACGTATAGATGGAGCAGGACCGATGCGCTTTTTCTGGGACATTCTGCTACCCATCTCGCGCACCAATATTGCAGCTCTCTTTGTTATTCTTTTTATCTATGGCTGGAACCAGTATCTCTGGCCGCTTTTAATCACCACTGATAAAGATATGTACACCATTGTAATGGGTATTAAACAGATGCTGGAAGCGGCTGAGGAAGCCCCGGAATGGCATCTTATCATGATGACTACCCTGTTGGCCATGCTGCCCCCTGTCGTTGTTGTGGTTGGTATGCAGAGACTCTTTATTAAAGGTTTGACAGAAACGGAGAAGTAGTGTGGCTCAGGTAATACTTGAAAATGTAGTAAAAACATTCGACAGGACAGAGGTTGTCCACAAGATCAATGCTCGATTTGAAGACGGGGAGTTCGTTGTCATTGTAGGACCATCCGGTTGCGGTAAATCGACAGTATTGCGTATGATTGCCGGTCTTGAAGAGGTGAGTGAGGGCAGTATCACAATCGGCGACCGGATAGTCAACGATGTGGAACCTAAAGATCGGCGAATTGCCATGGTCTTCCAGAATTATGCTCTCTACCCGCATATGACTGTTTTCAATAATATGGCCTATGGATTAAAACTCAGAAAACTCAGTCGCGAAGAGATTCAGCAACGGGTTGGTGTGGCAGCAGACCTTCTGCAGTTAACCGAATTTTTGAAGCGAAAGCCAAGACAACTCTCAGGAGGACAGCGGCAGAGAGTTGCTATGGGCAGGGCACTTGTAAGGCAGCCGGCGGTCTTCCTCTTTGACGAGCCGCTTTCCAATCTCGATGCCAAACTTCGCCATCAGATGCGGGTCGAATTGAAGAAGTTGCACCAGAGGCTTGGCACAACCATGATCTATGTGACCCATGACCAGGTCGAGGCTATGACCCTGGCTGATAAAATTGTGATAATAAATGATGGCCATATTGAACAGATCGGCAGCCCGGATGAAATTTACCATGATCCTGCATCACGCTTTGTGGCTGGTTTTATCGGCTCTCCCCCGATGAATTTTATTGCAGCAGAGGTTGTAGGAAAAAAGACGATAGAGCTTAGAGGAGGATCCAGGATAACAATCGAAAACTCAGCCCTGCCCGGCACAGGAAATGTGGTGGTCGGTATACGCCCTGAAAAGATCCGGTTATTTTCAAAACAGGGGGAAGGTCGTTTACGGCTTGAAGTTGAACTTGTCGAGAAACTTGGTGCGGGCGAATTGCTGTATAGTCATATAGGCGATCAGCCTATTATCGTGAATATGCCCGACAGTTCCACGGTAGCCCTTGATGAATGCTGGGCGGAGCTGCCTCCTGAAAGCTGCTATTTTTTCTCTTCAGAGTCACACAAGCGGTTGGAGTTGTAAAACTCAAAGAGAGCACTATTCATTAGCATGGTTATAAAATCGTAATATTCAGGGGGAAACAGGAGTCTGTTCGGGTGTTTTCATATTGAGTTTTTTAAGAACCTGACGCAGTCGGTCGGGATAATCGGTTATAATGCCGTCAACGCCCATGTTGATGAGGGTCTCCATACTATCCATATCATTGACGGTCCACACCTTCACCTGAAGGCCAAGGCGATGGGCCTGTTTGATACTCTGGCTGGAAACATCCCGGTGATGTGACGACCAGATATCTCCGCCGGCAGCTTTCACCATTTCAGGGATACTTCCTGAAAATGTATCAATATCAAAACCTGCAGTCCAAGGGGAAGGCCCGGGCTCGCCCCGCTGCATGTTATCGAAAAAACTTCGCTCCACCGTCAGGTATCCCGTCGGCACATCAGGGGCCTGTCGCTGTATTTCCTGCAGTGTGCGCCAGTCAAAAGACTGGATAGTGACTCGCTCCATGAACCCTTCTTTCGTGACGATTTTCAGGATTGCAGTAATGAGCTCTTTCGGATTCAGGTAGAGTTCCGGTTTTGCCGGGTGCAGCTTGGTTTCGATATTGAGCCGCACAAACTCATTTCCTGATCTCTGAATGAGACGAAGCAACTCTTCCAGTGTTGGTATCCGGGTTCCATCAATGGATACCTGTTCGGGAAAACGTGTTTGATAACCAGTCCCCGGCTTCAACTGTCCGATATCAAATGTTCTCAATTCCTCCAGGGTAAGGGAGCGAATAGCAGGGCCTGTTTTGTCAAGCCATTCTCCATTCGCGTTACGGGTAGTTTCCGGTTCAAGCCTGGGGTTATGGCTGATAACAATAATGCCATCACTTGTGGTATTGACATCGAGTTCGAGAGTAGTGACGCCAATTGACATGGCCCTGGCGAAGGAGGCGAGACTGTTTTCAGGTAATAAGCCGCGTGCCCCTCGATGACCTTGAGAGTCAAAACTGTGTACATTACTGATCATAATAAGAGTAGACCATATCGTTGTTGCAAAGAATAATAACCAGGATGAACTTGTAAAAAATCCCATACATCGTAATCAAAATAATCTTTTTTTTGTTGCGAGTCAAGTTACCGTAACATGTTAACTGTCAAGATAATTGGGCTCGCTGGGGAGTACGCAAAAAGCACAGACTGCTTGATCCATGCCTATGTTTAATGACAAATCGGCCAGCCATATCCCCAGCGCCAGGGCAGGCCGGTACATGGCATGCCGCCGATGCGTACCGACCGGTACATTAAATCG
>LGVF01001432.1_pt1 | contig 10673 bp, 11 predicted proteins | sample 469901 | NCBI WGS metagenome assembly LGVF01 (sample SAMN03893561, study PRJNA290197) | marine sediment metagenome | material: sediment; isolation source: combined push core samples #3730, #5133, and #5579 collected at Hydrate Ridge | place: Pacific Ocean: Hydrate Ridge | reverse complement strand
CGGATCAATATGGCATTTGCGATGCCGATGGTGTGCAGTGGTTGTGCAGAGGGGAGCAGCTTCTACTGGAAACTTCTGCAATCCCTGCTGCCGGAAAACACAACCAGGCAAATGCGCTGGCTGCGCTGGCGCTTGGTGAAGCCGTTGGCCTGCCTATGGATGCCATGCTGCTGGCCATCAGAAGTTTTCGCGGGCTTGCCCACCGTACATGGTTCGTTGCTGAAATCGATCATGTGCGCTGGTACAACGACTCCAAAGGGACAAATCCCGGTGCAACTATCGCTGCGCTGGAAGGAGTGGATATGGCGGATGAGAGCCGCTCCATCCTGATTGCGGGAGGTGATTGCAAGGGGGCTGATTTTTCCCGGCTTGCGGCCCTGTTGCCCGCTTATGTGCGCGCCCTGGTGCTGATCGGGCGTGATGCGCCGCACATCGACAAAGCGGTTGGAGGGGCGGTGCCGGTTGTCAATGCTGTCGACATGAATGATGCAGTCAGGCTTGCGGCGGGTCTCGCCCGTCCGGGCGACAGGGTGTTGTTGTCCCCGGCATGTGCCAGTTTTGATATGTATGAAAATTATATGCAGCGCGGTGAAGCTTTCATGCAAGCAGTCGGGAGGCTTGGCTGATGGAAGCGATCATGCAGCAGAGAGAGGGGAAAATATGGGAGATGCCGCAACTCGATTATCCACTACTTGCAGCAGCCCTGACACTGCTGCTGCTTGGAGTGGTGATGGTGGGATCGGCTACCATCCATCGCTACGCTGCTGCTCCCTATTTTTTCGTCAGCCGACATCTGTTCGCCGTTCTGCTGGGCTTAGTGGCTGGTGCGATTGTCATGCGTATCCCCATTGATCGCTGGGAACGATGGGGCCCGTTGCTCTATATCTTCGGTTTGGTGCTGCTGGCGCTGGTGTTGATCCCCGGGATAGGACGCAGTGTCAATGGCGCACAACGCTGGATCTCTCTCGGTGGTTTTAATCTGCAGAGTTCCGAGTTTATGAAGTTGTTCGTGATGCTCTATCTGGCGGGTTATCTGAATCGTAAGCATCTGGAGGTCACGACAAGTGTGTGGGGCTTTATCAAGCCATTGCTGCCGGTTCTGCTTGCCTCGGCATTGATCATGCTGGAACCTGATATGGGAACTACAGTGGTGCTGCTGTTCACTGCTTTTGGCATGCTGTTTCTCGGCGGGGTGCCGATACGTCAATATCTGGTTCTGTTTGCAGTTGCAGTCGTGTCGCTGGGAGCACTGGTGATCATAGAGCCCTATCGCATGAAGCGCGTCACCTCTTTTATGGATCCCTTTGCCGACCCGCTCAACAGCGGTTATCAGCTCTCCAATGCATTGATCGCATTTGGACGTGGTGAGTGGAGTGGCGTCGGTCTCGGTGAAGGGGTGCAAAAGCTTTTCTACCTACCGGAAGCCCACAACGATTTTCTGATGGCAGTGATTGGTGAGGAGTTTGGTCTGCTTGGTACGGTGTCGATTATTTTGCTGTTTGCTTTTATCAGCTGGCGGGCATTCCGCATTGGCGCTCTGGCAGAGAAGCAGAGCAAGCGCTTTGCAGTCTATATCGCCTACGGTTGTGGATTGTGGCTGGGTTTTCAGGCGTTTATCAATATTGGCGTCAATCTTGGTCTGCTTCCCACCAAGGGATTGACTTTGCCGCTGATGAGCTATGGAGGCAACAGCATTATCGTTGCCTGTGTGGTGATTGCGATGTTGCAGCGCATACATCTTGAAGTTGTGCCAAAACAAGGCAAACGGAGCAAAAAATGAAACACATCATCATCATGGCAGGCGGGACCGGAGGGCATGTCTATCCTGCGCTGGCGACTGCGAAAGAGATGATCTCAAGAGGCTACTCGGTCAGCTGGCTGGGAACTCCGGACAGTTTTGAATCCCGCCTGGTTCCACAGCATCAAATCGAGTTTGATGTGGTCAATATCAAGGGGCTGCGAGGTAATGGCGTCAAGCGCATGTTGACAGCTCCCTTTCTATTGACACAATCACTGCTGCAGGCGCTGGCAGTGATGCGTCACAGAAAACCGGCGCTGGTTATTGGCATGGGGGGCTTTGCTTCCGGTCCGGGTGGCGTGGCTGCACGCCTCACGGGGACGCCGCTGGTGATTCATGAACAGAATGCGATTGCCGGAGTCACCAACAAGCTGCTCTCTAAATTTGCCACGGCGGTTTGTGAAGCATTTCCCGGGACCTTCAGGGCGTCGAAAAAAGTGACAACGACAGGGAATCCGGTGCGTGCAGAGATAGCCGCACTGGCGCCTCCCGCAGAACGCATGTCACAACACAATGGGCCGGTACAGGTGCTGGTTGTTGGAGGGTCTCTTGGCGCCGCAACGCTAAATGAGGTGGTGCCGGAAGCGTTGGCGCTCATCGATGAAGCACAGCGTCCCGCCATCGGGCATCAATCGGGCCGCAATAAAGAGCAGCAAACCCTGCAAGCCTATGAAGATGCCGGGGTGAAGTCATGGGTTGTTGAATTTATTGATGATATGGCTGAGGCCTATAGCTGGGCTGATTTGATGATTTGCCGCAGCGGCGCCTTGACCGTTTCCGAGCTTGCAGCGGCAGGCGTTGCTTCGATACTGGTTCCCTATCCCTATGCAGTGGATGATCATCAGACACTCAATGCGCGTTATCTTGCTGACAAGGGGGCCGCAGTGATTCTGCAGCAGCGTGATATGAGTGCTGCGGTGCTGGCACAGAAAATTCGTAATCTTGACCGTGACAGACTGCTGCATATGGCGCAGAAAGCACGTCTGCTTGCAAGGAGCGATGCGACTTCACAGGTTGGCGACATTTGCGAAAGGGTGATGATGCGATGACGATGCAGGGCGCCATACCGGGGAGTCGTGCAATGGAGGCGATGCGCAGACGTGTTTCGCGTCTCTACTTTGTGGGCATTGGCGGCTCAGGCATGAATGGCATCGCACAGGTGATGATCAATCTCGGTTACCATGTCTCCGGCTCGGATCTCTCTGACAATGCAGCCGTGCGGCAGTTGCGCAGTATGGGTGCGACCATCTATCAGGGTCATGAGGCGGAACAGGTTGAAGGTTGTGATGCGATTGTTGTCTCCACGGCAATTCGTGATGACAACCCGGAAGTGGTTTATGCCAGGGAAAAACGGATTCCGGTGGTGCCGCGCGCCGAGATGCTGGCCGAGTTGATGCGCTTTCGTTATGGCATCGCGGTAGCTGGAACCCATGGGAAAACCACCACGACCAGTTTGGTGACCTGCCTGCTTGCGGAGGGTGGGCTGGATCCGACGTTCGTTATTGGTGGACTGTTGAATTCAGCCGGAGCCAATGCGCAGCTTGGCGCGAGTGATTATCTGGTCGCAGAGGCTGATGAGAGCGACGCCTCGTTTCTCTATCTGCAGCCGATGATCTCCGTGATCACCAATGTCGATCATGACCATATGGAAACCTATGGCGGGGATTTCGAGCGGTTACGCCAGACATTTGTAGAATTTCTGCACCACCTGCCCTTCTATGGATTGGCGGTGATGTGCATTGATGATCCCGAGGTGCGCAGCCTGATTCCCAGGGTAACGCGTCGTGTGATCACCTATGGCGAGTCGCAGGATGCCGATGTACGTGTTCTCAATATCGAACAGCAGGGTTTGCGTACCACATTCCAGGTGCAGTGTGTCAATGACGAAGTCATCGATATCAATCTCAATATGCCGGGCCGGCACAATGTATTAAATGCAGTAGCGGCAGTTGCAGTTGCGCGTGAACTTGGTGTGGACAATGCGGTTATACAGCGTGCGCTGAAAAGTTTTGCCGGAATTGGCAGGCGTTTCCAGAGTCAGGAATTTGAGTGGAAGGATGGCAGGGTCATGCTGGTCGATGATTATGGCCATCATCCGCGTGAAGTGGCTGCAACAATTGATGCTGTCAGGGCAGGTTGGCCGCAGCGTCGTTTGATACTGGCGTATCAGCCGCACCGCTATAGCCGCACCCAGGAGCAATTTGAAGATTTCACAGCGGTTTTGTCGGGTGTGGATGTGCTGCTGTTGAACGAGGTCTATGCCGCCGGAGAGTCGCCGATCAGTGGCGCCGACGGGCGTGCATTGGCTGCCGCCATCCGCACCCGCGGGCAGATTAACCCAATTTTTGTTGAGCAGCTTGATGAGCTGCCGCAGACACTGGCTGCCGTGCTGGAGCCGGATGACGTGGTGTTGATGATGGGTGCCGGCAGCATCGGACAGGTTGCTGCGAAGCTGCCTCAGCTTGTGGGGGCGCTCTGATGCGGCAGCTGCGTGGAGAACTGCTGCAGCAGGAGCCGATGGGGCCTCACTGCAGCTGGCGCACGGGAGGCGTTGTGAAACAGTTGTTTCGACCGGCAGACATAGCTGATCTACAGCAATTTCTGCAGCAGCTTGCTGCTGATGAAGAGCTGATCTGGGTTGGACTGGGGAGCAACCTGCTGGTACGTGACGGTGGTTTTGACGGTAGTGTGATTCTTACAAAGGGGCGCTTTCAGGAGATTGAAATCATTGATGACATGCTCTCTGCGCAAGCTGGTGTGAGTTGCGCAAAGGCGGCGAGAGAGAGCGCTAAACAGGGTTATTGTGGTCTTGAATTTTTTGCCGGTATACCCGGCACCATTGGCGGCGCCCTGGCCATGAATGCAGGCGCATTTGGTGGCGAGACCTGGGAAAATGTTATCAAGGTCGAAACCATCGATCGTAACGGCGTTATCAGAACGCGTATGCCGGAGGAGTTTGAAGTGCACTACCGTGAGGTAAGCGGACCTGCCGGTGAATTTTTTCTGCGTGGCTGGTTTCGCCTGCAGCGTGGCGATGTGAATAAAGCACAGCAGAAAATTCGACAATTGCTGGAGCATCGCAGCCAGACGCAGCCAACGACCCAGCCCAGTTGCGGATCGACATTCCGTAATCCTGAGGGTGATTACGCGGCGCGTCTGATTGAGGCTGCAGGCCTCAAAGGCTACTGCATCGGAGGCGCCTGTGTCTCTGAAAAACATGCAAATTTCATTATCAATCGTGGTGATGCCACGGCAACTGATATTGAGCAGTTGATGGGGTATGTGCAGCAGCAGGTATTGCGGCAAAGCAGTATCTCCCTGCAAGCCGAAGTGCATATTGTAGGGGAGGCGGCATGAGTGATGCGCAGAAATTTGGAAAGGTGGCTGTACTGATGGGCGGAACATCCGCCGAGCGCGAAGTATCGCTGAACAGTGGTCGAGCCGTTCTCGACGGGCTGCTTCGCCGGGGCGTCGATGCCCATGCTGTAGATATCACTGCGCCGCAGGATATTGTGGATCTCTATCAAGACAACTATGAGCGCGCCTTTATCGTGCTGCACGGCAGGGGCGGTGAAGACGGACAGATTCAGGGGGCGCTGCAAACGCTGGGCATCCCCTATACCGGCAGCGGGGTGATGGGTTCCGCCATTGCGATGGATAAATACCGCACCAAGCTGATGTGGGGAGGTGTTGGTCTGCCGACGCCTGACTATCAATTGCTGCGCAATCCCTCTGATTTGAAACTGGCTGCTGCACTGGGATTTCCTTTGATGATCAAGCCGGCGAATGAAGGCTCCAGTATCGGTATGTCGCGTGTTACTACTGAAGCTGAACTTGATCAGGCATGGCGGGTGGCGCGTGAGTATGACCCAATTGTGATCGCAGAGAGGTGGATCACTGGAAGTGAATATACAGTCGCCATTTTGGGAGGTGATGCGCTGCCCGTGATTCGTCTGCAGACGCCCAATGAATTTTATGATTATGAGGCCAAGTATCAATCGGATGAGACCGGGTATCATATCCCTTCCGGCCTCGATTCCATCAGGGAGGAGCGTGCACAGGCTGTTGCACTGGAGGCATTTGATGCAGTAGGAGCGAATGGCTGGGGGCGCGTCGATATGATGATCGATGAATCCGGCGGGATATGGCTGATTGAGATCAATACCGTGCCGGGGATGACTGATCACAGCCTGGTGCCGATGGCGGCAAAGGCGCAGGGCATCAGTTTTGATGAGCTGGTGTGGAAAATTTTGCAGCAGACTCTGGAGCATGCCTGATGACTGCAAAGAAAAAAACAAATAATAAAAAGCAGGGTGTTACCCGTGGCGATGTGCTGTGGATGCGTTCAGGCGGCGCTCTATTGCTGGTGGCTGTCATCGTGGTTGCAGCCTACTGGATCCATCAAAAAATGCAGGATCCGTCACTGATGCCGGTGAAATCCGTGGTGCTGGATGGAAGTTTTGAGCATGTTGAGCGCAGTGAGCTGGAGAGCATTATTTCGCGGGCAATGAGCGGCGGATTTTTTTTGCTGGATGTCAGCCAGATTCAATCAGCTCTTAAAGAGTTGCAATGGGTATCCGCAGTCACTGTGCGCAGAGTTTGGCCGGATGTGCTGGTGATTAAAATCGAGGAGCATGTGCCTTTTGCCCGCTGGGGAGGCAATAGACTTATCAGTGAGCAGGGTGAGTTATTTTCGCCGCACGCAATGGAGCAATTCTCAAGTTTGCCACAGATCGATGCTGAGGCACAGTTTGCCGCAGATGTGATGCAGCAATCCCGCCAGTTCAGAGAACTGCTTCCAGATGGTGATGCTGTGGCCAGATTGCGTCGTAATGCTCGCAGTGGCTGGACATTATGGCTGACCTCGGGGGTGCGTATCGAACTTGGTAACAGCAAGGTCATGGAGCGCCTGGCAAGAGCCAGGTTGCTGCTGGATCACTTTTCCGGCCAGACAGCCATACTCGATGTCATCGATGCGCGTTACTCCGGAGGTGTGGCAGTGAGAACGAGACAGCAGGGCAGTAAAACAAACGAGAAAACAAACGAGTTAAAAATAGAGTCGATAGAGTCACAGGTATGAGTTCACAAACGGATAATAATCTCATTGTCGGACTGGATATAGGAACATCCAAGATTGTCTGTCTTGTTGGTGAGATACAGCAGGATGGTGAGATCGAAGTCATCAGTATCGGTACACATCCATCGACAGGCCTGAAAAAAGGTGTGGTCGTCGATATTAAAGCCACGGTGCATTCAATACAACGTGCAGTCGAAGAGGCGGAACTGATGGCAGGATGCGAGATCCATTCGGTTTTTGCCGGGATTGCAGGCAGCCACATCAATAGTCTCAACTCTCACGGTATCGTGGCAATCAAGGATGGAGAGGTGGCGCAGAGTGATGTCGACAGGGTGATTGATGCAGCGCAGGCTGTAGCGATTCCGGCCGACCGGAAAATTCTGCATATACTGCCGCAGGAATTCATTATCGATGAGCAGGAGGGAATCCATCAACCTGTGGGGATGTCCGGAGTGCGGCTTGAAACGCGTGTGCATATCGTCACCGGGGCGGTTAGTGCCGCACAGAATATTGACAAATGCGTACGTCACTGCGGCCTGGAAGTGTGTGATCTGACCCTGGAACAGCTTGCCTCAAGCTATGCCGTACTCTCGGATGATGAGAAGGAGTTGGGTGTATGCCTGGTTGATATTGGCGGCGGAACGACGGATATTGCAGTCTTTACTGATGGCTCAATTCGACATACTGCAGTGATTCCCATTGCCGGTGACCAGGTGACAAATGACATTGCGGTCGCTCTGCGTACACCAACGGTGCATGCCGAGGATATCAAGATTCGTTATGGCTGTGCATTGACACAACTGGCAGCCACGGAAGAGACCATCAAGGTTGCCAGTATTGGTGATCGCCCGTCGAGGACTCTGTCACGCCAGACACTGGCTGAGGTCATTGAGCCGCGTTACGAAGAGTTGCTGCAGCTGATACAGGCAGAATTGAGACGCAGCGGGTTCGATCAACTGCTGGCAGGCGGCATTGTCATGACCGGTGGAAGTTCCAAGGTGGAAGGGTTAATTGACCTGGCGGAAGAGGTGTTCCACATGCCGGTAAGGCTGGGGATTCCCCAGTTAGTCACGGGCATGACAGAGGTCATTAATAACCCGATTCACGCAACAGGTGTTGGACTACTGCTGTTTGGTCTTGAGAATGGCGCGTCGCGCGAGCGTAATGGGGGTGGAGGAAGTTTCCGTGAAATATGGGGCCGCATGAAGAGCTGGTTCCAGGGTAATTTTTGATGAATAGCAGTGGATCAACAGCTAATGCATAAAAGCAGATTTGATCGACAAGATTTTTTCAATGGCCGGATGCCTACAAGGTCGTTGAAAAATACCGGATTCGAAGTGAATCCGGTTGGAGTTGGCGGGGGGAGTTTACCTTGCTGTTTTGGAGGCAACATATGATGGCAAATTTAACTGGGTGCAGGAGATAAGAGATGTTTGAAATAATCGATAACTATACACAAGAAGCAGTGATCAAAGTGATTGGCGTTGGCGGGGGAGGTGGTAATGCCGTCAGCCATATGTTGAGTGAAAATCTTGAAGGGGTTGATTTTATATGCGCCAATACTGACGTACAGGCCCTCAACAGGAGTGGCGTTGCGGCATTATTGCCAATCGGTTCGGATCTGACCAAGGGGCTTGGCGCCGGTGCCAATCCGCAGGTTGGTCAACAGGCTGCATTAGAGGATCGTGATCATATTAGAGAGCAGCTACAGGGTGCTGATATGGTTTTTATCACCGCAGGTATGGGAGGTGGAACAGGCACAGGCGCGGCCCCTGTTGTCGCCGAGATCTCAAAGGAGCTGGGGATTTTGACCGTGGCAGTGGTGACCAAGCCGTTTCGTTTTGAAGGTGGACGCCGCATGCAGGCAGCCGAGCTTGGAATCAAGTTGCTGCGTGAATCCGTTGATTCTTTGATTACCATTCCAAACGATAAACTGGTTCCGGTACTGGGGTCGAATATGACGCTATTGGATGCTTTTAAAGCCGCCAATGATGTGTTGCTGAATGCGGTGCAGGGGATTTCGGAACTGATCACCAAGCCTGGGCTGATCAATGTTGATTTTGCCGATGTGCGTACTGTGATGGCGGAGATGGGTCTGGCGATGATGGGCAGCGGTAGTGCAACAGGTGAGGATCGCGCCCGCGAAGCGGCTGAAACAGCACTGCAGAGCCCGTTGCTGGAAGATGTCAACCTGACAGGCGCCAAGGGTATCCTTGTCAATATTACTGCAGGCATGGACATGTCGATCGGTGAATTTGATGAAGTTGGCACCACTGTCAGAGAGTATGCGGATGATGATGCGACAGTTGTCGTTGGCACTGTTATTGATCCGGATATGCATGAGGAGCTAAAAGTCACCGTTGTTGCGACCGGAATCGGTGGTGAGGAGGAGCAGAAGCAGCCGAAGAGACCTGAAGTGCGTAAACCGGAGATGGAGGTCGTCAAACCGGCGAAGGTGGTTGGCAGTGATGTCGTTAATCCGGTAGCTGATGCCAATGCACATGCTTCAACCAGCTATGGAGAGTTTGACAACCCGACTGTCATCCGCAGAACCACCAAGGTTAATTCACAGGATGAACCCATGGCCAATGCAGGAATGGATTACCTTGATATTCCAGCATTTTTACGGAAACAGAATGATTAAATTGCGATAAAAGTTGCAAATGTCATCATTTTATAGTTCAATATTAGGGAATTCCCTAATAAAGAGGGGCCTGTTGTCTAAAGGAGGGCTGATTAGCACTGTATTTAGACGGACTTAACCTCGTATATTAAAGAGATTGCTGATGATTAAACAGCGCACCCTCAAAAACAGCATCAAGGCGACCGGCGTTGGACTTCATACCGGAGACAAGGTGTTGTTGACTCTGCGCCCTGCAGCAGCGAATACAGGCATCGTATTTCGCCGCATTGATCTTGACACGCCTGTCGAGATTGAAGCCAGGGCGGAAAATGTCGGAGACACCAGTCTCTCGACGACATTGGTAAAAGGTGATGTGCGGGTCTCCACGGTGGAGCACCTGCTGTCAGCCTTTGCCGGTCTCGGTGTCGATAATGCCTATGTTGATGTCAGTGCGCCTGAAGTGCCCATCATGGACGGCAGTGCTGCCCCATTTGTTTTTCTGATCCAGTCTGCCGGGATTGTCGAGCAGCATGTGGCGAAGCGCTTTGTGCGGATTTTGCAGCCAATCGAGGTGAGTGACGGTGATAAAAAAGCCGCGTTTACCCCTTTTGACGGCTTCAAAATGAGTTTCGGTATTGAGTTTGACCATCCGGCATTCATCGATCGCCCAAAAACTGCAGTCATCGATTTTTCTTCAACATCTTTTGTGCGTGAAGTGAGTCGTGCGCGAACTTTCGGTTTTCTCAATGAGATTGAAATGCTGCGCGAAAATAATCTTGCTCTGGGAGGGAGTCTGGACAATGCGGTTGTTGTTGATGACTATCGTGTCATGAATGAAGATGGCCTGCGTTATGATGATGAGTTCGTCAAACACAAGATTCTGGATGCTGTCGGTGATCTCTACCTACTCGGGCATAGCCTGATTGGCGCATTTCATGGCTTCAAGTCGGGGCATGCGCTGAATAACGAACTGCTGCATGCACTGTTGGCAAACCAGTCAGCATGGGAAGAGGTGGTGTTCGACGAGAAAGAGGGCGCTCCAATCTCCTACATGCAGGCGGCCAAGGTTACTGCCTGACTGCGTTCGAGAGGCGCAACAGCACAGCCTTGAGTTGTTCGTCGCTGGTGCAGTCTGCCGCCCGGTTTAACACCTCTGACGCCTTGTCTGAATGGCG
>LGVF01007690.1_pt1 | contig 10679 bp, 6 predicted proteins | sample 469901 | NCBI WGS metagenome assembly LGVF01 (sample SAMN03893561, study PRJNA290197) | marine sediment metagenome | material: sediment; isolation source: combined push core samples #3730, #5133, and #5579 collected at Hydrate Ridge | place: Pacific Ocean: Hydrate Ridge | reverse complement strand
GGTTGATCTGAATGACACGGGAGATTATGAAGAGACCGAAAAGTTTGACATGACGACTCTGGGCGGGAGCGATTACACGTCAGGTGTGGATTACAGCTATTCCACAAATATTGATTATGCTGGTGACGGGACCTTAAACTACACGTTCCATTTCAATGACGGCACAGCCGATGCGACGGGAGATCCTACCAAGGACCATACTTTTACGGTTACCCAGCCGAAATGGAGTGGCACATGTTATGTTTCAAAGAGCGGCAGCAATACGCCCCCGTATGACACATGGGACACAGCGGCCACATCCATCCAGACTGCCATAGATTACGCCAGCGATAATCTTGAGCTGGGTGAGGTAGCCAAAGTCATCGTAGCGGCAGGGACCTATGCCGAGGCTATCACCATGAAAGACAGGGTGGATGTGGAAGGTGCTCCGGGTGAGACACCCAAGATAAGTTTTGCCTCAAGTGCTGAATTTACGGCTGTTGTGACTTTTTCAGGGTCAATTACCTGCACCCTCAGAGGGTTTGACATAACAAATAGCGGCCTGGGCGGCGGTATTCTCTTGAATGGTTCAGAGGCAGGAATTACTGCCTCTATCGAGAGCTGTGACGTCCATGACAGCAACTTCGGTGGCGGAATCAGATTGAATGGGGTTGTTTCTCCGAGCATCACGGGGTGTAACATCTACGGTAACTTTGAGGTTGGTATAGGTGTTAGCGAAATACGGCGCGACGAACTGGAGTCCGGGTCTTCCGTCACGATTAGGGGAAATACCATAGGGGGTAACGGTCAGGGCAATCGAAGGGCTGGTATACGCTTGCGTGGTTCTAAAAGCAATAATATTCAAGTTGCAATCGGCGGGAGCGCCGCTGGCGACAGTAATACCATTTCTTACAATGCAAGGTCAGGCATCAGGCTGGAGGACATAGACCAGGTTAGCATTGAGAATAATAACATCTCTAACAACTCAGACGCAGGGATTGTTCTTATCGATACAAGCTCAGTCAGCCCCCATATCAAAAACAACGATATCCATAATCATGGTGGTGAGGCCGGCATTAATATAGGAGGTGCTTCAAATCTAGCCATTGGAGATAATAATGATATCTACAGTAACTATGCTGGGATCGTCTTTTATGTTTCCACAAATTCGAAGGTTGACGGAGATGCTAGTTCTCAATCTGTAACTATTACAGGTAACAACATCTACGGTAATTCCTATGCCGGAATAGCCGTAAGAGATCCCATTACAGGGGTGGTGACCATTACCCAGAACGATATTTATCAAAATAGTAGGGGAGGTATTGGTATACAAAATTCCTGTGACCTTCTAATCACGAAAAATGACATCTATGACAATGTTCGTGGCGGAATACATACCGGAACTGATGTGGCGGATGGTGGTGGCTTCTCTGGAAGCATGGGCTCTGCCATCCTCACTATCAGACAGAACAAGGTCCATAACAATGGTATGAGTAACTACGGAGGTGGTATTGATGTGAGGCATGCCTCCGGTACCATCCAAAATAATCTGGTGTATGACAACCGTAGAGGTGGCATCAGATTTGGTTGGCAGGATGAATTTGATCCCCATGTTACTTCCATTAGGAATAACACCGTGGTTAGCAACGGAAATGCAACGGAGAACTTGGGGGGCGGCATCATCTATGATAGCCTTTCCGGCGCGGTTAACGACTCCCCTGAAGGCATCCCTCCAGGAAAACTCTTTATAAGAAATAATATCTGTGCCTACAATCAAAGGGCCGGTCTGAGGGCCTGCTTTACTAATACACAAGGTTCGGAAGAACGGGACTATAATCTATTGTATTCCAACTGTGGCTGGAACGGCACGCCTGATTGCGGATGGCCTAATCTTAATATGCAATGTGCAAATCAGCAATACGGCGGTTGCGGAGCGCACTGGGAATACGACCCCAGACGGGTCGTATTGGATTACCCAAACGATATTATGGCAAATCCGCTATTCAGAAACATGAGTGTCGATGATTATGAATTGCAGACCGGTTCACCGGCCGAACTTGCCGGGGACGATGGTAAGGATATGGGCGCGTACGGTGGAACTTATCCGATTGATTGATGATCCATATTAGCATTTCTGGACTCAAATACGAGTACTGTGTTATTTCTGTTCAGAAAAAGACTTGCAAATTTTCGGGATGAATGGCCCTGATAACCATGTGAAATTACGCTAAAATGATGTGCAGCTTAGCTCCGAACTCCGAAGTACTATAGATAGGGCTGGAGGAAACTATGAGATTCTCCAAAGCACGAACTATTATTTGGCTATTCCTCTTCACAGCGCTGATAGCCGGTGGAATGGCATGCTCCGGATCTTCCGATGATTCTGCGACAAACCCTGAACCTGGGAATGGAATTGATTGGCAGACTGGACAGATTACGAAGAACTCGTATGAAGACAGCTTTCCTCAGATCAAAGGTGACTATTTGGTCTGGCAGGGGCACGCTGACGGTGACTGGGAGATCTTCCTTTGCGACACGGCCACCAAAGGAAGTCCTATCTTTATTACTCACAATGACTACGATGACATCTCGCCTCAAACTGATGGCAATTATGTGGTCTGGTTGGGATATAGCCATTCTGGTGGCGAGATTTTCGTGTATGACATATTGAGCGGAGAAACAACACGGGTCACAGACGACGATAATGTTGATTCTCCCCCTCAGATTGCAAATGGTGTGGTAGTCTGGACGTCACACAAGGTCACAGACTCTGTTGAGCCCGGCGAGATCATGCTTTATGACATCGCAACAGGAGTGACCGAACAACTGACTATGGATGCCCTGGATGACAGCGGGCCTCGAATCAGTAGTGAGGCTGTTATCTGGGTTCAGACTGATGAGGAGCTTGGTGCCACTATATTTATCCATGATCTGGGTACAGGAACAACTGTTGAGGCGCCTCAGGACTTTGTCTGGGAGAACAGTCCCCAGACAGATGGAAATCTGACGGTCTTGGCCCGATATGACTACAGAGACAGGGAAATATTTTTGTACGATACTGGTCTCAAGGTCTATGAACAGATTACCGATAATGACCTTGATGACAGATATCCCCGCATCAGCGGAAACAAGATAGTGTGGATACGCGGTGAAGGCAAGGCCTCAGAGATATTCTTTGCTTTCTCCGTGCCTGATGAATAGGCCATGCCGGCGGTGAATGATGAGATATTTTAGAATAGAAAGTATGTTACTGTTTTTCTTTTCAATGTTGTTGATCAGTGGAATCTCATATGCTCAGACATATGAAAATCTTTTGACAAATCCAGGATTTGAGGATGGGATTGGCTCGCCATGGTGGAGCAATTCACAGGCCCATTGTTTTTCAGACAATAATTCGTTTCATTCCGGCAGCAAGAGTCTGAGGATAACGCTTGAAAAGCCGGCAGGTGATTGTGTCTGGGTTGGCCAAGGAATCAAAGTGACCGCGGGTGAGTCTTATAGTATTGGCACATGGATTAAGACAGAGGATGTAACCGCTCCCGGAGCCCAGATATTCATTGAATGGTCTGGTCCAAGTGGGTGGTTAGGTGGAGAATGGAATGCCGAAAAACTTATAGGGACCCAGGATTGGCAATATACTGGTCTTGGAGGTGTGAAAATTCCGGAAGAGGCAACAAGCGCATCTGTTTTTCTGGGTTTGCTCAAAGGATCAACCGGAACAGCGTGGTTTGATGATGCAATTGCGAAGAAATACGCAAAAGATCTCATGCGTGCCTTTGTTTTACACCCGAACTACGGGGGCAAGATTTTGCCGGGGGCATTGTCTCCTGAAATAAGAGTAGAAATCATGTTGAATCCTGAAGAGCACGGTTGGACCTTGAATGAATTGGAGCTTAGGGTAGAGCTTCGGAACGAGGTTGGAGGCAGTGTTGCACAGAAAGATGTCAAGCCTATCTCATCAAAGAGTTTTTGTGTGGACTTAGATATTTCGTCGGATACGGAACCAGGTGATTATGATTTGAGTATAGCTCTATATGAGGCAATGGATGCCAAGCTGTTGGCGGAGAGTACTTACCGCATAGAGAAGCTATCCCAGGATGATCTTGCCCGCCTTACATCCTACATCGATCGCTATAACCGCTTTATCCTTGACGGAAAGCCGTTTTTCCCGCTGGGTCTTTATGTGGTTCAATATTTGTCTGATACGTCCCAGTTGAATGAAATAGCGGATAGGGATAGTCCCTTTGATACGTTGATGAACTACAACATCAACAATGGCACTGACGCTGAGATCACTGATTACTTGAATCAACTGCAAGCACGAAATCTGAAACTGATATTTTCCCTGAAGGACTATATTGGCCACGGCCAGGAGGATATTGATACAATAACACACAAGATGAACACCTTTAAGAATCATCCGGCAATCATAAGCTGGTACATGAATGATGAGTGCGGTCTGGAATATTTACCCGAATTGGAAGCCCTTTATCAGAAGGCAAGAGAACTGGATGAAAACCACCCTGTTTGGTCAGTGCATTGGAACACAGATTGGCTGATAAAGGAAGCCCACACCACGGACATAGTGGGAGTGGACCCCTACCCAATAGACAACAGCCCCATCACTCTGGTTTCTCAGATGGCTGATGCGGCTGAAGAGGCTCGTAAACCTCTTTGGTTAGTCCCTCAGATATTCGACTGGCGTGACTATCCGGATGATCCTCGTGCCAGTACAGGGAGGCCACCCACACGGGAGGAGATGCGAGCCATGAGCTATCTGGCCATCAACCATGGTGCCAAGGGCCTCATCTACTATTCCTATTTCGATATTCGGAATGATGCGGATTATGAGACCAGATGGAAAGAAATCAAGGGGATCGCCAGAGAGATTGATTACTTGAGACCTGTTCTTCTTTCCATAGACCAGACCAACTACAACGACATTGTCTGCGACAATGCTGATATTGACCTTAAATTGATGAGAGATGGCAACACGTATTATTTGCTGGCGGTCAATACCAAGAAGGACACCATCGCCGCGGTATCATTCCGGATTAACCTTGCGCGCAAACCGGCAGCAGTTAACATCCTGTTCGAAGGAAATAGACAAGTATCTGCCAATAATGATGGTTTCACAGATGATTTTGGCCCTTATGAGGTCCATGTCTATCATTGGGCTGGTAGTACTGATACAAATGGGGGCGGGGGCGGGGGTGGTTGTTTCATCGCCACCGCAGCTTTTGGGTCACCCATCGAAACACATGTTACACCCATCGAAACACATGTTACAATCCTTAGGGATTTTTGGGGATACCTATTTTCTTCAGCATGCTCTGGGTCGCATCTTTATTAGAACCTATAGTATTTCGGAGTTCGGCCTGCCCTGGCGCTCGCTTCATATATGCAACCACAGAGCCTATTGGCCAGGTCTGGGCCAGGGATTGCGGAGTTAAACTGCACATCATTTTAGCGTGATTTCACATGGTTACCAGAACGATTCATCCCGCAAATTTGCAAGTATTTTTCTGAAAAGCTATAGAACCTTGCCATACACCTTCAAATTCCAAGCTCATACTATCCAATCATGCCATCAATGAGGTCCGTTAAGATACAGAGTATCTCGCTGTTCCTATTTGGGATGTTTCTGATAAGTGGAACAGCGCGTGCCCAAATCCCAAAGAATCTTGTGACAAATCCTTGGTTTGAAGATGGGATTGGTTGGTCAACCGGATGGTGGAGTAAATTGTCAACGCATTGCTTTTCAGATAATGAATCATTTCATTCCGGTAGCAAGAGTCTAAAGATATACCTCGGAAGGTCATAAATGGTGATTTTTTCGGTGAGTCATGAGCATCAAGAGCAAGGCGCGGAATAGCAGGCTATTGCAAGCCTGAGCGACGCGGCTATTGATGTTCATGGCCGGCGAAAAAGTGTCATTTGTGGGCTTTCGAGGTATGATGGTTGCAGAGCCCTCGGGTTATAATGTTTGAGCCGCCCAAGGGATCAATGTAACTCCTATGATATTTGTGCCTGAGCCATCATGCAGTGCAAGGCCCCCGTCTATGTCCAGAAGTTGCAAAAGCGAATCGACGGCAGTTCAAATACTTGATTTATTGAATCGATCATGATAGGTATCGCCCTATGAATGAACTTGTGGGCATATTGTCGGAATGGAATCTCTGGTGGAGCACCGGAAGGGTAGCTCCCGAATTAACAGGGAAAAAGAGAGAATATACACGCGATCTCATAGCCCTGATAGAACCGCGAGAAGTGAAGATTTTGACAGGAGTGCGGCGGGGCGGCAAGTCCACCCTTTTTTATCAAATCATTGAGTGGCTTCTGATTGAGAAGGGTATCACCCCGCGTCAAATCCTCCTTGTAAATTTTGAAGATGAAGCCCTGGCCCATTTTTCTCTTGATGAGATTTTCAATGCCTATCAGTCTCATCTTTCACCTGAAGGCCAGGTGTATCTTTTTCTGGATGAGGTTCAGGAAAAGGATCGATGGGAAAAATGGGTACGGAAGAAGTATGATTTGAAGCAGGCGATCAATTTCTTTGCGACCAGTTCATCTGCCCGACTTCTTAGTCAGGAATATGCCACATTGCTGACTGGCCGGAATGTGACAAGCACTATTTATCCGCTAGGTTTTAGGGAAATTCTTCAGTTTTCCGGTATTCGGGTTAACGATACTGATCTTGTTCCGCAGGACATGAGAAACAGAATAAGCGGTCTGCTCTTTGAATATCTGAAAGACGGGGGCTTTCCGGAACTCATAGTCCATCGCCAGAGCATGAGAAGGCGGCTATTAAATCAGTACTTTCAAGATATTATCTATAAAGATATTGTCAATCGGTACGGATGCCACCCTGGAAGGATAAAGGATCTGGCCGGATACCTCATGACCAATGTTTCTTCTCTGACTTCGTTTCGTTCGTTGCGTGGGACCTTTGGGTTTGGATTGAACACCATAGGAGAATATCTGAGTTATCTCGAAAACGCCTTTTTGATCTATCAACTGTATTTTTTTGATCATTCCATGAAAAAGCAATTGGTAAATCCCAGGAAAGTCTATGCAATTGATAATGGTCTGAGAAATGCCGTGGCTTTCAGGTTTTCACAAGATATGGGCCGCCTTATGGAAAATGCTGTTTTTCTTGAGTTGAAACGCCACGATCGAGAAATATACTACTGGAAGGATAAGCGGGGAAAAGAGGTTGACTTTCTAGTTCGAAAAGGGATGAAGATTGAAAGCGCCATTCAGGTGTGCGCAAATCCGGAAGACGATAAAACAAAGAAAAGGGAACTGTCAGCCCTCAATGCAGCCATGCATGAGTTTGATCTCAAAGAAGGGATAGTTATTACGTTGGATGTTAGACACGAGTTGAAAGATCAGGGACGAAAGATCACTTTTGTTCCCCTTTGGGAATGGCTATTGCAACAAGACATGTAAATCTACACAGAAATTAGTCTTTGAACGACCTGAATTGTCACATGGGTTCGAATTTGTCCTTAAGTTTTCAGCCCAGATTTATTTCTCCGTTGCTTTTGGCAATACTGCTCGTCTGTAGCCAGGCCTGGGCAGACAACATCTCCTATGTGGACAGCCACAACCGCTTTATTCTCAATGGAAAGCCATTTTTTCCAATAGGGCTATATGTAGTCCAATGCACAAACGGTCGCTATGCCGGCCAGTTGGATGAAATTGCCGATAGTCCTTTTGATACACTTTTGAACTATGGTGTCAATGAGTGCGGCACAAGCGCCAGTGTGCAACAAATCCAAGGTTACCTGGATCAAGTTCAATCACGAGATCTGATGCTCATATTTTCCCTCAAGGACTATGTTGGTCATGGCCAGAAGGATATCGACACCATAACACACAAGGTCAATACCTTTAAGAATCATCCAGCAATCATAAGCTGGTACATGAACGACGAGCTAGCGCCGGAACGTCTTTCCGAATTGCAAAAGCGATATAAGGTCGTTAGGGACCTTGATTCCAATCATCCGGTTTGGTCCGTCCATTGGAACACGAATTGGCTGGTAGCCGAAGCCCACACAACGGACATAGTTGGAGTAGACCCATACCCAATAAAGAACAACCCCATCACCTTGGTTTCACAGATGGCAGATGCGGCAAAAAAGGCTGGCAAACCCCTTTGGTTGGTCCCTCAGATATTTAACTGGAGAGACTATCCGGGTGATTTTCGTGCCAGGACAGGCCGGCCCCCTACACGTGATGAGATGCGGGCCATGACGTATCTGGCCATCAACCATGGTGCCAAGGGGCTCATTTACTATTCTTATTTCAACATACGCGATGACAAAGATTATAGGACCAGGTGGCCGCAAATAAAGGAGATTGCCAGTGAGATTGATCGCCTGAGACCCGTTCTTCTTTCCACGCAACACGCCAACGACAGTGACGTCATCTGCAACAACAGCGATATTGATTTCAAGTTGATGAGAGAGGGTGACACATATTACCTGTTTGCGGTTAATACGAAGAAGGAGCCCAACGCAGGCGTACGATTCCGGAATGACATGGCGGATAAGCCATCGATGATTAGTCTTCTATTTGAAAATGATAGACGGATAGCTGTAAGTAATGGTATATTCACAGATAATTTCTGTTCATACGAGGTCCATGTTTATCATTGGCAGGAAACACAGTAAGGAAGCTCTCGCCCATTCTGGTAACCATGTGAAATTACGCTAAAATGATGTGCAGTTTAACTCCGCAATCCCTGGCCCAGACCTGGCCAATAGGCTCTGTGGTTGCATATATGAAGCGAGCGCCAGGGCAGGCCGCAATCTGTGCTGTTTTCAAGGCGTGAGCCGCAAATCCGAAATACTATACGTCATTTTTGGAGCATTGGTGACCGTAAAATTGACTAAGAACAAGCCTCTTGCTCAGTACACAACCATAGGCGTTGGAGGTGCAGCAGAGTATTTCTGTCAGCCTTGTAATCTAAGGGAATTATTAGAAGCGCTTTCATATGCAAAAGCACATGACTTGCCTGTTGTGTGGTTAGGAGGCGGTTCGAACATATTGATACATGACAGGGGCATATCAGGTTTGGTCCTCAGGCTGGCAAACCGTGCTTCAAATCTTGTTGTGAAAGGGGATCTTGTCATCGCTGAAGCCGGTTCTTTGCTTTTCGAGCTTGTGAAACATGCATGCAAGGGCGGGTTTCTTGACCTCTCCTTTTGCGCTGGCATTCCCGGTACTTGTGGCGGTGCAGTTTATATGAATGCGGGTACAAGCAATGGTGAAATATCTCAAAAGATAGCCTGGGTCGAACTTTTGGACCCAGCCACAGGTAGTTTGAAAGTTCGAAGTTCACAAGAAATGGGTTTTGGATACCGCACTAGCATTCTTCAACAAGAACCTGGTATCGTGACCCGCGTTGCCTTCTACTGCGAAGAAGGTGATGGCAAGCTTTGGTGGGAAAAAGCACGTGCACAGATTGCCCGCCGGAAAAAACTGCAACCGCAACGTGTCCGCACCGCAGGAAGTTTCTTCCGAAATCCTCCCGAACAGGTTGCTGGCGTTCTAATTGAAAGGGCAGGGCTGAAGGGGGCAAGGATCGGTGATGCGTTGGTTTCCACCATCCACGGCAACTTCTTGGTTAATGCCGGCCAGGCGTCGTCTGATCATTTTATCCAGCTCATCAGATTGGTGCGCAGGAGTGTGTTCGAGAAGTTCGGTGTCCGGCTTGAATTGGAGGTTTCCTTGTTGGGCTTTTCAGAAAAGGAAAGAGGGGATGTACAACTAATACTTTGATTTTATAAATACCCCTTGTTGTTCAATGAGTTACGAATTGTTGGGCGCAACGACAACTTGTTGATTTATCTTGCCTTTTCTATTATCAAAGTATTAAGGGCACAGTATGATCAGTTTTGCAGCTCAATGAATCTATGGTCAATTACCTAAAATGCGGAGGGAGATTTTATGGACAAAGAAGGCGTAGTGGGTGCCATAAAGAAGATTATCCTGCCTGAACTTGAGGCCATAAAGGGCAACCAAGCAAAGATGGATGTGAGGCTTGATGCAATAGAAAAGCGGATTTCTGATATGAACGGGCATCTGCTTGACCAAAGCCGGCGTATTGATGAAACAAATGCAAGGCTGGATGAAACAAACAAGAAGGTCGATGATTTAGGAATGAAGCTAACCGACAGGATCGATGGTTTGAGGGCTGAGCTAACAACAAAGATTGACAAGGTGAACATGGACCTAACCACAAGGATTGACAAGATGAACACGGAGCTAACTTCGAGGATTGACAAGGTGAATACGGGTTTAACCACAAGGATTGACAAGGTGAACACGGAGCTAACTTCGAGGATTGATGGGACAAACACGAGGATTGATCAGCTTACCTTTCAGGTGGGAAAGGTCGCCCAGGAGATGGAGCGAATTAAGAGAGAACAGGTCGTCACCGCAGACATCTTTACGCGCTTGAGGTCATTAGAAGATAAGATATATAGTCCTTAGGAAAAAGATTTTGGGGTTCAACATAGCCTCGCAGCGAAAAACAGCGGGTTACGGGTTCCAAGCAAGCTCAAGGTTGAAAGTTCAAGGCTCAAAGCTCAAGGTTGAAAGCTCAAAGCTGAAGGCTCAAAGAAAAATCATGATTCTGCTGCCTTGACCCTTGACCCCAGACCCGCTTCCACAAGTGGACTCCCCCAAAT
>LGVF01336388.1_pt1 | contig 10686 bp, 8 predicted proteins | sample 469901 | NCBI WGS metagenome assembly LGVF01 (sample SAMN03893561, study PRJNA290197) | marine sediment metagenome | material: sediment; isolation source: combined push core samples #3730, #5133, and #5579 collected at Hydrate Ridge | place: Pacific Ocean: Hydrate Ridge | reverse complement strand
GCTCCTGCCACATATACGTCCGCCCATCTTGTTCCTGAAAGGCTTCCGAACATCCAATGCACCACTACTGAGAGCTCTTCCTCTGTTGCAACGTATTGTAGAAAGGAAGTAAGACCACTGAAAAGAAACATCAGGGCAATTCCTGCCAGTATGAGCGTCTCGGCTGTCACTCCTCTTATCCTTGCAATTCCATAGACCAGAAAGGCGGTGAGAACACCAAAAATGAAGGCATTCAATATCACAAGATATCTTCCGCTTCCTACTAAACCCGCTCCAAGGACTATTGCTATGGAAGCTCCGAAGGCAGCAGCAGATGAAATCCCTATCGTATATGGACTCACTAAAGGATTTCTCATCGTGCCCTGCATCGCCGCTCCGGCTACTGCAAGACCTGCTCCCGCAATAATAGCCAACACAATACGTGGTAACCTTGCTTTCCAAACAATTGCAGTGGCTATCTCGCTGCTTTCTGCTCCCATAAAGGGGAACATTTTAGCAACGATAGTGTCAAAAACCTCTTTCATACTCAGACTGGCTGCTCCTAAGTAAACCGCTATGAATGCTACGGCTACGAGTCCTGCAAGGGTTACAAGAATGAAGGTTACCTTTCCAGCAGTAAGTTTAGTGTATATCTCTTCCGCTTCTTTGTTGTATGCCATTCTATTCTCCTTCTTCCGCTCTCCTAAAAATTACCTTTGTATTGAAATTGAAAAGTTCCTCATCAGTCATTTTTGCAATTCGTCCCGCGGATTCTTCAACAGCTCCACTCTCCTGTATCTTTCTTAAAATCTCTGTTTTTAATTCTATCTCCAATGATTTCCCTCCTCTTGTAAAAACTGCCTTTGGTTTTTTATTCGCTATCACCTTTATATTCCCTTTTCCCAAAGTGCATCCAGTAGAAACCTGTATGCCATCAATTAAACAAGACACAGGTGGTGTTGTTCCTGTTTCTACCAGAACATTCATATCGGAATACCCACTTGAATTTAGCTCTTTCAGTGCAATAATACCCATCTTGATGCCAATAACTAAGAAAGGACCCAAATGCCCATGAAACGCAATACCACGTTTTATCAGTTCGTCTATATCTAACCCCTTAATGTCAATACGCTTCATTCTCACACTCATCTTGATAAAAAAATATAACAGAGTGGCAATTCTGCCACCCTGCACCATCTCGAACTTTTACACTTTTTGCTTTGTTGCATTTATTTGTTTTTGCTTGCCATGCCTGTCCTTAGTATTACCAGGGATAGGGGTAGATGAGGATTCCTCCGGGAATCTCTTCAATGCCGAAGAATTGGTCGAGATATTCCCTGAATACATCGTCGGGTTCTACATCCCCAAATAGTTCTGGATAGAACATTTTGCTCATGTAAATTACCCCGATAGGAGCTCTTAGCGTAGCCGTTTCAAGTGAGAATAGATACACCTCGTCGTTCTTGACCGCATCTATCGCATACCAGCCCGGACGTGTCTTGATGTCTTCTATTATTCCCTGCGGTATTTCTTCGTCGGTTACGCCATGCCCAAGTCGGAAGCTCCGGGAGATTATTATCTCCGGATTCTGCTCCACCACCCATTCAGGAGCTACTTTAACATGCATGTCAGGCGTTACCACGCCCGCTGCGATATCACTGCCCCCCGCAATAGTTACCATTTGATACAGGTAGTATGCTACGCGATAATTGAGGTTCTCCATGTACACTCGCTTTTTATCCTCTTCTTCCAGATCTTTAGTGCGTTCTTCGATTGTATTGTAATGTTTTTCAAAGAATTCAACATACTCCGATGCTTTTGCTTGTTCATTGAGTAGCCACCCCATAGTCATTGTATCAGAACGGATAGTGTCCATATCCGGAAGGAAGCTGAAGAATGCCAGCGGAATATCGTAGTATTCCAAATCATCAGCAAGGCTCATTGCCGCTCCTCTTGCTCCAGGACAGGCGCCAAAAGCGAAGACTATTTGTGGGTCCACTACTATAACATCCTCTAAGCTGGGGTGTATTATGCTTCCGAGCGAGTGTACGCCCGTAAATGCTTTTTCTGTTTCCGGAAGTGTAAGTGCTTGTCTAACTGCTCCTACCACCTTATCCTCAGCATCTAAAGCGGCAATTACAGCACCAACTTCGGCGCATAAAATAGCTATTCTTTCCATGGGATACCCTACTGTTATGTCTCTTCCTGTGGTGTCAACGAATGTAAGCTCCTTCTCCTTACCCACGATAATCAGCTTTATCTGGATAAAATCCAGCGGGTTTATTTTACCATCGTATTTCGCATCTGCTAACTTCGTCTCTGGTTTCTTACCGAAGAAGATCAGCTTCACGTATGTCAGGTCTCGCATGTCAATCGTATCGTCTTCATTTGCGTTGCCGTAGACGCCAAGCACAAAATCGTCTTCCGAGGCTGTTGTAATCGTGTTTGCACTTGCTTCTTGCATTGTTTGATTTTGATCAGCGGCAATCGCAGGTAAAGCCACTACCAGCAACGAGCACAGCACTACCGCTATTTCCACTACTGCCAAAATTTTGTTTTTTGTTTTCATTTTTTCTTTTTTTCACCTCCTAAATTTTTATTCACTCTTTATTTTCTTTTATTTCCATATTTCGCGTTCCCCTCATCCCGATCTCCCTTTCGCCTTTAGTTTTTATTTAGCTCGATTCTGGATATACGAAGACACCCCACTTGTCCAAGTCGTAGTCTATTCGCATGAATTCCGTCAGAAACTCCTGATGAATTTCCTGTGTATCTAAATCAGTGAACAGGTCTGGATATAGCCATTTTGCTACGGTTACGACACCGATGGGAAGTTGTGGTCCGATTGAGAAATCCCCCGAGATTATGTGAACACGATTATTTTTCACTGCCTTGAGGTTCTCAAAACCCGGTAAGCTTATTATTTCCCCATAATATCTCTCAAAACCTGCCGGGTCGTCAATCTTGTAGCCTCCACTATAAGACAAGCCTGTAATCACGTCGGGATTTTCTCCGAGAACCCATTCAACTTCCACATCGCCGTGATACTCTATGTAGTCCTTTGCTATGTTTACGCCACCAGCGACATCGCAAAGGTCGCTGTATCCTGTACTACTTGTGTATGCCCAGCGAACACCTTCGCTCCCGCCTATCCTCTCTCTCTCCATAAATACCCGCACTTTATCCTCTTCGGGAATCCCTGATACTCTTTCCTTCACTGTTCCTACGTATCCATCATACCATTCTAAGTAGTCATTCACTTCTTCCATTCCCACCATGTATCCCAGAGCCTTCATTTCTTGTTTCAGGTAATCTACTCTGGAGAAATCGAAACGGATGACCGCTATGGTATCAGGCAATTTGTCTTCGAGGACTTCAGGACTGGGAGCTGTTGTGAATGTCAGGATTATATCAGGATTGAGCATCAGTATCTGCTCTGTGTCCGGTGCTCGCACAGTTCCCACACAGGGAAGTTTGCTAAGCTCTGGGAAAAGTTTTTCACGCGCAATCACTGTTTTATCAACCCCAACTACATTATCTCCAGCACCTAATACACAAACTGTCCCTGTATGACGCATGTGAAGAGGGATTATCCTCTCTACCGGCATCTTCACTGTCACTATCCTATCCGCAGAATCTACAATCGTAAGCTCCTTCTCCTTACCCACAATAATTAGCTTTATCTGAATAAAATCCAGCGGGTTTATTTTGCCATCGTATTTCGCATCTGCTAACTCCGTCACCGATTTCTTACCGAAGAATATCAGCTTCACGTAGGTCAGGTCTCGCATGTCAATCGTATCGTCTTCGTTTGCATTGCCGTAGACGCCTAAGATGTAATCGTCTCCATTAGCAAGCGCTGGAGACATTAGCAAAAGCGAAATTGCGCATACTGCTATCCCTATCAACACTACATTTTTTGCATTCATTTTTTTCTTTTTATCTCCTATTTTTTAGGTTTGAGGTTTTAGGCGTCAGGTTTCAGACATCTGATACCTCACATCTCGCACCTCTCAACTTCCTTCGCCTTTATTTTTCGTTTTTGGAGGGAGAAAATAAAAAAAATCCCCCTCAAAGTTATTTTCTTTTCTGCTCATTTTGTCCCAGTTATTGTCTCGCCGCATTTTTGTTAACTTGGCTCTGGATATACGAACACGCCTTGCTTGTTTAAATCAATATCCAGTCCCTGGAATCTCGTCAGATATTCCTGATAATTTGCCCTTGGGTCAAGGTCTTCGAATAATTCTGGATGGAACCACTTTGCCAGGTAGCCGATGCCCAAGAAATACCTTGCCGCTCCTCGTGTGGTATACCAGGTGAATACATAGACATCATTATTCTCCACCGCAGTTACACGCTTCAACTCAGGTCGCCCTAATATCTCATCTTTTATCTCTTCCAGCCCTTTTGTATCATCTATGTCCTTATCAAAGCCACTATCAGCAGGCCATTTATACTTGACGATGATCTCCGGATTGCGAGCGATCACATCCTCCGGGCTTATTTCTTTGCCATACGTGACATCATCGAAGATATTTTTACCGCCTGCTCTTACGAGTATCTCATGATGCCCATGCCCTTCACCGCAGGTATAGTATATCTTACCACCACCGAAGTCGGCTTCAAGGTACACTTTTGGCTTGTCTTCCTCTGAAAGCTTCTCTACCCGCTCGCTTATTTTTCCCATCTGTCCGTTGTAAAAATCAATGAATTCACTGGCTTCCTCTCCTTTTGCGAGAATATAACCAAGCTTCGTCACATCTTCAACGAAAATTGAAGGCTTGTTGTAATCAAAGCGAATCACGGTGATGTCAGTACCTTTGAGCTTATCCTCAAGAGCAGATGGCTTCGGCCATTTTGAATAGGTGAAGACAACATCGGGCTCGCATTCTAGCAACACCTCGTAGTCAATAGACCAGGGGGTGCCAACATTAGGATAGTCGCTGAATCCCGGATAGAACACTTCATCCTCAACGATATATTTACTAACGCCGACTACTTTATCCGTGGCTTTGAGCGTGCGTATCATTTCAAAAGCTTCGGTATTCATCGTAACAATCCGCTCTATCGGCTTTTTCACCGTAACTGTTCTCTTAGCAGCATCAACGAAAGTAATCTCCTTCTCCTTCCCCACGATAATCAGCTTTATCTGAATAAAATCCAGCGGGTTTATTTTACCATCGTATTTCGCATCTGCTAAATCCGTCTCTGGCTTCTTACCGAAAAAAATCAGCTTTACGTAGGTCAGGTCTCGCATGTCAATCGTATCGTCTTCATTTGCATTGCCGTAAATCTCTAAAGTGCCTGTATCACTTGCAAGCGCAGGAGATGTCAGTAGCATTGTACAAAGTGCTATTCCTACCAATACTACGATTTTCGTTTTCATTTTTTTTTCTTTATCACCTCCTAAATTTTTTTATCAACTCGGTTCTGGATACACGAATACACCGTGCTTATCTAAGTCATAGTCCAATCTCTGGAATTCTGTCAGCCATTCTTGATGGATTGCTTTTGGATCTAAATCCCCGAAAAGATCCGGGTGGAACCATTTTGCCATGTATGCGACAGCTATAGGATAGTCGGGTCCGTACCAAGGATCTTTGTCCATTATATAAACCCTCTCATTTTTCACTGCGTTGACATTAGCCAATTCAGGACGGTTCATGAGTTCATCCCTTAACGCCTCCATTTTTGATGGGTCGTCCATGTCATAGCCGGCATCGGTCACAGGTATTTGTTTAATGATGATATCCGGATTCCTCTCTACTACTTCTTCGGGATCTGCCTTTGGGATTTTTTCAAAATCGGCAAATATATTCTTTCCACCAGCTATATCTATCAGTTGTTGAGCTCCAGATTTACTCCCATATGTCTTGTAAGCACCCCGGCTACTCTCCACATACACTTTTGGTCTCTTTTCCTCGGGTAATCCTTCTATCTGTGCTTTGATGAGGTCAATGTATTTATCATGGAACTCATTGGTGTAGTACACAGCCTTATCCTCTTTGTCAATGATATAACCAAGCTTATCCAAATTTTCTCTCAAAATTTCGGGTTTGTAAAGCGTTAAACCGACTACGGGAATACCCAGAAGTTTTTCAGCATGACCTTCGACTCCATATGCCCATGCAGTCACCAAGTCAGGATTTAGACGGAGTATTACTTCATAGTCAGGATAGGTACCACCAACTGACGGCAATTCACTGAGCTTTGGGAAATAAATGGGATGTTCTGCAATAGCACTGCAAACACCGACTATTTTATCCTGTTCTCCAAACATTCGTATTATTTCGCCAGAATAAGTAGTGAGTGGAATAATGCGTTTTACTGGTTTGTAAATTGTTACACCTCTACCAGCTACATCTACAATCGTAAGCTCCTTTTCCTTCCCCACAATAATCAACTTTATCTGAATAAAATCCAGTGGGTTTATTTTGCCATCGTATTTCGCATCTGCTAACTCCGTCACCGATTTCTTACCGAAGAANNATCAGCTTCACGTAGGTCAGGTCTCGCATGTCAATCGTATCGTCTTCGTTTGCATTGCCGTAAATGCCTAAGACATAATCGTCTTCCGAAGCTGTTATAATTGCTTTTTGGCCACTGGCAATTGCAGGCAAAGTAGCCACTAAGAACAGCGAGCACAGCACTACCGCTATCTCCGCCACTGCTATCATTTTGTTTTTTGTTTTCATTTTTTTCTTCTTATCACCTCATAAACTTTTTATTTGCACTTTCTCCTCTTCGTATTCCCATTTCTACTACTTTTCTCATCTTTCCTCATCATTCCGGTCTTCCTTCGCCTCTATTTTCCGTTTTTTTTGAGGGGAATAAAAAAAAATCCTCCTCAACAAATTTTTCATTTTTTTCGTATTGCTCTTTTTTTTTTTATCTCATTGCTTGTTCCATTCTTCTTAGTGCTACCATTTTCTCAGTCTTTCAATGGTGGATACACGAATACGCCGTGCTCATCCAAGTTAATGTCCTGCCCCTGGAATCTCGTCAAGTACTCCTGATGCACTGCTTTCGGGTCTAAATCCTCGAAGAGTTCGGGATAGAACCATTTTGCCATATATCCGATGCCTATAAAGTTTCTTGTCCCACCAATGATGTGATTGGTGATTACATAGACTTCTCCATTCTCCACTGCTGTTACATGTCCCAAGCCTGTTCTGGACATCATTTCTTCCCTCACCTCTTCTAATACTGCTGTATCGCCTGCATCGAGCTCGTAACCTCCTGTTTTCTTTTCAATCATGACGATAATCTCCGGGTCTTCAACTATAACCGCTTCGGCATTTACGTCAATATAGCTTCCTATCTCGCCACCAAAGACATTGTATCCTCCTGCCAGCTCAAGTTTCTGTCCCCATCCCGCTTCATTAGTTGCCGTATGCCACTCACGCCAGCACTCGATGTACACTCTTTTTTTATCTCCTTCAGAAAGTGCATTTACTTGCTCCGCAATGGAATGCCGGTATGCCTGGAAGAAATCAAGGAACTCTTCTGTCTCTTCCACTTTGTTCAGGACATATCCCATTTTTTTTGTCTCGTCTACATAGATGTCCCCTGGTCTGTAATTGTCAAAGCGAAGTACCGTTATACTGGGGTTAGCACTTTCGAGCTTATCCTGGATGTCATCGCAGTAACCTACCGAGAAGGTTGCATACAAAAAGACAACATCAGGTTCCAGCGCTAATGCCGCTTCAACATCGGGAGACCAAACAGATCCTACGCTCGGATAATTGCTGAACTCTGGGAAGAATAGTTCATTCTTTATGACATATTTGTTCACGCCGACTATTTTATCCGTTGCCTTAATTGAGCGCATTGTTTCAGGGGCTTCACTGAATACAACTATCCGCTCTACCGGCTTGTTCACCGTCACCGTTCTATCCGCAGAATCAACAAGTGTAATCTCCTTCTCCTTACCCACGATAATCAGCTTTATCTGAATAAAATCCAGCGGATTTACTTTCCCATCGTATTTCGCATCTGCCAACTCCGTCTCTGATTTCTTACCGAAGAATATCAGCTTTACGTAGGTTAAGTCTCGCATGTCAATGGTATCGTCTTCATTGGCATTGCCGTAGACGCTTAAGACATAATCGTCTTCGGAAACTGTTGTAATCTCGGATGCACTTACTTTTTGCGTGGTTTGTTCAGCAGCAATCGCAGGTATAGCCACTAAAAACATCGAACATAGCACAATTGCTATTTCCACCAATACAAATGTTTTGTTTTTCGTTTTCATTTTTTTCTTTTTTTCACCTCCTAAATTCTTATAAGTGAATAGCGAATAGCCAATGGGGATTAGCCCATAAATCCTAAATGCTAAATCCTAAACTCTAAACAAACTCAAAATTCAAATGCTCAAAATTCTAAGCGTTTGTTTTGATCATTCGAATTTGGGTCATTAGAATTTGTTTAGGCTTTGGCGCTTCGGATTTAGGATTTTTCACTCCTATTGCCTACTTCGCTATTGGCTATCTATCCCTTTCACCTCCTTTTTATTCCATATCTCGCTGCTTGACATCATACAATATTGGTTCAGCTCTCCGGTGATGGATACACAAATACACCATGCTCCGTTACATCGTAATCTATCTCACAAAATTCGTCTATGTATTCCTGGTGTATCGCTTGTGGATCTAAATCAATGAATAGCTCACGATGGAACCATTTTGCTATGGTGACGAGACCGGCAACACTATCAGGTCCAAAGGCGTACTGGTTGCTGATTACATAAACCCTTTTGTCTTTTATAGCAGGGACATCAGCCAGTACTTCGCGGTCCAGAATATTATCTCTTAGCGCTATAATCTCTGTTGGGTCGTCCTCATCATATCCACTGTCGTAATACGTTTGCCTGAGAATGACGTCAGGATGCGCCACTATCACATCTTCAGGGTCTATCTCTACATATCCACTACCACCCAGGTCAGCAAATACGTTTATTCCCCCTGCCATTACGCACAACTGATGCCCTCCAGCTTCTTCAGTAACCGCTTTGTAATCTTTTATCTCAACGTATACTCTTGACTTCTCTTCTTCTGGAAGCTCAGCAACACGCTCTTCGATAACACCCACGTACTCATCAAAGAAAGAAATGTACTCATCTGCTTTTTCTTCCTCTCCAAGTATGTAGCCAAGCTTCATCATCTCTTCTTTTAGTATCTCTGTTTTGTAAAATTCCAAACGAATCACTGTGATACCAGTGCCCGCCAGTTTATCCTCAAGGCCCTCTGAAGGTGGCCAAGTTGCATAGCAGCACACAATATCAGGTTCAAGACTTAATACCATTTCGATGTCTGGACCCATCCACCCACCAACAGTTGGTAATGTGCTAATTTCCGGAAAATACATCTCTGATAGACCTTCACAAACGCCAACCACTTTATCCCTTGCTCCAAGTGCTCTTGCCGCATCGGCAAAATCACTGTTGAGAACGATGATACGGTCTATTGGCATGGATACCGTTACGTCTTCTCCACTGGCATCAACGATTGTAATCTCCTTCTCCTTACCCACGATAATCAACTTAATCTGAATAAAATCCAGTGGATTTATTTTACCGTCGTATTTCGCATCCGCTAACTCCGTCACAGTTTTCTTACCAAAAAAAATCAGCTTTACGTAGGTCAGGTCTCGCATGTCTATGGTATCGTCTTCGTTTGCATTGCCGTAAATTTCTAAAGTGCCTGCATCACTTGCAAGCGCCGGAGACATCAGCAGCATTGTACAAAGTGCTAATCCTATCAATACTATTATTTTTGTTTTCATTTTTTCTTTTATTACCTCCTAATTTTTTTTATCAACTCGGGTCTGGATACACAAATACACCGTGCTCATCCAGATCGTAGTCTAATCCCTGGAATCTCGTCAGATACTCCTGATGGATTGTTTTTGGATCCAAATCATTGAATAACTCCGGATAGAACCATTTTGCCATGTATTCCGCAGCAATGAAATGTTTTCCGCCCGTGAGCTCTTTAATAATCACGTACACTCTTTCATCTTTCACTGCTGACACGTTCGCTAACTCAATGCGACCCGCTATTTCAGCACCTATATCTTGTAACCACGTTATGTCATCTGTATTATACCCATATTTACCCCTGGCATATCCTTGCTTAACTATAATCTCAGGATTGCGCAGCATTACTTCTTCTTTGTCTATAACTTTATAACCAGAAATATCGCCGAAGATGTTCTTGCCTCCTGCCATCTCGATAATTTGGTGAAGTGCCGTGTTCATCCCTCCAATCTTATAGTTTCCTCCAAAACCTTCAAAGTAGACCTGTGATCGCTCATCATCAGGAATTTCAGCCACTGCCTTTTTGATACCATTCAAACATTCTACGTAGAATTCAAAGAAATCCCCTGCTTCTGTCTCCTTATCAAAGATGTATCCCAGTTTGTTCACCTCATCGAGATAATCTTCTGGCTTGAAACAGTCAAAACGAATCACAGTGATACCCGCGTCTTCAAGTTTTTTTTGAACTTCGTCGCAGGAAGTTTTGAAGTGTGTCGCATATAAAAACACCGCATCGGGCTTTAACGCTAATATTTTTTCGATGTCTGGCGACCATGCATTGCCTGCACTCGGACTATCTTTGAACTCAGGGAAGAACTCTTCCTTACCGATCGTACTCTTTGATACGCAGATTATCTTTTCTTTTTCCTGTTTAAGCGACCGCATCACCT
>LGVF01023366.1_pt1 | contig 10690 bp, 5 predicted proteins | sample 469901 | NCBI WGS metagenome assembly LGVF01 (sample SAMN03893561, study PRJNA290197) | marine sediment metagenome | material: sediment; isolation source: combined push core samples #3730, #5133, and #5579 collected at Hydrate Ridge | place: Pacific Ocean: Hydrate Ridge | reverse complement strand
CAAGGGTGCCAAGGGGGACGGAGAAAATGAATCGCAAAGCCCTTCATGCCGGCATCCAAGCGACCAAAAGCGTCGACCTGAACGCTTTACCTCGCTCTGTCACCCCGGAAGAGGAAGTATTCTGAACAATCCCTTCCTGGATTGAGATTCCCTCACTGCGTACGTGCGACGAACTATTCATGGAAAAAAATCAAACCAACGGGGAAAACATAAAACCCGTGAAGATTCCCATCAAGGATGTCCTGGATCTACATACCTTTGCTCCCAAAGAGATACCCAGCCTGCTGAAAGAGTACCTGAATGCCTGCAGGAAGGCCAGGATTTTTGCTGTAAGGATTATCCACGGCAAAGGCAAAGGCTTTCTGAAAAACTCGGTTCGCGGTTTGCTCGAGGGGCTCCCCATTGTAGCATCCTTTTCAGACGCCCCACCCTGTGGGGGAGGTTGGGGTGCCACCGTCGTCGAACTTGCAAGAGAGATCGATTTTGAGTCGCCGGATTGGTTTCAGATCCTTGATGAGGGCGCAAGGGCCATGGGCGTGAGCCTGGAGCGGCATCAAATAGCCCAGTTTGCCATCCATGCTAAAGAGCTTGTGGCGTGGAATGTATCCACCGACCTAACCGCTATTACGGACCATGTGGAAATTGCAGTGAAACAGTTTCTTGATAACCTGCCGGTCCCGGCTTTTATCCCCCCAGGTTCACGGCTACTGGACATCGGCTCTGGAGGCGGATTTCCGGGCATTCCCCTAAAAATCCTGCGACCGGACCTTCACGTCACGCTGATCGATGCCTCAAGGAAGAAGGTCAACTTCTTGAAGCATATCATAAGAACGATCGGTCTTGAGGATATCGAAGCCCGTCATATCCGGGCTGAAGAACTGAGAAGCAAGCTTCAGGCTGAAGCAAGACCGAATGTGATTGTATCCAAGGCTGTCTCAAAGCTGGAAAGGTTTCTTGATTGGGCTATCCCGTTACTCTGTCGGCCGGGTATAATAATTGCGATGAAGGGAAGGTCATTGGAGACCGAACTTGAAGCTGCTATTTCAAGGATCGAGGGCGAGGGCCTTATCCTTACTGTAAAGGAATACAGACTTCCCCTCCTTGATATCCAAAGATGCCTGGTTGTTCTGAGCGATTCCAGGGACGAGTTCAAGGCGTGTCAATCCCCGCGTTGACACGCTGTTGATATAAGGGTGAATCCTTTATCTGTCACGTCCTTGAAGCAGTCTTAAGGCCAACTGCCCTTTGGATAAATGCATATGGCATTTGCATTCATATGTCGTATATGATAGTTTTTTGAGTCGCTGATTTGACGAACTAAGAGTTCATGCCGATCATTATAGGAAAGAACTGATTATCACCAGAACATGAAACTGTCTGAAAGGGATGAAAAGCTTCTTTCTGCTGAACGGTTGAAGGCCACTGAAAGGCTGGCCAGCGAGGTCGCCCACGAACTTAATACGCCTCTTGGTGGTATCCTGATGTACAGCCACCTCCTCCTGGAAGACTTGGCTGAAGATGAGCCGGAGCGGGAAAACGTCGTCAAGATCAACAAGTTGGCCCATCGATGTAAGATCATTGTTCAGGGGTTACTTTCTTTTGCACACAAGGAAATCCCTCAGCTAAAGCCGGTTCAGGTGAATCGAGTTGTTTGCGATGTGATTGGATTTTTGGAGGATCATATCCTATTAAGAAACATTTCGATCAAGACTTGCCTTGATCCCGCTCTTCCCGAGGTTGCAGGTGTCGAAAACAAGCTGGAACAAATCTTTATTAACCTTATTATCAACGCTGCGCAATCCATGAATGGAACTGGTATGTTGACGCTGCGCAGCGAATATTCCCATGACAAAAACATGGTGCGGATCGAGTGCTCAGATACGGGGTGTGGGATTTGCGAGGAAGACCTTGACAGGATATTCGAGCCCTTTTTTACGACCAAGGAAAAGGGGAAGGGAACGGGTCTGGGGCTTTCCATCTGTCACGGTATAGCGGAACAACACGGCGGAGCCATAACCGTTAGGAGTTCAAGGGGGCACGGGTCCACGTTTACTACCCTCTTACCCGTGGCTAAAGAGGATAGGAGTTAGGGGCTCCACTACTCCATCACTCTCCGTCAGCGGCACAGGCAAGTTGCTACTAAAAAACTATTATTTCAATAAGTTATAGTATCCTGTAATTACAGACCTCGTTAAGTGATTGATTGGTTGAAATATTGAGTTGGTGGTTCGTGGTTCGTGGTTATTAGTTCGTAGTGCATAGTGCATAGTTGGTGGTTCGTAGTTCGTGGTTCGTGGTTCATGGTTCATGGTTCGTGGTTCGTGGTTCATGGTTCATGGTTCATGGTTCATGGTTCATGGTTCATGGTTCATGGTTCGTGCCTGAACGAAAAGTCCGGGTAAAGTCCTGTCGGCTCACGTTATTGAGAAGATCCATCAGTAGAGGGAATCTGTGGAAGCGAGTTACAACATCCTGGTGATCGACGATGACGCATTCATGCGGGACGCCTGTCACCAGGCCCTCACCAGGCGTCGTCATACCGTTACCTTAGCGAAAAGTGGTCGTGAGGGCCTTTCCCTGCTCGAAAAATGGTCATTTGATCTTATCCTCCTCGACTTCAAGATGCCCGGCGAAGACGGGCTATTTGTCCTGGCCAAAATCAAGGATCTGGACCCTGAGGCCATGGTCGTCATGATTACCGGATACGGCTCCATTGAAACCGCTGTCCAGGCCATCAAGCTGGGGGCTTTTGACTTCATTGCCAAGCCTTTCACCCCAGAGGAATTACTCAAACTGGTCAACCGTGTATTGAGAAACCGTCGTCTGACCATTGAAAACCTGTATCTCAAGCAAAGTCTCAGGCAGGACGCCCCGTGTGTTGACATTATCAGCAAGAGCCCTGCCATGGAGAAGGTGAAGGAAATGTTAGCCATGGTTGCCCCCACAGACAGCACGGTATTGCTTCAGGGGGAAAGTGGCACGGGCAAAGGCCTTGTGGCCCGCCAAATCCACGAAATGAACCGGCGACGGGGGCATCCTTTCATAACAGTGGATTGCGGCTCTTTAGTGAGCACCCTGCTTGAAAGTGAACTTTTTGGTCATGTGAAAGGGGCCTTTACAGGCGCAGATGCTACCCAATACGGAAAATTTGAAATGGCCCACGGGGGTACGTTGTTTTTTGATGAGATATCCAACATAAGTCTGGAAATACAGGCCAAGCTCCTCAAGACGGTGGAAGAAAAGTCTCTCTCTAAGGTTGGAGATCACAAGGTTGTCAAGGTCGATGTCCGCCTAATATCAGCCACAAATCGGGAGCTTCGAAAAGCCGTTGCCGAGCGATCATTTCGTGAAGATCTGTTCTTTCGACTTAATGTAGTCTCCATACACTTGCCGCCTCTGAGGGAACGTGAAGGTGATATCCCATTGCTCGTGAATCACTTTCTAAGCAGGTTCAGCAGGAAACAGGGGAAACCGATTGAGTGTGTTTCCACAAACACGATGAAGGCACTGACAGAACACAGTTGGCCAGGCAACGTCCGGGAACTGGAAAATACTGTGGAGCGGCTGGTGGTCTTTGCACGAGACAAGACCATTACCACACACGACCTTGCCTATTCCAATACAGTGCTATCGAGTGTGCTTACAAGGGAACCGCTTCGCCTGGAGGAAATGGAACGTTTGCACATTGAGAAAATCCTTCAGCGCACGGAGGGAAACAAGAGCCAGTCTGCCCGATTGCTTGGTATTGACCGCAAGACCCTCAGAATCAAGATGAAAAAACATCAAATCCCGGCAAACGCATCTGCATAAGGAGTGGGATCTGTAAACTACCCCAATGTTTCATTCAGCCCAGCGTCCTGTCAGCTATGTGATGTCGCAAGGATGACCGCATTCGATTCATTTCGCACCAATATCACAAAACAAACCAAAACGTTGTCCCCACGTCCAGATCCGATTCTACCCAGATACGTCCACCGTGTCTGTGAATTATCCGTTGAACAATTGTCAAACCAACCCCTACGCCTTCGTATTCCTCTGCACGGTGCAAGCGATGAAACGAGATAAAGAGCTTGTCAGCATATTTCATATCAAAACCCACACCATTATCTCTTACGTGAAACACTGTCTGTTCATCTTTGGTCTCAAAACCCAGTTCGATTTCTGCTGTTGCCCGGTTTCTGGTGAATTTCAGGGCGTTGGAAAGCAGGTTCACAAAAATGACTTGCATAAGATTTGGATCAGCAAGAGCAGGTGGACATTGGTGAAGAGTCAAATTCACCTTCCGTTCCTTCCATTCATCTTCCAGCGTTTTGTAGGCTTCTCTGGCAATAGTTTGCAGGTTAACCGTTTTCTTTTCCATTGGATGGCGGCCGATACGGGAAAGGTTCAGCATGTCATCTATCAATCGCCCCATATTCTGTGTGCCTGCTCTCACTCGCTGAAGGTAGTGTTTTGCCTTTTCGTCCAGAGCATCCCCGTAGTCTTCCAGCAGTACCTGGGAAAAACCATCAATACCTCTAAGAGGCGCTCTGAGGTCGTGAGAGACTGAATAGGAAAAAGCCTCTAATTCCTTGTTCATGTCAACAAGGTCTTGTTCACTCTTGCGGAGCAATTCATTTCTTCTAAACAGTTGTTTGTTCGTGTTAAGCAATTCCTGTTCTTTTGCCTTTAGCCCTTCCAGGGCTGTGTTCAATTCTGATGTTCGCTCAGCCACTCTAATCTCCAGTTTTTCGTTTATTGCTCTGAGTTCCTTTTCCAATCCTTTCAGTTCGGTAACGTCAACAGCTATTCCCAGAGAAGTCAGCCTACCCTTGATATCAAATGGAATTTTATGTGTTTGCAATACTCTCACATTCCCGTTTCTATCGGTAAATAATTGTTCAGGTATTACTTTGGATTTTCCTGTTTCGATCACATCGAGATCATCTTTCAAAAGCCGTTCAGCTTCCTCAGGCGACATTTCTCCAAGTAAATCCACAAACGATTTTCCAACCACCTGTTCCGCAGTAGCACCATATATTTCCAAAAGCATCTTGTTAGCAAAAATCAATTGCCCTTCTTTATCTATAGCAAATATCATGTGGGGCAAGGCGTCCATAATTTGACGAAGCTGCCTTTCTTTTTCCCGCAGATCGTTTTCCACACGTTTGCTCTTTTCGAACAATTCGGCATTTTCTATTGAAATTGCGGCCTGAGCAAGAAGGATTTGAAGAATCTCAAGGTGATTTTCTGTAAAGGCGCCCGCAACCAGGTTGTTTTCCATATAGAGCACCCCAGCAGTACCTTCCGTTCTTCGGAAAGGGATGCAAAGGATCGACTTTGGCTTATTCTTCGCGATGTATGAGTCCCTGGAAAAGCGATCCGACTGAGAGGCGTCGCTGATAATTATATGTTCTCCATTCCGTATAACATATCGAATAACGCTTTTTGATAAAAAACTACTGTCCTCAAGAGCTACAGATTGCAATACTTCAATGGCTTTTTCTTCGGCGCTTGCCGATGCCTCAATTCTCAGATCTCCATTAGTGCGGAGAAGAAGATAGCCACGTTGTGCTCCGGCGTTTTCAATAATAATATTCATTAACTGTGTCAGTAGTTTTTCCAAACTTATTTCTTTAGAGATAGCTTGCGATGATTTTACAACCGATGCGATATCCAGCACTTGATCTGCTACAGTTGGGGCTATGGTAAAATAGCGGAGGTTAGTAGACTCGCCAGTCCGAACAACATTTCCATATTTTTGCAAAACATTGTCTGCCTTACGCCTGGCATGCCACTTCACGTATCCCTCCCATGCTCGCGTCAAGTAAATGCTTGCGAAGTGCTCTTTTTTTCTTTCCATCCAGAACCTTCCAGCCAACTCATTGGCAATTGCTTCGTTCTGGATGAACCCGCCCGCTCCGGCAGACTCAATGGCTATGTCATAGTAGTTCATTGCCTTTAGATCATCCCCGCACAGCCTTGAGATTTCAGCTTCTATTAATGCGTACTTGTGATAGAAATTTTCCTTCCCGTTTTCCGACCATTCCAGGAATCTATCTCTTTCTTCCTTAAGTCTTCCCATTCTATCCTTTTCATATCTTTTTACTATACTCTCCTCACCACCAGCCAATGTGAGCGCATAAAAAAAGTAATACTCAGGGACCTCGACGTGAAAGACCGACGACCAAAGAAGACTATTTGCCCGCTTTGCAGCTTCCATCGCATCTTCATAATTATCGGACATGTATCGGGCCTGAAGCTTTCGTATGTAATACCAGCATACAGTGATAGACATCCGATTGCTATTTAGGTGTTTCTCGAACTCTTCTTCAACAAAACCTCTATAGCTAAAAGATGAGAAGTTTTCTGTATATCCACGTAGATTCTGGATGAGGCATTGCTGGCTGGTAATAATATCCACAATTTCTTCAAATCCTGTTTTTCTCACGTAATTGAGACGTTTTTCGGTTTCTTCGTAGACTTTGTCGAGCGGCTCGCCTACCGCAAGCAGAACTGTAATTATATGATTGCAGCAATAGCAGGAATACGTTTTATCTCCGGTTTCCAACGCGGCCTTAAATCCGTCATAAAGATAGTCAAGATCGGTCCTTAAATGATTAATGTAAAAATTGACATTATTTCCAAAGCTCAAGCACACTTTGGCCTTGCTTTCAATCATGTTGGTTTTTTCCATCAAATCATAGCCTATTTTTCCTATTCTGTAACCTTCCTCGTACTTTTTGAATTCAGAACAGAGTATAGCACCGAAATAGGCATATCCATTAGGAGAGCCTATGGTATTCCCATACGTAAGGCTGATATTTACCATATAGCAGAATTCCAGGCACAAAAGATTCTTGTCAGTAAACAATGCCGGCGGCATGAGAGCCGAAAGTATTTGCATAGCCATGTTCATATCGGGATTTGTCATTCGATGCAGGTCAAGAATGGCTTCCAGAGGCCTATTTCCCATATTTTCTCTGAATTTGTTGTATTGCTCCATCACTTCTGTCCAATCAGGATGCGCGGAGATATCTATCCCCAGTAGCGCTAAACCTCTAATAGCGCTTTCGACAGACTTATCATTCTCTCCTCTGGTTGTGTGTAGATCCACTTTTAACAGGTAGGCTCTGGCCTTTTCTCTGTACCCTTTTGCTTTTTCCAGAACAGTGACAAGTAACTGTTCTGTGGTATCAAGGTGTGTTACGAGAAACTCACATTTCGCCAGAGTGAGGTGCAGGGAGAGCGCCGTTTGATAATCTCTTTCCCACCCATTTATTCCCAGCAACTGAATCCCTTTGCCCAAATATTGAATCGCTGTTTCGTAGGCAGCAGAGTCTGCGGCTTTTATTCCCGCCTTGAGATTCAGCTCCGCAATTGTCTGTTTTTCTTTTTCATCTGTGACTAATTCAAGGCCATGGTTGAATTGATGGATAATATCAAAAATATGTTCCTCCACTTCTTCTTCTGGCAGGGCCTTCAACCATTCTCTTCCGATAGCAAGGTGGAGTGCTTTTCTTATGCTTTCAGGAATAAGAGAATACGCCCCTTCCTGGACACGGTCATGGGCAAATTTGATATTTTTCCCCGCGTCTATGAGCATGTTGACATTTAACGCAGGGTGAAGCACAGAGAGCATTTTTTCCATTCTTTTGCCAGTAGCTATCGACAGTGTTCCTTTTGTAAAAGAACTCCCCAGGCAAGATGCTGTTTTCATCAATTCGCAGGTGGCTTGGGGTAAGTCGGTTATTCTTCCAGCCATAAACTCCGCGACATTGTCAGACGCTTGCATCTGTTCTATTTCCTTTATGTTCCATGTCCAGCCGGATGAGTACGCGAACATTACCATTTTTTTCATATAAATAGAGTGGAGTAGCGCTTTTAGAAAAAACGGATTGCCCTCTGTCTTTTGATATAAGAGGTCGGCTAAATATGCCGATTTGTGTAAGGAAGACTTTAGCGTGTCGGCGACCAACTGATTTACCGCCTGAGGGCTTAGAGGATACAAGCTCATCTCTTCCACGATATCAGTTCTCTCCTTGATTTTTTCTATGGCCAGCGCCGTAGGGTGCATCGGGCTCACCTCGTTACTCCTGTACGCACCTATGATGAGCAAATTTGTGCTGAGTGGATTACTTGCCAACAAAATCAAGAGCTTGAGGCTTGCCGCATCTGCCCATTGCAAGTCATCCAGAAATATAACAAGAACTGTTTCTTCGGTAAGGACAGACATAAACTGCAAAAAGGCCAAATTGAATCTATTCTGGGCATCCGCTGCTCCAAGTTCCGGAACAGACGGCTGCTTTCCTATAATAGACTCGATTTCCGGGACAACATCGATGACAACCCTACCGATTTTCCCGAGGACTTGAAGCAGTCTCTTTTGCCAGGAAGCGATTATTTCATCGCTTTCACACATGATTTGCCCGACCCATTCTCGAAATGCCTGAGAAAGTGCGCTGTATGCCATGCCTTTATTGAGCTGATCAAATTTTCCCCAGACGAAAAAACCTCCATTTTCAGCAACGGTCTTTTTGACTTCATGAACTAACGACGACTTTCCGACGCCAGAGTATCCTGAAACCAGCAATATCTCCGCCTGTCCCTTGGCAACACGGTGAAAAGCCTTTAGTAATGTTCTGATTTCCTTTTCTCGTCCGTAGAGCCATTCTGGAATTTGGAACTTCTCGGAGATATCTTTCCTGCCGAGAGGAAAATCTTCTATGTGTCCGGCTGTGCAAAGTCGCCTTTCGCATTCTTCCAGGTCAGCCAGGATGCCATTCGCGCTCTGATATCGATCTTCCGGAGCTTTTTCCATCAGTTTCATAACAATATTTGATACAGGTTTGGGTATATCAGGATTATGCACATGTGGAGGTTGCGGCTGTATTGCAATATGAGCGTGGAGCAATTCCATTGGAACCCCGCTCCCAAAAGGTAACACGCCTGTTAACATTTTGTAAAAAGTTATTCCCAACGAATAGAAATCCGCTCTATAGTCCATGGCTTTGTTCATGCGTCCTGTCTGTTCAGGAGAAATATAGGCCAGAGTCCCTTCCGTTTCGCGTGGATTCAGAATTTGACAGATTTCTCTTTGCAGATGTGATGAAATTTCGAAATCTATGTATTTTGCCACTTGTGTTTTTGGATCAATAACAATGTTATGACAATTTATGTCTTTGTGAACGATATTGTTGTGGTGGATGACATCTAATCCCCTCGTCAGCCCGGTAGAGATTCTCAAAAACGACATAATATCTAACCCCGTTCGTGGGATCATGGCTTCTAAAGGAATTGCATCGAAATCTTCAACTATTATTGCAAGCCCATGCCTATGAGCGATGAGTTCGTAATATTTGATGATATTGTCATGAACAAGCTGCCCCCCTATTTCATATTCATTCTGGTATCTCTGGATATCGTAATCACTGGGGAAATCACTACTATGCATCTTAATTACTACTTTACGACTGTCTTTTGTTCTCTTGGCACGAAATAGAGTGGAACGTCTGCCTATATAGAGCTTTGAAATTATTTCATAATTTGGTACTGTATTCATGGTCTCTTTCCCGCTTCATTAGCAAAGATTCAAGAGTCAGCTCTCAACATTCAACACCTTTGTCACAAGAAATCTTTCCCTGAAAAAAAACACTAATCCCTTCTTTTTCCAGGCATCCTTCATTCACCAGTTTACACTTTTTTCGAAAAAGCGTGTATTATCGAACTGCATGGCGATGTCCAAACTGGAAATTCGAAATTTGAAATTAGGTAACGCAGCTACATTTTTGGGTTTTTCCTAATTTCAAATTTCCCATTTCAAATTTCATTACCAAAACAGAAGATCAACAAAGTGTAAACTACTTTTGACTTGTCATGAAGGATGCCATCAGAAAGAATATTAAATATTGAAAGCAAGCAAATTTGCCTGTTTGTCGGNNCATTACCAAAACAGAAGATCAACAAAGTGTAAACTACTTTTGACTTGTCGTGAAGGATGCCTTTTTCCACATTTTTTTTACAAGAACGTCAGCCACAAGCACGCCGTCAACTTGCCCCTTTTGCAAATCTTTTAAGGGAACGGCTATCGTCATAAACGGCTCACCAGTGGTCGCATCCAGCCAGACAGGACTGTAGTAGGTCTTGCCCTCTTTTTGGGGAATCAGAAACTCCTTCCTTTTGGATCGATCGCACAAGTCATCGGTCGTGATTGTCTTCAAGCGAGACTGGCGGACGCGCTCCCTGCCGTCGGAGTCGAGCAAAGTCAGTTCTGAAAACGCCTTTTGACGAGCCTGAAGCACGCCAAGAAGATCACGCTGCTCCCGGGGCGTTAGCACGCGAAGATCATAAATATCCACTGCCATGCGTAAATCATTTTCCAGACCGTGAACAAAGGACGAGAGTTCGACTGAGATGCGCAGGGCGACTTCCTGTTGCAAGCGCACGGCGTCCTGTCGCAGGCTTTGAAAGCTCTGCCAGGTGAGAAACACCCCCACGAGCAAAAGGGGGCCAATAGCCAAACCGATAAAGGCGAGGGTCAGTCGGGATCGAATGGACTTGCGCATAATAAACGTCTCGGGATTTCTACAACTCATTCAAATTGTAGATCTTTTTGTGGAGCTGAATTTATGCCATTCACATACTCCATCACTCCAATACTCCAATTTGGGGCGAAGCCCCTAATTGATGATATTGTCTGCCTGTCGCAGAA
>LGVF01418691.1_pt1 | contig 10691 bp, 7 predicted proteins | sample 469901 | NCBI WGS metagenome assembly LGVF01 (sample SAMN03893561, study PRJNA290197) | marine sediment metagenome | material: sediment; isolation source: combined push core samples #3730, #5133, and #5579 collected at Hydrate Ridge | place: Pacific Ocean: Hydrate Ridge | reverse complement strand
TCACTGTGGATTTTTTTAAGTCTGGATATAAAATCAGAGATCGCGAGCTCAGGATCATTTTTCTGATATACAAAACCTATCAAATCCGACAACTCATGGTGACGAAAAACCATGTTGGAGCAAGAGCCGTTGATCTCCACCCTGTAAGGTTGAAACAGGCTCTGATGTTCGATTTTCTCAAGTGAATTGTAAAGAACAGCCTCGTCTGTTGCAGCCCAGGAAAACCCCGCATCTTCAATAAGAGGGATAAGCTCAGGAGCAACAGAGCCTTCTGACGGCCAAAGTCCTGTGGGGGCACGACCAAATATCTCCTCACAATACCGCCTAGCTTTTTCCATTTGCGCCCTGGCATCCTGCGGATATGTAAAACGTTGAGGAAGTCTGGTCTCCGGTCTAGGCCGTCTCCCGAAATCCGTATCAATAAGCAGGGGAAGAATTGGGTGATAGAATGGACTGGTGCTGACTTCTATCTGTCCTTCAGTCCATTTTGAACTGTAACGGGGTATGAGTCCTTCCATGAGTTCAAGATGAAAATCCAGGAGGTCCGCCTTCTCTTCTTCGGTGAAAAGTCGTCCTTTCTTCAAAAGGGAACTTATCAATGGGTGATCCTTAGAGGAAAAACCAATCCAACTGAGATTGAACCATACCTGCAGGTCTAAAAAATCCTGATTAGAAAACTGTCCTCTCACCTGGGAGGCATCAGATGGACCGAAGTCCCTTCCACGCAGTCCCAGCAGTTGAGAGTATCTTTGGTAGGGTTCTATCATTGTAGGCCGGTGGCAACTGAAAAAATGCGCCAGGACGAATTCCTGGTCTGAATATGTGAGATCAGTGGCAGGACGACGGCTCAATTCCATGAAATCATCGGTTTTGCCCTGTAAATAGGATCGGATCTGGAAAATAAGTGATGGTACCAGGTTAAATGTGGCTTTTGCCTCAGGCCGGGACTCCATACATGCTATCATATCTGAATATGCCTTGACGGCATGGAGCCTGACCCAGGGCATGGTAAAACAATTCCGTGCGACATCAAGGTACAGCGGTTGATGCATATGCCACAGAAAAGCAACGTGTAACATCACATCCCTCTGGCCTTTTCCTCTCTTTCCTGACTGGACTTGCACTCAATACATAGGGTAGTGACAGGTCTTGCCTCAAGACGCTTAGCACCTATCTCCCCACCACATTTTTCACAAATACCATATGTATTTTCTTCGATCCTTTGCAGGGCCTTATTAATCTTTCTAATTAGTTTTCTTTCCCTGTCTCTGATGCGAAGTTCAAAACTCCGATCTGACTCCACGGACGCTCTGTCTGTCGGATCCGGGAAGTGATCGTCCGTATCAGTCATCTCTTCCAATGTCTTGTCCGCTTCTCCCAGGAGCTCGTCGAGTTTATCCTGAAGTAACTTGCGATAAAATTCCAGTTGGGCCTGTTCCATTATAATTCTCCTTGTGGAAGCTCATTTTTCCAGGTCCCGCTCTTTCCGCCGGATTTGCAATCAAGGCGTATTCCCTCTATGGTTATACCTCTCTGTGCCGACTTACACATATCATAGATGGTAAGGGCAGCGACGGATACGGCGGTAAGCGCCTCAATTTCCACTCCGGTTACACCTTTTGTCTTTGTTCGTGCTGAAATCTTTATGGCATTCTCTCCAAAGTCGGGCATGAGATCGATCTCCACGCCCTGTAAGGGCAGAGTATGGCAGAGAGGAATCAGGGTGTCTACTTTCTTGGCGGCCATAATCCCTGCAATCCGGGCTACGGCCAGAACATCCCCTTTTGGGATCATCTTGTCAATTAAAAGACCGAAGGCCTTAGGTCCCAACATTACCCTCCCTGAAGCAACCGCTTCCCGTGGAGTTTCGGTCTTCAGGCTCACGTCCACCATACGTGCTTGTCCATTGTCGTTTAGATGAGACAGGGAATTATTACTCAAAACGCCTCCTCCTGGCCGGACCGTGTATGGGCATCGGCTCGCCTAAACAGCTTGCGGAAGAAACCACCCTCTTTTTTTTCCTTCTCTATGGCAGCAAATTCCTGAAGCAAGGCCATTTGGCGATCGGTCAGCTTGGTGGGGGTTGTGACTGTGACTTCCACTACCTGGTCCCCGGTTCCAAAGCCTCTAAGATCGGGGACACCAAGTCCTTTCAGCCTGAAGATCTCCCCTGTCTGGGTTCCTGCTGTAATCTCCAGGTTGTGGAGGCCGTCCAGAGTGGCCACTTCGACTTCATCTCCCAGAGACGCCTGGACAATAGAGATGGGTATGCGACAAAATATATCATTGCCGTGACGCTCGAAAAAGTCGTGTGGTTTCACCTGAATTACTATGTAAAGATCTCCCCTGGGCCCATTTCTGAGTCCGGCTTCTCCCTCATTCCTCAAGCGCAATCTGGAGCCCGTATCCACGCCGGCAGGAATACGTACCCTCACCTTGTGCTTTTCACGGACTCTGCCCTGCCCTTGGCAGTTCTTGCAGGGATTTGTGATAATAGTACCACTTCCGGAACAATGTGGACAAGTGGATGAAACCCTGAAAAAACCTTCAGACCTGATTATTTGTCCTCTTCCCTGGCAAGCAGGACAGGTAATGGTGTTACTCCCGGAGGCCATGCCCATTCCCTTACAACTGGAGCAAGCTTCAAGGCGTACGATTTCAATTTCAGTCTCCGAACCTCTAGCAGCATCTTCAAGGGAAATCGCCAGATCGTATCTCAGATCCGCACCAGGTTCCGGTCCCATGGATGTGTTAGACCTTCGGCTGGTAGTAGAGAAACCAAACAGGTCTTCAAATAGGTCACTGAAGGTGGTAAATATGTCTTCTTGTCTGGAAAATCCCGAGAAACCTGTCCCTGCCACCCCTTCGTGGCCGTAAAGATCATAGGCCTGCCTTTTTTGAGGATCTCTCAATACTTCATAGGCCTCAGCCGCTTCCTTAAAACGTTCCTCTGCATCTTTATCACCGGGATTCCTGTCAGGATGATACTTTAGGGCCAGCTTTCGGTAGGCTTTTTTGATTTCCTCTGCAGATGCATCCTTGGAAACGCTTAAAACTTGGTAGTAGTCTCTTTTCATAGTCAATGCCGGAAAACGGCCCCATCCTAATCTTCCGTATTGGTGATATCGCCTTGCAAGGCATGGAAAATACGTTGTTCTTCAGTCTCTCTGGCCAATTCTTCCAGATTCTCAAATCTGACTTTCTTGGCCGCAATTTCTCTCAATGCCTGGACCACCTCTTTGTTTTTACACCTGATTAAGGGTTCGGCACCCTTGCGCAATTGCTTTACCCTCTCGATCGCAAGGTGTACCAATGCAAAACGGCTGGGCAAATTCTCAAGGCAATCTTCTACTGTTACTCTCGCCACTTAATTTTCCTCCGGATATGGAAAAATGATATCGACCAAACCAATTAACAACGCTTCAACCACTTTTCAACAAGTACTTCAATACCTCTACGTAGTTTTTTTTGAATTTATCATTATAATGTCAGTTGAAATTGTGGCAATCCCTGTTCGGGATATTTAGACCTGGGTTGAGCGGTTCAACGTTCACGGTTCCCGGTTGAAGAGCTCTAACTACCTGTTAAGAAAAGGATAACGCGTCAATAGGGGCAAATGTTATGTTTCCCCCATTGGGTGAAAGAGGCTAATCTGAGCATTATATTATAAAATTAAGGATATCAGTAGATTATAACCTTTGAATCCCGCTTGCTGCGGGAAACCTGGAACTGATTTATGAAAAATGCCGGCATTCCCCTGTTTTTCTGCCTCATTTTTGCAGTGGCAAAAGCCTTTGGCCAAGATTTGGGAGAGGTCCCTTATGATATTATCCCGAAGGCAACGATCCATGTAACGAGTGAGACTGTTTCTCCATCATGGCAATTAATTTGGGATGATGCCAGAAAAATGGTAAGGGATAATGAACTGGATGGCGCCTTAGCCCTGTACAGGGAATTACTCAAGGACCGGCCAGGGCTGGTAGAAGCCAGATGGGAACTCACATCGATCTTGATGCGGTTAAACAGAGACGGTCAAGCCTTACGGGAGCTAGAACATGTAATCGAGGCCAGACCTAATGACATCCAATTATTATTTACATTGATAGAACTCCTTAGCCGTTCAGGTCAGTGCGATAGAGCCATTGCTGTATATAAAAGGTTACTGACCGAGCTGAATTATCCTCAAAAGGCCTTGGTTTACAAAAAAAATCAATTGGCGCATATCCCCGGAGAGATGTCGTTAGCACGGATTCAGGAAAAGCTTGGCATATGCCTTGACTCCCAGAAAAGATATAGTAAAGCCGTATCGTTTTTCAGTAAGGCATTGTCATCTGAACCCCATAGAAAAGACCTTGAGCTCAAGCTTGCCTGTGGACTTGTGCATGCAAAAAAGGCAAAAGAGTCCCTTGCTCATTTCCAGAGCCTGTTGCCTCAATATGAGAACGATCCGGATTTTTTAGCCAATTATGCAAAGGCACTCCTGGCAGTGGGAGATCCCGACAAGGCAATAAAGATGTTTGAGAAACTATCGGCGCTTCTCATTAAGGATTTCAAGCAGGATCATAGCAACAGATTCATGGATGACCTCTCCTGGATTGTTGGTGAGCTTGTCCGCCTGTATCTGATGGACGGAGATGTCCAATCGGCAATCAATCTTCTGGAAAAGATGACGCTCGATCGTCCTGCCGTGTTGGATCAGCAGCACTTAGCTACCTTGGGGCGGCTGTATTTTGCCTCAAAAAACTACTTCAAAACCATTGATACCTTCAGGGCCCTTCTGAAAAGAAAACCCGACGATGTTGAGGGGTTGCTTTTTCTGGCCCGTGCATATGAACGTCTTCAGTTGATTGCGCCGGCTATTTCCATTTATAATAGTATCTATCACCTTCAGCCTGATCAGGATGTTTCCATGCACTTGGTTGAACTCCTTTTGCAGGCGGAAGATTTTGACTCGGCACGCACTCTCGTTGCCGGAGATCTTCGCAGCGCGTTGGAAGGCAGCATTACAGGGAGATGGCTTTTGTTAAGGGCCTGTCTTGGGAGTGAGGAACCGGAAGGTATTGATGAGGAGCTTTTAGATGAAGCCGGCGATTTTCTTGGACATGAAGATGTATTGGTCTCATATGTCTCCTTTGCCACATCAAACGGTTTTTTAAGTAACCAGGTCAATATTCGTCTATATGGCAATGCCCTGCTTGCCTTGACTGACCAAGGGGAGGGGAGAAGAACCCTGCTTCAGTCTGGTGTGAAGATGCTCTTGGATCTAGGCCAAGGGGACCTGGCAGAGAAAATCCTTAGACAATGTTGGGCTGAGGGCAGGTCCCTTTGGTCAACTGAAATGTTGCTTGATATTTACTCCGGAGAAAACAAGTTGGACAAGGCCGTCAAGTGGATTGATAAGGCCCTATCTGTTTATCCATCCTCGGCAAGGCTTAAACTTGCACAGGCCCGTCTGCTCCTGAATATGGGTAAGGCTGGCGAGGTGAGGAAGTTGCTTTATTCTGTTCGAATTGGTACTAATTGGGGACAAGAGAAGATACTGTTGTGTCGGGGCCATACTAATAGTATATCAGGAAGATATGAGAATGCGCTTGGGATATATGGAGAAATAATCCAACAGGCGTCAAATCATTTGGAAGCACATAGGGGCAGATGGATTGTTCTTCATGCCTATGGATTGCGGCACGATGCACAAGCAGAGGCATTGGGCCTGCTGGGTATGATCACAGGTGAACTCCACGCCTTTCACAGAGCTGAAGGGAGAATTAAGTGCTCAGGCCTTTCACACAATGGATGTGACGGGGAGTTCATTGATCGGATATCAACTGATGGGAAACTGATACCGGCCCCTGGGTACTTCTTGAGTGGATTGGTGCGAACTGAGGAGCTGCCGTCACCAAAAGAGATCTTGAATTCTCCGCTTTGTGGGGCCGAGGGAGAGGCATGCCCCTTGCTTCTTGCCTTATCCTATGAACAGTCTGAGTGCTTCTCAGAAGCAATCGTGATGTGGTTCTCATTCTTAAAGAGGCATCAGACCTATTGGCCTGGGTATGAACGGCTTGGAAGGATATTCGAAGGCAGAGGCCAAAGTAAACGTGCAAAAGACTTGTGTTACAGGGCTTGCAAGAAGATAAGACAGATGCGGGAATCGCTCGGTCATGGTGAAGGTATTTACAAACAGTCCGGGGGGCCACATATGCCTGTATTGGTTCTGCCGGAGAAGATCGACAAGACCGGTTTCGCAGATAAATCAGAAATCACGCAGGAAGGAGGTTTGGAAATGCATGGACCTATGGACCGATTCATGTGGCAAAAACTTGACCATATGGCTCTTGAGTCCTGGGAGGCCGTGTTCTGTTCCGAGTAAAATTTGTTCATTATCCCTTGCTTTTTCCATACATCATGGATAATAAAGAGGGTTAATGCTTGGAGAGAGGTCTGTATGGATGTTTTAGTCACCGGTGGGGCCGGTTTCATTGGGTCCAATCTCTGTGATTATTTGATTGACAGGGGAGACCGTGTCTCGGTTATTGATGATCTCTCCACCGGTTTTTTGGAAAATATTGTCCATTTGCAGGACAATTCACGGTTTAAATATGTAAATGACACCATCTTGGATGAAGACAGGATGGAAAGCCTCATCCGGCAATGTGATATCATTGTTCATCTTGCTGCTGCCGTAGGTGTCAAGTACGTTATTGAAAATCCGCTTTCTTCTATTGAAACCAACATTCGTGGGACTGAAATCGCCCTTAAGCTGGCCAATAAATACAAGAAAAAGGTCCTTATAGCCTCCACATCTGAAGTCTATGGAAAACATATGCACGCCCCTCTAAAAGAGGACGATAACCTGATTTACGGCCCTCCCACCACAATGCGTTGGAGTTACGCTGCCGCAAAGCTCGTTGACGAGTTCACTGCACTTGCATATTATCGCACAAAGAAACTTCAAGTGACCATATTCCGCTGTTTTAACACCGTAGGCCCGAGGCAGACAGGTCTTTATGGCATGGTGGTGCCCAGATTTATTCAGCAGGCGCTGAGGGATGAGCCTATGTCAGTTTTTGGTGACGGTCAGCAGACCCGTACATTTACATATGTAGGAGATGTTGTCGAGGCCATATGCCGGCTTATGACATGTGAAGAGGCAATCGGCGAAGTGGTAAACATAGGAGGTACGGAAGAAATCTCCATATCGGACCTTGCTGAGCAAGTTAAGGCCGTTGTTGCAAGCAAGTCTGAAATAGTTTTTGTGCCTTACGAACAGGTCTATGGCAGAGACTTCGAGGACATGATGCGCAGAGTTCCTTGTTTTGAGAAGCTCAATTCCCTGATAGGTTTTTACCCTCAAACTTCTCTTGATACCATTCTGGAAAAAACGGTAGAATATTTTCGCTCCAGGGTCACATAGTGTGAATAGTAATTATTCCTGATTGCGTTTCATGTCGATTACAATCCTCAACGCGAGCCTTGTCTTTCTTTACTCCTTTGGGCTGAGTGCGTTTCTGACTCCTTGTGTGATCTGGCTGGCAAAACGCACTGGCTTTGTAGCTCAACCAAGGGAAGATCGCTGGCATAGACATCCAACCGCCCTTCTTGGTGGCATTGCGATATTCCTGTCATTTATGATTCCCAATCTGTCTCTCTGGGAGATCACCGCTCCTGTTCCCATAGTGGGCCTGGGAGCAGGCGCCATGTTTTTGTTAGGATTGGCAGACGACGTCTACGAGTTGACACCTCAGAATAAGTTCGTGGGACAATTAATCATTTCCGCTCTGGTTATAGCCGGAGGAATAAGAATACATGGACTGTGGCATCCCGCTGCTTCCATAATCATTACCCTCTTTTGGTTGGTAGCCATTACCAATGCAATCAACATATTGGACAACATGGATGGCCTTGCGGCGGGCGTTACGTTTATAGCCGCCTGTTCACTCTGGGCCTATAGCAATATCGGGGGCCCTACCGTGTTGGGTCCACCGGCCATACTCCTTGCAGGGGCGACTGCCGGTTTCTGGATATTTAATTTCAACCCGGCAAAGATATTTATGGGAGACTCCGGGAGTCTCTTTCTGGGTTTTCTCCTGGCCGCTTTGACCGTGACAGGTACATGGACTGCAGGACAGGCCGATCCGGGAATCGGGGGTTATATAGGAGTAACCAACCTGGTACTGGTGCTATTGATCCCTGTGGCTGTCCTGATAATACCACTTTTTGACTCTGCCCTTGTGTCTTTTACGAGAGTACAGACCGGGCGACCGATTTTCATGGGAGGACGTGACCACACCTCTCATCGCATGGTTCTGCTGGGTTATTCGGAAAAAAGGACGGTATTAACGCTCATGGCCTGGGCAGGCGGCATATCAGCCATAGTATTGTACCTGTCATATCACAGTGTTCAGGGACTTGTTGTTGTATTGAGCATAGTAGCTGTAATCGGCCTGTTTTTTGGAATATTTCTAAGTAACTTGAACGGCAGTGTTTATGATGGCAGGGCCGGTATTTCAGGCACGATTAAACAACGGTCTTCACTCTTATCCCTGGTGCTTAACAAGAAACAGATACTCCAGGCGGTGGTGGACACCGTGTTGATAAGCATGGCCTATCTGACCTCCTATCTCCTTCGCTATGAAGGTGTAATTGAGTTATGGAATCAACAGCTTATAGAGAAATCGCTTCCTTTGCTCATCCCGGTCAAGCTGTGCTGCTTCTGGATCTTCGGGCTATATAAAGGTCAGTGGAGATATGTAAGCACAGGAGATATATGGCAAATCTTCAAGGCCGTAGTAACCAGTTCTCTTATTATCGTGGGAGTGCTTTTGTATTTCTACCGATTCGAAGGTTACTCCAGAGTCGTTTTTATAAACGATGCCATATTGACCTTGATATTAATAGGCGGGATTCGGCTCCTTATGCGGCTCTTCAGAGAATATTTCTATTTGCAGGCAGAGCGTAGGAATTCGATACCGATCCTGATAGTAGGAGCGGGAGACGGTGGGGACCTGTTTTTAAGAGAGCTCAGGCGCAATCCAAATCACAATTACCTGCCGGTTGGTTTCATCGACGATGATCCGGCAAAAAAGAATCAGGTCATTCATGGTATCAAGGTGTTGGGAGCCAGGGAAGACATCCGAGATATCGTTAAGAGATATGGGGTTCAGAGGGTCTTTGTGTCCATCATGTCCGCAACAGATATCCAAATAGAAGGTTTTTTTAAAATCTGTGAAAAGCACGGCGTAGCGTGTGAGAAGGTTCGACCACTGTTGCCAATACTGAAATCCGGGAGTGAAAAGCCGGCCCAAGGGGAAAAACCCAAGGTTGTGCCTCTTAGATCCGGGGTAAGGAGAAAAAGATGAGCGAAAAACGCCTTTCTAAAACCGAGTGGAAACGCCTTGAAAAGGACCTATATAGGAGCCGCAAATCCGTATGGCCCGGGCTCACTGCCAAGGACCGAAAAAAGGCCCTTTCATACTCGAACACATACAAGGGCTTTTTAAACAAAGCAAAGACGGAACGGGAATCTGTTGATGCAATAGTGGATATGGCACAAAAAAAAGGGTTTGTACCCTTTGAACAGGCTGACACTGATAGCAATAGGCTCTTGTGGACGTTCAGGGGCAAGGCTGCCGCCTTGGCCGTTATAGGAAAGGCCCCTGTTTTTGATGGGGTCAGAGTCATTGCTTCACACATAGATTCTCCCCGGTTGGATCTCAAGCCGAATCCAATCTATGAAGAACTGGAGATGGCCTTTTTCAAGACACATTACTACGGAGGGATCAAGAAGTTCCACTGGGTAGCCCGTCCTCTTGCCATCCATGGCCTGGTGCTAAAAGGAGACGGCAGTGCAGTTCCTATTGAGTTTGGTGAGGATCCTCATGATCCGGTACTCACAATAAATGACCTCTTGCCGCATCTTGCCCACAAGGTTCAGGGCAACAAAAAAATTTCAGAGGCCATCCCTGCAGAGAAGCTGAACATATTAATGGGGGGCCTTCCCCTTCTGGGCCCTGAAGAGCAAAAAGATTGTGTAAAATTGCGGATATTGAAGATTCTGAATGAAAAATACGGTCTGAAGGAAGAAGATCTGATAAATGCAGAGCTGGAAATTGTTCCTGCCGGTCCCTCAAGGGACGTGGGCTTTGATGGGGCCTTTGTTGGTGGATACGGTCAGGATGACAGGTCCTGTGCATATGCCTGCCTTGAGGCCATTTTTAATCTTAAAAAACCTCAACCTACTGCAATCGCTCTATTTCTTGATAAAGAAGAGATAGGCAGCGACGGCAACACAGGGGCCAAGTCCAGTTTTTTTGAATTAGTATTGTTTGATCTCATGCGCCATGGCGGCCTTGCTATAGAGGCGGACAGCCTTGTTCGTACGCTCATAGCGTCCAAGGCCATTTCAGCGGACGTTACAGCCGGGATGGATCCGGATTACAAGGAAGTCCATGATGAACGTAATGACGCCCTTATCGGACATGGAATCTCCCTGACCAAATATACCGGATCTAGAGGGAAATACTCGGCAAATGACGCCCATGCTGAATATGTCAGTTGGTTGACGCATGCCTGGAACAAGGCAGGTGTCATCTGGCAGGCTGGAGAGCTGGGAAAAGTGGACGAAGGCGGAGGGGGAACAGTAGCCAAGTATTTCGCGCAGCGCGGCATGGACATCGTAGACGCAGGTCCTCCCC
>LGVF01090532.1_pt2 | contig 10697 bp, 8 predicted proteins | sample 469901 | NCBI WGS metagenome assembly LGVF01 (sample SAMN03893561, study PRJNA290197) | marine sediment metagenome | material: sediment; isolation source: combined push core samples #3730, #5133, and #5579 collected at Hydrate Ridge | place: Pacific Ocean: Hydrate Ridge | reverse complement strand
CGTCTCATCGTGAAAAACTGCAACAGGGGATTGATCGCATAAACAATTCCGATCCACAGCTCATTTGCTCCGAGATTTACCATGTACAGCGGAAAGATCACCCAGACGGCTGTGGCTCCCGTGTGCCTCAGCATGAACGACAGGTATATCGCCCAGTTGGCACGCACCGTGTCGAGCGAGAGGTACCTGACCGGAATTCTCGGGACACTGACATCCGGTAGAGTCAGAGCAACAACGAACGATACAACCATGAGAAGGGTGCTGGCAGCGAATATCATGCGGTAATCACTGACTACTCCGATTACTCCTGCCCCGAGGAACCCTGCCGCCCAGCCAAGCGATCCGAACGAGATAAACTTGCCGATGCTCCGTTTCATCCCGTGAACATGCATAATCATGGCTGCAGGATACATGCCGATGCAGATTCCAAGAAATCCCCGCGCCAGTCCGAGACTTAGCGGGTCGCTCGCAAAGACCTGCAGAAAATAGGCGATCGTGGAACAGGCAAGCCCGAAAACCATGAGTATCTTGATGTTCCATGCATCGGCAGCCTTGCTGAACAGGTACGACGAGACAAAGAGGCAGAGACCGTACACGCACCCGATTGCGCCGACCTGCGTGAGATCGGCTCCGACGCTAACCGCGATATTCGGAATCAGCATCATCGACATCATGATCGCCGCGTTGGACGTGAACTGGATCAGGTCGAGTTTCATTGTAATCGATGATTGTTACTCTTGAGATGGCTTATTCCAATCTGTTCCCAAAAGGAATGCGGCGAGCAGTTGCCCGAGATTTTATATTGTATCGGAGAACAGTAATATTGTGGTCATGCCCTATGGATAGACATGTATCGATGCGGGAATTGCGGGAGATACTGGTACGTCTTTTAGTCGGTCTGGCAGTCTTTCTGATCGCTGTCTTGATCTATAAGCAGAATGACCCGTACGCATATCCCGGACTCGAAGATAAGATCCTATACGCGCTTGCACCGGTGGGTATCATAACCCTGTGCATCTATCTCATCGATAGCGATGTGTGTAGCCGCCTCTTGAGGGCAGGGGGCGTGACTGGAGTCATGCGTGATAACCGGTACACGAGACTATGCAACGAGCTCTGGCAGGGCGCCCCGCCCCCTGTGAGGATGGTTGCTTCGTTCTGCATTCGCTATGGCTTCATTGTGTCGCTTCTGCTCGTGATGATTCAGTCGATCGCTCCTGGCACGGTTTTTCTGGTGGGGCTACGGACACATCTGATGGTTGCAACGGCTCTGCTTGGTGCGGTCACGTTCTATCTGAACCGGGACAAGCTTGCGGATATCGAGGTGGAAGCGCGGCAGGAGGAGATCGCGGAGAAAAAGAGGGACGCGGAGTTTTCTGAGAGGTATCCGCGGGTTAACCGGGTATGGGGGCTGCGCCGGGTTGTGCGGCGGGGGTATAAGGAGGGGTGGTGGTATTCAACCGCTGTTATTATTTTATTAATAATAGGTTTTTCAATCAGATTATATAGATTAGGTGAACTGAGCTTATGGTGGGACGAACTAATAACTGGGATGGTAGTTACAAGAATAGGAGAAACAGGACTACCATTACGACCTTCCGGACTTGAATATTATTGGAGAGGGGTGGCATATCATTACTTTGTTGTTATATTCACATACGTATTTGGATTAACAGAGTTTGCGATTAGATTTCCAAGTGTGTTGTTTGGAATGGGGATCGCTTTTTTATCCTTTTTAGTTGGGAAAAAAATTGATAAATGGGTTGGATTACTTGTACTTCTATTCATGACCTTTTCTACGTATAATATAGAATATTCTCGGTTTGCAAGGTTTTATGTGATGAATGTGTTTCTTTTCATGTTGTCACTGTTTTTTGTATACGAAGGATTTTTTAAAGATAGAATGAAATACAAGATTGCGTCTTTGGTTATTTTTTTAATAATGATGCACACCGTGCAATTGGGCAGGTTTTTTATGTTTATAATAGGCGGGTATTTTGGATATGAACTCATTAGATTCATCGTATCAAAGGGAAATGTGGAAATAATAAAGCAGAACGGACTGAATTTTGTTTTCTTGGGATTTAGCTTAATAATACTACAATTGGGTAATGTATTCCAGAGGTTTTTTAGCATCCATATAGTGCGTGCCTATGAGATATCAGATACTGTTGTGGCACCCGCCCCATATCCAATCATACAATTTCCTGACTGGGATTTTTTTAAATTTATGGATAATGCACATATTCCAGTGATATTTACTATTATATTTTTACTTTTTAGTATATATACCTTGCTAAAAAACATCAAAGGTGATACTAACAGATTTTTAACGTATGTGAGTATTGTTTTTGTAATTTCAGTGATCTCTTTCGAGGTTCTAAATAGGGATAGAACTGGAGCGCGAATATGTTTAATTTTTGAGGGTTTATATGTCTTTTTTTCAATATATACAATCTGTGCCATATCCAGAATATATAGCAAGCAAAAAAAGATTTTGCAAGTAGTGAGTCTTAGTTTCGTCGTTTTACTGTTGGTATCGATAACACCAAATATTTATGAAAGAATTAATATAAATTATGGTGATGATATAACCGATGACCCGTTCAGAACAACACACGTAGCAGCATATAGAGCTGATTACAAAACCCAATATGTGTACCTTAATGAGCATATCGAAGAAGAGGACGTTTGGATAAATGTGATGGATGCACCATATTTTTATATACATAAAATTCCAACCTATATTATAAATCAGAATAGTAGATGGAATACTTATGCACTTTTAGACGGAACAGATGGTTATAGAGGTGTTGATGGGCATATTTTAATCAACACCGCTGACGATATTAGGAATATCATCGAAACGAATCCGCATAAAAGAGTATGGGTAGTTGTAAATGGGGGCAGTGTACGTATAATACATACAACCCATACGCATGCTGATTTTTTAAATTTTTTGGAAGGGAATAAAAATAAAACGGTGTACCGATCACCTGATGGGTACAGCATGGTCTTACTACTTACACCCATCACCCCAACTGGCAAGATTGCCACGAAATGGCAGGAGCTATCCCAAAACCTTTTGCACCTCGATCCAATTTAAGAAGACATAGGGTAAATATGAAATCGAGGTCGCTATTGCAGCTCCAACTGCCCCATGGGTGGGGATTAAAACGAGGTTTAGAACAATGTTTAAACCCATACTAATCACTAAATTAATCGCCCTCTTTTTAGCCAACCCTTGATAATCTAAAAAAGTACTTAAAAATACTGAAAAAGAAAAACATACCAAATAAACTGTTAGAATCTGCAAAGGCAGGACTGAGGCAGTATATCGAATACCGAAAACCAGCGGCACGAAAAATTGACAAAGAGTCAGCAGCCCCAGGACTATTATCGCGAATATCAAAGCATTCACCTTAAGCAATTTATAAAACATTATTTTAAATTCCCCTCTATTAGTTTCATTCAATTTCGCAAAAACGGGCATAGCACCCATTGCTATTGCTAAACTGATGTGCGGCAGTTTTGTTATTATCTGCTTCGCAACGGCATAAGTTCCAACTTCTGTATCTGTTGAGAGTAAGCCAAGCATCAGAGTGTCTACTTCTGTTGCAACCAGAAAGCCTATACTGATAAAGAATAAGGGAATGCTGTATTCAAAAATTTTTTTGGTGAAGTTATGTTCTGCAGGGGGTCTGTTCGCTCCATAAAATTTAGTGAATAACATATAAAACCCAATCACTGAAGTTATAAAACACGCGACGGTGAAAGAATTTACAATATTAGATAGATCCAATGATACTGTTAGACATGTGACAACTAATAATAGCTTCAGACCATGTTCTAACAGATTTACAAAGAAGTTATATATAAGTCTATGCAAACCCATGAAGATATTCTTCAAAAATTCAACCAATCCCCCCACTATAATTAATGGTACAGATAATAAAAACAAAGGCGCGAATTCAGGTCTCCCGACAAGTGTTGCCAAAGGTTTATGAACTAAAAGTAGAATGATAGTGAAAGTTAGACTGAAAACCAATCTTAATTTCAGTGAACTTTTCAAAACATTGTTTAGTCCACCTGTTTTATTATATTGCGCAACAAATTTTCTTGCTGAAGCATTGATCCCGAAATGCGATAATAAAGTAATTATTGTAAGTATGGAAAAGAAAAATGACCAAGTACCAAATCCGTCTACACCTAATGTTCGGGCAAGATATACATTTAGTAAGAAGTATAATAAAAATGCAGTTCCTTTGGCAGTGAAACTCCATGAAGTTTCTTTTAAAATTTTATTTTTTTCCAGTGCTTTGATCAACCTCATAGATATGTGCCTCAGATGTTGTTTGAACGCATGAGATCAGTCACAGTTGCTCCCGAACCACAATTTTCAAAACTTGGTGCATAAACATATATAATCTACTAAATCTGCTTTTAATCTGCGCATATTTTTGTTAACAGATTCCCGATGAACGCTTTGGTATAAATTAGTGTTGGGTGCGGTATTTTTATATATGTGTCTTGTATATAATTAAAACTATTGGACTCAATATCTTCTAACAATGCCTTTCTGTGCGGAGGTATTGTTGAAACTCCATTTATTATTCTCAAATTACTTCCAGTGGCGGTTTCATAATCTACTTTTTTTACAGTTATCTTATCATCTCTAACTAAATTATCTATGCATTTCTTTCCTTTTAGTGTATTTAATAGGATTATTGAAACGCCCCTCCTATCACGCATATTTAATGGAGCACCCCAGAAGTCTCCAAGTGTTATGTCACTCTCTCTGGGGATTTTATTGAAAGGACAGCAATAGCAAGACCTTTGAAGGTACAAATTTTGGACATAACCGACAAAAAAAGGATCAAGTTTATGGTTTTTTTCATAATTACTTCCATCATCAAAATTTAATTTTATATTAAAATTTGACCAACCTATTTTTTTCTCCCTAAAGAACATATTTACAACTTTTCTATTCTTCTCTATTTGAACGATATACTTTTCAAAAACTTTCTTCGATGGGACTCCATGACATATTAAATCAATAGTCAATAAGTTTGGATGGTCCGTAAACATAGTTAAAGCTGCAATTTGACAAGGAGTTCCGGTGAAAATGACATTTTTACCTCTTTTAAGCTCACTTAATGCTTCCTTGAAACTGTACCCCACATTACTTTGCAAGTATTTTGAGCCCATCAATTTCGGAAGATCTTTTTCTTCAGTTATCTTCATGTGACAGGGGGATAAATTAGCACCCCACCCCACACCAAAGACCGCATTTTCATTTTTGAGCATATATTTTGCCAATTCCGGGAATAGCCCTCCCGAAGAGCTTTTAATCCGAATATCATCGTTGTTTGACCAACCTGCATAAAAGATGGGGTCTTGGAATTCCTTTTCGGTGTCCTTTTTGCTTTTTGAAATAACCGGACAAAAGTTCTGACAATTTCCGCAATTGGTACATCTTTGGTTTATAAAAGGTATAAAAAAACCGTCTTTATCGATTTTCATATCAATTGCATTAAATGGGCACGCGTTATAACAGCCGAAACAACCGGTACATTTTTCCGGTTTGATGACTTCGATCGCCGTTTTTTTTGATGGTTCGGTATTTTTGTATTCAAAATTTTTAGTCATTTTTTAACCCATGTAACACTTTCGCAACAGCTTCGATTGAGCATAAAGCAATGTTCTTAGATAGCTCAGCATTTTGGTTTATGCTTTTGAGTAACGAAGCATAGTTTTCGACCACGTAATTAACTCTATCAACCACTTTGGTTACGATGTCCCCATTTTCCCATAATCGGGCATCAGATGATTCGATTATTAAGTTCGGTAACTTTAACCCCTCACCTATAACCCCGCGATACTTGACACTATATGAAAGCGAAATAGCCGGCTTTCCCATTTGGAAAGTGGAAACAGCTCCATGCATCCTTCCTGTAATTGTAAACAGCCCATTCCCCAAAATAATTCTGGCTTCATGAGGCATTAATTCATCAATTATAGGAATTATTCTTGGAGAAATATCTTGATTTATGTTTATTATATTATCTATTATAATTCTATCATCCACATCCGGCGGTTGTATCACATGCGCCAATAGAACTATTTTTTTATTTTTAAAGATGTTCTGCCCCAATAACCTCTTTAGTATATCCGCCCAGGTACTAATATAGCCCTCAAAATCAGTGGTATATTTTTTATATAAACCGGACGGTATAACTGTTATGTACTCGTTCTCTATTAAGCCATATTTTTCCAAGATCTTCGATTTTTCGCTTTGATCGGCCTGCATCGGAAGTTCCAAAAAAGCTAGGTCAGATGAACTGCAAATATTTTTCAATTTTAATTCTTTGGTTAGATAGCTGTAGGTTCCCTGATCTCGTGTATATATGTATGCATCTCTTAGACAAACTTCCGCGAGTTTTTTTGTATGGGGCTTGAATGGTCCTATGGTCAGCCCAACCAAAAAAGTTGGAATACTTATTGAAATGAGTTTAATTTTAAGTAGCTTCATAATAGTACCTGAGGAAAAATAACGCTGAGATAGTGTGTCCCCACCTAAAAATACAAATGCGTCAAAATTGTTTTTTATCCGATGTGCCGCCGTGACCGGGTATGGAAGATATCGAACTATTTTTATGATTTTGGGTTCATTTTTCATAAATGCCCCCATATAAGGATCTATGGAAAATCGTTTGATGTTCGTTTTGCTCATTTCCCCCAGTCTATTAGTTTCACTCTCACTCTTTGTTGCAGCATAAAACATAAAACCGCCTCTTTTGTTTAGATGATAAATAAAATTAGTAGCTAACATTGCACTTCCGTAATTAAAGGCACTAACTTCATCCAGATATATATTCAAGGCACCCATCTCAAGTGACATCATGGCATCATTTCGTCCATTTTGCGCATTTGGCATATCCTCTTTTACCATGTCTACATCGCATGACCGCATTTTCTTCTTTAGATTTTTCATTTCACAAGCCCCCGATAAATCCCCTCTGAATTAGTTAAATAAGTAGCTAAAGAATATTTTTGAACACTCATTAAAGCACTTTTGACCATATTTTCTCTTAAGGTATTATCGGTGTATATAAGCATAATCTTTTCTGCCAAGTCTTGTTTATTACATGGTTCAAATAACAACCCCGTTTTTCCGTCAATGATTATCTCATTTAAAGAAAGTATATCACTGGCAATTACTGGAACTCCACACGCTTGCGCTTCAACCACTGATAAACCAAAAGATTCTGAGCGAGATGGGACAACCAAACAATCCATCGCGGTATAAAATTCCACTATATCTTTGACATAACCCAAAAAAATTATTTTGGACGTCAGGTTCAGATCTTCTACTAATTCTCCCAACATAGATCTCCGGGTGCCATCTCCTGCAATAAACAGTTTAAAGTTGGGGATATCGATATAAGGAACGGATTTTATCAAGATGTCGCATCCCTTTACATCACTCAACCTCCCCGCAAAACCAACAACAAAACAATCATTTTCAATTCCCAATTTCACCCTCTGTTCATCTCTATTATCTTTTTCGAGACCCCCTGGATTAAATTTCTTCAAATCAACAAAGTTATAAAGAACTTTTATCTTTTCTTCCGGAATTGCTGCATCTTCAATCAGTCTTTGTTTCGTTGCTTCTGAAACTGCAATGAACAGGTCTACAGTTTTGTGATGCAGTTTTAAAAAAAGTATAAATTGTGGTTTTTTTCTAAATATTTCACCATGTTCATGGAAAACCAACCGTATCTTTGGAAAGAATAATTTCTTGAGTACCAACCCAAAAACCTGAGATCTTAATAAATGGCAATACAAAATATCAATATCTTCCTCTTTGATAACTTTTTTTAAAGTAGATACAGGTGATAGTGAATATCGTAACTTTGAATTGTAAATAATGACATTTTTATGATCGACTTCAGTGGTTATTTCTCTTTGTCTCAATGCAAAAAGAAATATATTTTCATTCTCCTTCTGCTTTTCAAAAATTCCTTTAACAACGGTTTGTGCTCCACCCATGCCCAATGAATCAATTATATGCAGGACATTCATTTCACCGTTGCCCCCCTTATATAAAAATTAGTTCGCATAGCCCTGAGTAATCGATCGGAATTCACGATGCGCAATAAACACAGCCCAATCCACCCAAAAACTCGCTTCACCTTCTGCTCCATAAATTCATTCATAACCGGAACTCTCACGAATCTAAACTCAAAACCATGCACCTTTAGCAATCTTTTCAATGACCAGAATGTTTGTAAAGAACAATGGTATGCCTCATGTTCTGTAAGACTTCTATTCTTTATAATTTCAAACGGCACATTGGTTAACTTATTTGGTGTCTGAAACAGATAAAACCCGCTGGATTTCAGCACTCGTTTAACCTCTGAAAGGTGCGCATCCACATCTGGGATGTGCTCGAGAACATCGAAACTCAAAACAATATCGAAGGATGCATCTTTGAATGGGATGCCCCCTCCTGAAGCAATGAATATTGTTGCATCCGGATAACGCAAATGTCCTTCCTTTATTGATATTTCGTCAACGTCAAAACATAGTATGCTGAATCCTTTCTGAGTAAAACGGCTTGATAGCCTCCCGATACCACAACCAATCTCCGAAATAGATACTCCCTCATTAAGTAACCCCGTTTCATCTGAAAACTGGGTATTTGTATCAAAATTGCTCCGATCGATCTTTTCACTTTTTATGCATTTTGAATGGTTGAAATCCGACATGACAATCAACCTCCCCCCAAAACCATTTCGTAGATTTCAATATAATTCTGCGCTATTCTTTTCCACGTAAAGTTCTCTTCAACTCTTTTCCTTGCCTTAACACCCAACGCACTTCTAAGTTTGTCATTCTCTATAAGTTCGATCATGGCGTTTCGAACATCTTCTGCACTTTTTGGTCTGACCAACAACGCTGCATCTCCAACCGCTTCCGGACAACCAGTAGTATTGGTTGTAATAATTGCACAACCTGAAGCCATCGCCTCTAATAAAACAACCGGAAAGTTTTCAGCAGCCGATTGTAATACAAAAATAGAAGAGGTTTCATATTCATATTTTAATCTCTCATCACTCACGTACCCTAATAAGTGCACTTTATCACTTATTCCCAGTTTACCAATCTGTCGTTCCAACTGTTCTCTGTATGGCCCATTCCCGCATACCACCAGCTCATATTCTGTGATATTTTTCATTGCATCAATCACGTACTGAACGCCCTTTCTTTCAAACAATCGAGTGACAATCAATATCTTCTTCTCTTTCTCTTTTGGATCAAAATTTTCAGGATGGATCCCGTTGGGAACGACTTCAATTTTAGTATGGCATTTTTTACCATCACAACTCTCTATAATCAAATTTGATAGATATTCAGTTGGACTTGTTATGCACTCCGCACCCCTAACGATTCTATTCCAAAACGGATTGAGTAATTTATGTTGCAATCCGAATCTATCCGGATTATAATTCGGAACATCACTTCCATGACTCGTAATAATATATGGAAGTTTTTTTCTGTTAAGATGGGAAACAATGCCAGTCGGGATGATAAAATGGGTGTGATTGATGTCATATTCAGCCTCCTTTAGCAACTTCGGCAAAAATCGAGATGCGGAGTAGCAATATGAAAACATCTCATGTGTTTGACACACGCCCTGTTCTTTTCTGATACCTGGAACTCTGTATATATTTACTCCATTAATTTCTTCTCTCTGTTTCAGTCCTTTAAATCCCATGGTAATCACGTCAACACCATGCCCCTGTCTAACAAGTTCTTCAGATAACGATTTAGTCACTGGTGAAGCACCGCCCCCCAGCGGCGGATACTCATAATTCAGCATCAGCACCCTCATCCAACCACCCTCTCGATCAGATAATTCTTCCGCCCATTCTGCCCGTAGTACACCTTCACCATGATGTCGGTCATGATCCCCGAGACCACAAACTGCACGCCGATTACGATCATCAGCACAGCCAGCAGAAAGAGCGGTCTATCTGCAAGAGCAACGCCGTAGAACAACCTTTGAATCCCCAGATAGCTCCCGACCAGCGTGCCTGCGCCGCCCAGCACAACACCCAGCCCGCCAAAGACATGTATGGGTCGTACTGAGTACTTCTGCCAGAAACTGATCACGATCAGGTCTAAAAAACCCTTCATGACCCTGCGCCAGCCATACTTCGTTATCCCGTATCTCCTCTGGTGGTGCGTAACCTTTGCCTCGCCGATTCTGTACCCGCGCCACATGAGAATCGCAGGGATGTACCTGTGAGTCTCCCCGTACAGATCAAGATCCTTCACGCACTCATTTCTGTACGCCCGGAACGTGCATCCCGAATCGTGAATGCTATCGCTTGTTATTCCCTTTCTCAGAAAATTAGCGAATCTGGAGACGATCTTCTTGGAGAATGTGTCTTTTCTGTCGGCACGCCAGCCACAGACCACGTCGTAATCCTCCTTCTCAAGTTTTTCCAGCAGCATCGGAATGTCCGTGGGGTCGTTCTGAAGATCCCCGTCCATGCTGATCACAGTCTCGCCTCTCGCGTGATCGAAGCCCGCTTTCAGCGCAGCGCTCTGACCAAAGTTCTTCCGGAACCTGATCGCCCTGACCCGGCCATCCTTCTCATGGGCTTTCAGCATCTCTTCGAATGTGC
>LGVF01116894.1_pt3 | contig 10710 bp, 10 predicted proteins | sample 469901 | NCBI WGS metagenome assembly LGVF01 (sample SAMN03893561, study PRJNA290197) | marine sediment metagenome | material: sediment; isolation source: combined push core samples #3730, #5133, and #5579 collected at Hydrate Ridge | place: Pacific Ocean: Hydrate Ridge | reverse complement strand
CGCCATTCTTAGGGCGCCATCAAGTCTGATTACTTCACCGTTGAGCATTGGGTTTTCAATAATATGCTGAACCAGGCCGGCAAACTCATCGGGCTTTCCCAATCTTTTGGGGAAAGGGATCATTTTGTTAAGTGCGTCTTTCACATTTTCCGGGAGCCCTTGAAGTATTGGCGTATTAAAAATACCCGGTGCAATGGTCATGAGCCTTATGCCGTATTCCGCAAACTCACGGGAAATGGGAAGGGTCATTCCAACAATGCCGGCCTTGGAAGCGCTGTATGCGGCCTGACCGATCTGCCCGTCAAAGGCTGCAACAGAGGCCGTATTGATCATAACCCCCTTTTCATCATCATCGTTTCCCTGGTTTTTCACCATTTGCTCTGCCGCGAGCCTGACAACATTCATGGTGCCAATCAGGTTGATCTGCACAACTTTATTGAAATGGTCCATGGACATGGGTCCTTCCTTGCCGAGCACCTTGCCCGGGATTCCCACCCCCGCGCAATTGACCGCAATGTGAATCGCGCCAAAGGACTCGACGGTCTTGTCTATTGCCGCCTGGACATTTCTTTCATCGGTGATATCGGTCATGCAAAAAATCACATCAGCCCCTAGTTCTGACGAAACCATCTGACCTTTCTCTTCGGCAAAATCGAGTATCGAGACTTTTGCGCCCCTGTTAACCAGGTTGCGCACGCATGCCTCTCCCAGGCCTGAAGCGCCTCCCGTTACAATAGCAACTGAATCCTTAACCTCCATCAAAGCACCTCCATATCAATTTTTCCGATCTGTGTAGTCAGATTCAGTTTGGGCCATTGGATTTCCCCGTCCCTGAAAGGTGGGTGAAATGTATTAATTTTTGAGATGTTACAGTAAAAGCAGGATAAACAGCGAAACTCACAGTTTTTTGCCGGTGTGGATTTGGAAACGTCAGGGTTACTACCGGTAATGTCAGGAGAGCCACCTTTTGCGCCTCTTGTAGTGCTTCACATCCTTGTAGCTTTTCCTTTTACCGACCTGGCTGAGGCCCAGATAAAACTCCTTGATATCTTCGTTTTCTTTAAGTTTGGAAGATGGGCCATCCAACACGATCCGGCCATTTTCCATAACATATGCATGATCAGAGATTGAAAGGGCGACAAAGGCATTCTGCTCAACCACTAATATGGAGGTGTTCTGCTCCTTGTTGATAAGTTCAATAATCCTGAAAATTTCTTTCACAAGGGCGGGGCTCAATCCGAGGGACGGTTCATCCAAGAGCATCAATTTAGGCCGGGCCATCAGCCCTCTACCCATGACCAGCATCTGCCTTTCGCCTCCGGACAGGTAACCGCTGACCCTGTGCCGCATGCGGGCTAAGATGGGGAAATACTGATACACGTCTTCCATATCCCTTTTGATCGTATCCGTGTCATTTCTTGAATATGCCCCAACCTTAATATTTTCCTCCACGGTCAGTTGTTCAAAAAGGGGCCTGCCTTCCATTACCTGGACAATACCCATCTTTACAATCTCTTCCGGACTTTTCCGATCGATCTTTGTGCCTTCGAACTCAATAGAGCCGTCGGTCACTTCCCCTAATTCGGTCTTTAAGAGACCGGACATGGCCTTAAGCGCGGTGCTTTTCCCTGCCCCATTGGCCCCCAAAAGGGCCACGATGTTGCCTTCCTCGACAGACAGCGAGACCCCTTTAAGAACCAGAATTACATCACTGTAGATAACTTCAATGTTGTTTAGAGTTAACATTCCTATTTTTTCTTCTTTGGCGGAGGAACGATCTTCAGGGTTGAGGTGGCAACCCTGTCTGAAAACAGACCCGTGGCATTGATCGTATACACACCGGGCGGTATTGGTTTTGCCTCTTTGAAATTGGGTCTAAGGAGCGGTGTCCAGCCCACCTGAAAAAACCAGTTCAGGGTTGCTGTAGGCTTCATGACAGCGTCAAAATTCCCTTTCTCATCAGCGGTTGCGACAGCGATTCCAACATCCTCTCCCTCATTTATCCCTTTCATCTTAAGGCCCGGCGGAAGGACCATTTCCACAGAAATCATCTCTTTGGGCTCGAATCCTGTACCTTTAAAGGCCACGGGCTTTTTGATCAGGGCAGGTGAAAGAAATATCTCGGCAGGAATAACATCCAACGTTGCCTTTGGCCCTGTTAATGATTTCAGTGTCTCGCATGACATTGCCCCTAACACCAGTCCCGGGATGATAACACACAGCATTATTATCTTGGAAATTCTCATTTTTTGCCTCCTTTCGATATATTAAAATTTGTGAAGGCTTACCCCATCAGGTGCCTTTCGCCAGCCGGTAATGGGAACAATCTTGCCATCTTTTACCCGGTAAATTTTAACTTCCAGGCTGCCTCTTCTCGAGGTTTGAGAATAGGCACATGGGCCCTGAATGCCATGCTTGTCTAACCCGCCAAGCTTTTGATATGCCCTGTACATGTCGTCTGCCTTGAGCTTTTCGTAGCCAACAGCCTTAAGGGCAGTCTTTAAACCAGCCTCACAAGTCATACCCCAGGATACTCCCATGCCGTAGACTTCGTTAAATTTGTCCATGGAACCCCTGTGTTTTTTCCAGAGATCCGTTACGAGTTTGTTCTTCAAGGCATCTTCACCTCGTTCGAAAAAGGAGACAATTGCCGTTCCCTCGAGGGCCTTTGCATGGACACCAATTCCTAACAAAGTAGCACCCCAGTAACCATTCAGGAATTGTATCTTTTTTGTGAGTCCCAAGGCGTGTGCATCTCTGATGACATTGGTGGGAGTGGGCTCAACGCCTCCCGCATAAATGTAGTTTGCGCCCGCCTTTTCTAATCGTGTCAAATACACGTCGTGTTTTAGGGTTCCCGGCGGGAAAAATTCAGGTGGAAGAAATTTAATGCCCAGCGATTCGGCATATTCCTTTCCGCCTCGCAAAGGTTCCCTGCCAAAAGCGCTATCCCAGCTAATAAAGCCCACTATAGGCGCGCCGGATTTTCCTTTGGCCTTCCAATCATCCATGACCCAGTCCATCATAGCGGCGAAGGCATCCTGATAAGCAGGGCCCCAGATGAAGTTTCTTCCAATGTGGGCCTGAAATTCCCCATCGCCGGGGACAATTTGAAGCCTCTTATCCCTTTCAATTAACCTGGCAATGGCTTTTCCTATGGGAGTCCCGATTGAGTTAACAACCAACAATTTTGGGGTTCTTCTATATCGTTTGTAAGCGGACACACCCCTTGCAACATCGTACCTGGTATCGATCCCGATAAATCTTATCTTGACCCCATCAACCCCGCCTTTGGCATTTATGTCCTTGATGTAATCCTCAAGGCCCATATCAGCAGGAACATTAAGGCCGGCAATAGGCCCTGTGTAGTCTGCCAGGCTCAGGTAGGCGATCTCTTTGTCCTTGGCAAAAGAGGACGAACTCAAGCCAACCACGCTCAGGCAGACAGCTAAAATGATAGAAAGAAAAATTGCACTCCATTTTCCCATGGTAACCCCCTTTCTTGTTGTTAAGGTTTGAGTTAAAAACATTGCCTGCGATTCTTTTATCACCACCTTTCTTTATTAGTCTCTAATGCGCAAACGGATAAAGCCTGTACGAGGCCTTAAATATCTCCCAGCGATGTGCCAGGCCTCTCGGTTCAAAGATCAGGAATATAATGAGCGCCAGACCGAAGGCGCTGAGCCCGAGAGCGGCTGCAGGCGACGTCCCTAACCAGGGAACGGCCTTGGCAAGGACAGGTGATGCGAACATGACAAGCTCGTTAAGGATACGAATGAAAAGAACACCAAAAAATACGCCCGGAATACTCCCCATACCTCCAATAATCAGCATGCCTATATATTCGAGCGCATGGAAAAGTGTAAATTGTTCGGTGTTGACCACCGTGATCAGGTGGCCCCAAAGAGAACCGGCAATGCCTGCATAAAAACAGGAAATAAAAAATGCAAGCAGCTTGTAATAATACAGGTTGACTCCCATCACTTCACCTGCAAGGTCATTATCCCGTATGGCCACAAATGCCCTGCCTGCTTTGCTCCTTACCAAATTTCTGGCAGCATAGGTCATGATAACCATGACAGTCATGATAATATAGAACATCCTCTCATCCGTGTCGAATTCAAAACCACCTAAACTTGGCGGCGGCGGGAACAGGCCTTTGAATGAACCGGTTATCTCCATGTGTAGGATAAGCCAGATAACCACGAAGTGGATGGCAATGGTTGCCATGGCAAGATACATCCCCTTGATTCTCAAGGAGGGAGCGCCACCGATGATACCCACTGCCCCGGCCATGATACCTGACAGTGGCAGGGCAATCCAGAATGAGAACCCGAATTTTATCGTTAGTATTGCTGAGGTATAGGCTCCAATGGCCATGAATGCAGCCTGGCCAAAGGATATCTGTCCACAGTAGCCGCTTACGATCTGGAGACCGAGGCCAACGATCACGCTGATTGCCAGGTAATTCATAAAGCTGATTATGTAGTAGGACCCGAACAGCGGGAAAAAGAAAAGGAGGATCAGAGCGGATATGAGGATTACCCAATGCTGCCATGTCCTGATAATAGCTAAATCCAGGGCATAACTTTTATCAAACACTCCACAAGGTCTCATTTCCTATATCCTTTCAATCCTGACAAGCCCGAACAGACCGTAAGGTTTGATTAGTAACACAAGAAGAAGAACAACATAGCCAACAACGTCTTTAACCCCGCCACCCACAATTGGATCAAGATAGGCGGCCCCCACATTTTCAACGACACCCAATAGAAGCCCTACTACAAGCGCTCCTAACAGTGAATCGAGCCCACCGCAGATGGCCACTATCAGGCCGTTAATCCCGATATATGGGAGCATGTAGTATATGTCCATCACATTTGCCGTGGCGATTCCTGCAATTGCTGCAACAACGGCAGAGAGGATCCAGATGTACGAAAATATATTCCTGACAGTGATACCCGTACTCTGGGCCAGACGATGATCCTCTGCCGTGGCCCTCATACCCAGCCCAAGCTTGGTATATTTAAAAATAAGGGAAACCGCGGCAAACAACAATATTGCCACGAAAAAGCTTATAAGCTGGTTGATTGGAATGGATAGGCCGGAAATATCAATATTACCTTCAGGCAAAAAGGCAGGCAAGGCCCTGGTTTGCCCTTTAAGGTAAAGGACAAAAACACCCTCAAGGGCAATAAAGATAGCAAATGTCATCAAGAACGCAGCGATCAGAGGCTGGCCGATAAGAGGCCGAAGGGTCAGTCTTTCAATTAAAAGGCCGATCAAGGCCGTAAGAAAAAATGCCGGGATAAGGCCCATCCAGAAGGGAAGCCCCAGCCCTCCTAAGAAAAGCCAGAAAAAGAGTGCCCCAAAGGCTACTAACTGCCCGTGGGCCAAACTGACCACATGGGTAGCTTTGTAAACCAGGACAATGGAAGCAGCCACTAAGGCATAAAGGCTGCCGATCATCAGGCCTGTTATAGCTTGTTGAAGAAATCCGGTCATGTTTTCTCCCTAAACCATACACATATAGAAAAATATTTTGGAGTTATTATTTCCTTCATTATATAAACCATATGGCATGCGGTACGACTGATACTTGAAAGCTATATTTCATTCACATGGATCGAGGTCTCAATCGTGCCTGTTCTTCCGTCTCTGTAAGTCACACTGGCCTCAACCTTGTATGTATCCTTATCACCATAAAGGGCATCAATAAGATCCTTGTACCTGTCTTCAACAAATGTTCTTCTAAGTTTTCTTGTTCTGGTCAGTTCCTCTTCATCTGCATCAAATTCCTTGTGCAGATTTACAAATTTTCTTGTCCGGGTCCATTTCGGCAAGGTTTTATTAACCTTGATGATCTCTTTTTTTATCAGATCAATGACCTCTGTCTTCTGAGACAGATCAGTAAAGGTGGTATAGGCAACATGATGGGCCTCGGCAAACCTGCCCACATTATCGAGGTCAATGTTGATGAGGGCCGTGACATATTCATTGTCAGGCCCACCAATGATCAGGGCATCTTTGATATAGGGGCTGAACCTGAGCCTTACCTCTGAATACTGGGGGGAAAATTTCTTCCCGCCTGCCAGTTCCTTGAGGTCTTCCATCCTGTCAATTACAATGAGATGACCATCCTCGTTCAGATGGCCAAAATCGCCAGTGCAAAACCAGCCATCTCTTATTTTTTCTTCTGTTGCCTCGGGATTCTTGTAATAGCCGGAGTAGGGATATTTGTTTTTAATAAGGATTTCCCCTTCATCAGAGAGCTTAACCTCCACCCAGGGAACGGGCGGGCCTGATGTGTCAGACCTGATGTCTCCTTTTCTGGGCATGCTTATGACCCCCTGCTCCGTGCTACCATAGAACAGGCGGACATCTATCCCAAGGGCCTTAAAATACCTGATGATGTCAGGACTAACGGCTGCACCGGCAGAATAAACAGCATCTAAATTGGAAAGGCCTAATCTATCGTTGAGTTGTCTAAAGACTGCATGATAAGCAAGAAAGTATATAATCCTCCAGGGCAAATTTATCCTTTTTTGCCCACCCTTCATATCGGCGACCTTAAGTCCTATGGGTAGAGTGATCCGGTATATCATTCGTCTGAGGAAGGTCGAATCTATCATCTTTGCCTGGACCATCCTGTTCAAGTTTTCCCACAGTCGAGCGCCGAAAAAAAGGATAGCCGGCCCGATTTCTCTGATGTTCTCCTGTACGGTTTCTGGTTCTTCCGGGAAATTTACGACCATACTTGCCAGGATACTGCCCGCAACACCTATCCCCTGCTCAGTAATCCAGGCAGGTGGAATAAAAGACAAATATTCATAGTTTTTCCCGAACCATCCATCTAATTCGCCCCATTCCCTGACAGAATCTACCAACCATTTCTGACTCAGCATACCCCCTTTAGGGAGGCCTGTCGTTCCTGAGGTATAGCAAAATGTGGCAATATCGTCTCCACTACCCTGATCGACCATCTCGTCATAAAGCTGTGGGTGTTGTTTTTCGTAATCCTTTCCTAACTCTATGACTGCATCAAAAGAGAGGAGGATAGGATCCTTATAGGTCCATAATCCCTTTGGATCCCAGTAAATGACCTTTTTGATCTTGGGGACATCGCTCTTTACTTCAAGAAACTTATCCACCTGTTCCTGGTCATGAACAACAGCAAAGGTAGAATCTGAATGCTCTGCATAGTATTTGACTTCACTGGGCAGGCAGTCTGTAAATATGCCTACTGCCGCCCCCCCGGCAGACTGGACGGCAAGCTCTGCCCAGAACCATTCCGGCTTATTTTCACCCAGGATTGAGACCTTGTCCCCTCTATTAAGCCCAAGACTAACAAGCCCGAGGCAGAAATGCTTCACCTTAAGGTAATAGTCTTCCCATGTATACTCCTGCCATATCCCCCTGTCTTTGACCCTCATGGCCACAACCCGGGAACCATATTTTTTATAATTTTCTCTCAATGCCTGAGGTAATGTCTCAGGAGACATGGCATCTTGCTCCGATCTGCTGGTTTTATTCCTCACCCAGATATGCCTTTAAGACCCGTTCATCATTTTTTATGTCTTCGGGCTGGCCCTCGGCAATTTTTATTCCAAAGTCAAGCACTGCTATCCTGTGGGTTATATCCATGACTACATCCATATCGTGTTCAATAAGGACAATCGGTATTTTTTTGAGTTCAAAAATATCAAGGACAAATCTGGCCATGTCTTCCTTTTCTTCGACATTCATACCGGCCATGGGTTCATCTAATAGAAGAACGGCAGGGTCCATACACAGGGCCCTGGCCAGATCCACCTTTTTTCTTTCACCGTAGGGAAGTGAGCCCACAACCTTTTTTCTGATGGATTTCATCTCCAGAAGATCAATGATCTCCTCAATCTCCTCGCGATGGGCAATCTCTTCTTGCCGTGTGGGACCAAAAAAAAGACACCCGGACAACGCACCGCGCTTCATATGGATGTGCCTTGCAGCCATCAAATTATCTAATGCGCTGAGGCCAGAAAAAAGCTCTATGTTTTGGAATGTCCTTGCAATGCCTAATGCGGCGATTTTATGGGGCTTGAGACGTGTCAGATCTTTACCACGATAAAGGATTTCTCCCTGATAGGGATGATAGAACCCGTTGATACAATTGAAAAAAGAGGTCTTCCCTGCGCCATTAGGCCCGATGATGGCAAGTATTTCACCTGCTCTTATCTCAAGACTCACGTCGTTCAGGGCCTGAAGTCCTCCAAATCTGAGGGAGAGGCTATCAATGCTTATTGCAACTTTATTTTTGTTTTGAGTCATCAAAAAACCCGTTATGCTGCCTTTATACCCCAGCTACATATATCACAGACCTCGTTGAATGGGTAAGTTATTATTATTTGAATTCATATTGTTTACCTGAAAATCGGACATTTGATATGGTTAAAGCTATAATATGTTGGTTTAATCCCGCCAAGCGGGACTTATTTTCCAACTCAACGATTCAACTATTTGATGATCTCTGTATCAATAGCAAGACCCAGAATTTGCATGAGAATAAAAGATATTTATGAAAATTATGTAGATCAAAGTCAAGAAAAACTGATAGCAATTTATTCAGCGAGGTCGCCGCGAAAGAAGGCCTCATCCCGTGTATTACTATCACATGAAAACAATAACTTAACCGGAAATTACTGACTTCGGCGACAAATCAATTTCCGAATTAGAGCAAGAATCTAATATCTCCGAAGCAATTACCATCAGTTAGCATCAAACATCGGTCTGTTTGAGGCATAACTGTATATTCCAATCCTAAATTATCGAACCAGCACTCAAGCCGATAAATCACTCCGCATCTGTATTGATCGATTACCCCTATTCTTTTCATTCCTTTATACGCAAAACACTGGTTTTTTTCAAATTCCCAATGTAATGTATTGTCAGCCTGAAAATTCATAGTAATGTTCATGAAATCAGGTATGAAGAGATTAGAAGCCTTAGAGAAAAAGTCTTTAAACTCCTCAAACGTCGCAATTCTCTCCTTTTCTATGCCAAGCAGCATCCTTAATTCTTGCAATCTCGATCGGCGCCAACGACCTTATTGCTGCCTTATTCATTTCATTTGCTTTCTCAATGCCGAATTCCTTCAAACAATGAAAAAACCACATGCCATCATGGGTCATCCAGCATCTATTAAGGAGATCAATTATGTTTTCTTTTGTAAGACTATCGAGTGGATTCGTTTTATCTCCCCTTATTTATTCGTAAATCTTTTCCTCCAAATCAAAGGCCCCCAGGGCATCGGACTCAAAGTCTCGTGTAAGATGCGCTTCCTTCATCTGAAAGTATTCTCGGTACCACTCGTGGGCAATGATCATAGACATAATCTCGTTGGTGCCGGTCCAAATCGTGGCAAGGCGCAGGTCCCGTGAGATCCTTTCGATGGGAAAAATGTTTGTGTAACCGATGCCCCCCATAACCTGCATGGAATGGTGTACCGCCTTCTGGCAGGATTCAGTGACGAAACGTTTGGTCTCAGAGACCATCCGGCGAAGCCGGTTAGGATTGATGCCCGAATCTACGGCCCGGCATGTGGCGTAGGTCATTGCTCGAGATGCATCCAGGAGGGTAACAGCTTCGGCCACCTGAAAGCTCACTCCCTCGAACTCGTTAATGGTTTTGCCAAAGGCCTTTCGTCTGCTCGTATAACCGGTGGCCACATCCAATGCGGGCCGAGCCGCTCCGATTGTCATGGCGGCTGTGCCAAGCCTTTCCGGAATCATCATGGTGTTGAAAACCGAAAGGGCGTCGTCAACCTGCCCGACCACATTTTCTTTTGGAACCTTAACATCCTTAAAAACAAGGCGGCCAGCCCCACCGCCGCGAGACCCCATCAATCCATAGAGATACTTGGTTTCTACGCCTGGTCCTCTATCCACGATAAAACAGGTGAGGGCTTTATGCGGCCTAGCATCAGGATTGGTCTTCGCGTAAACCAGAAAATAGTCCGCACCCTCTGCCCCGACGATAAAGCGCTTCTGCCCATTCAGGAGAAAGTAGTCCCCTTTGTCCTCGGCACTGGTGGTTGACCCGAAGAAATCAGAGCCTCCCCTGGGTTCGGTCAGGCACTCGGCGGCAAATATCTCTCCCCTTAGAAGGGGCTTCACATACTTTTCCTTCTGCTTAACGGTTCCGTGAAGAATGATGGCATCACATACAAGCTCGGCGCCAACACCGAACGTGCAACCAAAGGTATACCCGAGTGTGCCCACCTCCTCCAGAATCATGCATGTAGTGACCCAGTCCATGTCCCGTCCACCCCACTTTCTGGGATAACGGCAGCCCATGAGATTACGGCGGCCCGCCTCCTGTAGGAATTCTTTTGGAAACCGGATTTTGTCATTATCCATATCCAGGATCATCTGCCGGGGTACCCACTTGACCAGGTCGCGAACATTGTCCCTTATCTTGATTTGCTCCTCTGTGAGCATATAATCAAACATCTTTTCCTCCTTAATATCTATTGACCCATCAGTATCGTTCACCTTTTGAGTTCGTCCAGACGGTTAAAGAGTTATGCCTTGACGCTGAGAAGGTCCTCTTCAAGAAGTTCCAGCTCTTTAATACGCTCCCTGATCTCGGCTAATTTTTTCTTCGCGTAAGTCAGACTTTTTTCGATCTGTTCCACTTCGCTCATGTTCAAATTGGTCATGCCGATCATTTCTG
>LGVF01072190.1_pt1 | contig 10720 bp, 8 predicted proteins | sample 469901 | NCBI WGS metagenome assembly LGVF01 (sample SAMN03893561, study PRJNA290197) | marine sediment metagenome | material: sediment; isolation source: combined push core samples #3730, #5133, and #5579 collected at Hydrate Ridge | place: Pacific Ocean: Hydrate Ridge | reverse complement strand
AAAAGATCGCAGCACAGAAATTGCAAAGATCTGTCCCGCCTGTAAATTTATCAGCTTTCCTCGACTCTCTCCGGCTGTCATAATGTCGGTTGTACGTGGAAAGGAGATTCTTCTGGCACGCTCCCCCCGTTTTCCTGCTGGCATGTACTCCACCCTGGCAGGATTTGTAGAACCGGGAGAGACCCTGGAAGAGACAGTGGCCAGGGAGGTACGGGAGGAGGTGAACGTGGAGGTTTGTAAGATCAAATATATCGACAGCCAACCCTGGCCGTTTCCACACTCACTGATGATCGGTTTTTCAGCACAATACGCCAGCGGTGACATCCGCACAGACAACAATGAGATTGAGGATGCACAGTGGTTTTCCAGAGATAACTTGCCTCTCCTGCCAACCAGGATGAGCATCGCCCGTCATCTGATTGAGCTGTTTATCAAAAGTGGGCGTTAGAATCCCTCAACCATCCGTGTAAGCTGGAAATAATTAGCGAAAAGTGTCCTTATTACAGCGACATAATTATACTGTGCCCGGGAGAGATTGGTAATTGCATCCAGCAGATCAGACTCCCGCTGCAGCCCCTCATCGTACTTCATCTGGGTAATCCGCAGATTCTCTTTAGCCTGCTCAATGGAGCGATTAGCGACCTCAACATTTTCCAGACTCACCTCAAAATCGATAAAAAGATTATCGAGATCGGTAACCAGGAGGTTTTTCAGTTCTTCCAGGTCGTAACGCAGGGATCTTGTCTGCAATTTTGCCTTACTGACTGTGGCGTCTGTGGTAAAACCCTGAAACAGATTCATCGAGATCAGAAGCTGAGCCCGCAGCTCATCATCACTGACGGAACCGTTGCCATTGATATAATCGTCATCATATCTACGATAACTTCCAACAGCGTCCAATCGCGGATAGTAGCCGCTTAAAGCCGATTTTTCCTGGGAGGCGGTTGCCTCTATACTAGTCTCCAGGGCTTTAATTTCACTCCGTTCGGCAAGCATTTGACGACTATATTCCTGCTGATCAATCTGCGTCGGCAGGGTGGCAAAATCACTGAAATCCAAAACCGGCAACCCGATATCGCTGCCAACCTGGTATGACAGACGCTGCACACTCTTTTTCAGCCCTGCAGCAGCAGCTTTTTCCGTGATATCGGCATTATCATAGTCGACACGGAACTTAAGCATCTCATTCTTACCGATCAGCCCGACCTGGTAACGACCCTCTCCATCCCGATACACCTTCTCGAGAGTCTGATAGGCAGCTTCAGCCACCTTGCGATTTGCCCGTCTTTCATAAACAGACAGGTAGGCAAGTGCAACATTGAGTTGAATATCCTGTTTTATTCCATTCAGTCGATACCTCTCAACCTCATTCAACAGTTGTGCCGACTGGAGGTTATATTTGTCACGAAAACCCGAGAAGAGATTCCAGCTGATCAACCCTCTGATAGTACTGTTGTCCCTGGCTTCAATGACGGATGCTTCATCAAGAGTATTGAGGTTATAAAAAATATCAACCGATGGATAGTACCCTCCTCTAGCAAGAACAATATCCTCTTCACTCTGCTCTAAACTTGTCACATACTGCTGAATAATTTTTCGGTTTCCCAGTGCCATATCCTGCATCTCGTTGAGATCAATACTATATGCATTGCAACCGTACAGGATAAAAACCAGTACAAGACTAAGCTGCTTCATCTTTTCGACTCCTCTCAAATCTGATAACAAAGGTCAATAGCGCTGGAATTACAAACAGGGTAAACATTGTGGACATCGTAAGACCCCCCAGAAGGATAGAGCCAAGCCCTCGATACAGTTCACTCCCCGAACCCGTTGAAAGAACCAGTGGCGTCATCGCCAGCACACTTGTTGTGGCACTCATAAAAATAGGCCGTATCCTTGTTCTCACTGAACTGGAAATGGCTTCCATTGGTTCCATGCCCTGATATCTGACATTATTCAGCGATTGATGAACAATAAGGATTGCATTATTCACCACCGTGCCGATCAGAATAATAAATCCAAGCATGGCCAGGATATCAAAACCCTGGGGCTTGATAAATATATTGACTGCCGTCAGCCCGACAAACCCACCCGCGGCAGCAAGAGGGACGGTAAAGAGAATAATAAACGGATAGAAGAAATTTTCAAAAAGGGCCGAAAGCAGCAGGTAGGTGATCAACAAGGCCAAAAGGAGATTCCATTTCAGAGCATTGCCTGTCTCTACAAGTTTATCGGCATTACCACCAATGGTAATTGAGACACCTTCCAGTTTCCCCGCGGCAGTCAGAGGAGCAACCAGCTCACCTTCAATAATCTCAATGGCACTCTGCAGGGGCAGGGTAATCGGCGGAGTGACCTGCAGGGTAATTGTCCGCTTGCGCTCAAGATGATTTATCTGCGGCATACTCTGGCTATATTTGAGCTCTGCAATATCACCAAGTTTTATCAGATCGCCAAAGGCATTGACGATTGTGGCCTGCAAAATGGCTTCAGGGGTGGTAAATTCATTATCACTCCCCTTCACCACCAGATCGATCTGCTTTACACCTTCCGGGCTGAAGTCATCAATTTTTCTGCCATCCATCAGGATATCCACATAGACACCGAGATCCTTTTCAGAGAGACCATTTGCCGCAAGTTTCTCTTTTTTGGGGATAACAAGAATTTCAGGATAGCTGGTTTCAAGGGATGGAATGGGTCGCACCTGTGCACCCTGTATCTTCTGGCGAATAGCACCAAAAAGTGTCATTGCGCCTCCGGCTATGGAATCGATATTCTCCCCCGAGATATTGACTTCCACCGTCCGGCCGGCTCCAAGCCCCTGTTCAAAAATTCCGGTCTGTATACTGACGCCGAAGATCCCCGGTATTGAATTCATAATGCGGGAAAAGAGTGGGATCAACTCCGCTGCCCTGGTCTCTTCACTGGACATACCTCCAAAGAGGGTAAACCTGTCTGCCCCCACGTAAAACATCGCTTTAATCGGTGGAAAACCGTCTTTTCCGTCTCCTCCGTAATATGGTTTCGATTCTTCATAGATAGTACGTCCCATCTCTTTCAGTTTTTCAACCGAATACCCCGGCGGGGGAATGAGAATATTCAGGATAAGATTTCTGTTCCCCTGGGGCAGGTATTCTGCCGGCGGCTTCAGCATATATATGAGACTGACTGATAGAGAGGTGAAAAGAATAACAGTCAACAGCCTGGTAAAGATATTCTTCTGACAGAGATTGGAAACAGCCATCATCATTGATACAAAAACAGGGCCGATAAAGCTGCGCTGCAGCCAGTTTTTCTCTTTACTCTCTCTTTTTCCATAGAGAAGATTGATCAGGGTCGGAATAACTGAAATAGACACCAGCAGGCTGATAATAATTGAAGAGGTGATGGCAATAGCAATATCCCTGAAGAGCTGCCCCGCCTCTTCCTGCATAAAAATAACCGGCAAAAATACAGCCACTGTCGTTGCAGTGGAGGCAAAAACAGCACCCCAGACCTCTTTGGCACCATTCAAGGCGGCCTGATATGCACTTTCACCGAGTTTTCTGTGCCGATCAATATTTTCCAGCACAACGATTGAGTTATCAACCAGCATGCCAACTGCAAAGGAGATCCCTGCAAGACTCACCACGTTCAGATTCCTGCCGGTGAGCCAGAGAAAAACAAAAGTTCCTATAACGGAGATGGGAATGGCAACAGCTGTTGCCAAAGTGGTTCGCACACTGCGCAGAAATGCCATCAGAACACATACGGCAAGAAGAGCGCCGATCAGAACATTTTTCTTCACAAGATTAATAGCCGTATTGATATAGGATCGCTGATCATAAACAAGCTTAATATAGATTCCTTTATCAGCGAGGATTCCCTCGTTCAGCCGATTAATCTCCTCCTCAACCTTGTCGCTCATCTTGAGGACGTTAGTACCGGTCTCCTTTGTCAGCCCCATGACAATTATCTGCTCTCCGTTATGAAGAACTGCGGCCGACTCTTTTTCATAACCCTTTTCAATGGCGGCAATATCTCTCAAGTACACCCGTTTTAAGCCATCATCATATACAACCACATCAAGTGCATCTTCCGGTGTTTGGAACTGACCGATTGTCCGTATACGGTAATTTTTCCGGCCAATCCCCAGCACTCCTGCAGAAACCGTACTGTTTGCCCGCTGAATTATCCCTGACAGCTGGTTGATTGATATTTTATTCTGGGCCATCTTTTCCATGTCCAGAGTGACATGGAGTTCCTCCTTGGTGCCGCCAAAGATAAATATGGAACCGACCCCTTTAATCCTCTCAAAATTTTGACGAATATTATCCTCAAAAAAGGTCAGGTAGTGGATGATATTTTCCTTATTGTCTTCTTTTGGTTTCACAACCATCCAGACAATGGGGGAATTATTGGCGCCCGCCGCATCTATCACCGGTTTTTTGGCATTATCCGGATATCCTGAGACCTCGTTCATCTTGTTGGAGACCCTCAGCAGGGCTTCATCCACAACGGTTTCAAGTTCAAAAGAGAGGGTAACTTCACCAAAGCTGTTATAACTGGAGCTCTCCATCTTGGTAAGTCCCTGCAGCCCCTTCAAAGCCTCTTCCTGTCGTTCAATGATTTCCTTTTCAATCTCACGGGGAGTAGCCCCGCCCCAGACAGTCCGAACAGTAATCTTCGGCGTCTCCACATCCGGAGTGAGCTGGATCGGCAATTTGCTCAAACCGATAAGACCAAAGGTGACCATGAGAATGACGGCAACAGCAACTGTTACCGGTTTTTCAAGGGAATATTTTACTATATCCATCAGTTCTGCTCTCCAGCCACAACCACAGCCTGGTCGGGACGCAACCTCTCATTGCCCTCTACCACAAGGGGTAAACCGGGAACGATATATTCCGTGTCAACAGCAACCCTGTCCCCCAGAAAAGCGACAATATGTACGGGCAGAATTGCAGCTTTGCCATCTTTGACGCTATAGACAAAATCCTTGCCCTGGAATTTAATAAGGGCAGCCCGGCTGAAAACACTGAGCTGGCGCTTGTCACTGCTTGGCACAAAAACATTTGCTGACATATTCTGAGCAACAAACGGCATGGCTGGAATTTTAATTTTCAAAAAAATGTTTTTAGTTTTCAGATCGGCAACAGGATCAATACCCAACACCTCTCCCTCGATCTGCTTATTAAAAGCATTGAGAGTTACTTCGACTTTTTCCCCAAGCTGAATATATTGCAGGAGGGTTTCAGCAATCGGTGCCCGGACAAAAAGGTCATTGCTGGATCCGATGCTCACAAGCTGCTTTCCCTGCTGTACCCAGGCACCGGAATCGACATCTTTACTCAAAATGATACCGTCAAAGGGGGCTGAGATCACCGAACGCCGTTTTTTGATGAGCAACTTTTTCAGGGTATCCTGGGCAACCTGCTTCTCCTTTTGCGCATCCTGATAGGTATAGAGTGCGTCGTCATAGTCTTTTTCGCTCACTCCGGAACTCTTATAAAGCCGCTCGAGCCGTTTGAAATGTTTCTGAGTATTCTGTATTCGCAGCTCATTCTGTTCGATCCGGGTTTTTGCCAGTGCAATTTCTCTTTCAAGTATTTCCGTATTCAACCGGACCAGAGGTTGACCTTTTTTCACATGGTCCCCCTGATTAACCTCTACTGCTTCGACGAGACCAACCACCTCCGTTGAAATTTCACTGACCCGTTCATAATAAATTACTCCAGTGACAGATTGATTTTTAGATACACTCTCTTTGACCACAGAGCCAAGAACGACTTTGGCTGGAGGTGGTCCCTGGGCAATGGCAAACGAACCCAGCATGAAAAACCCTGTAATTATCAACGAAATTATTCTCACAACCGTTCTCCCCTGGCACTTCATTTTTCTGATAACAAACTTACATTCTGCAGTATCTTTTTCAGTACACTCATTGCGATTTTCTGTTTTTCCAGACTGATGCCGGCAACCACTTCAGGATGGAACCCTTCAAACAAAACCTTCACATCGGTAAGCAGAGCCTCCCCTTCTTCTGTTAAAAACACAAGGGTTGATCTCCGGTCATCAGGATTATTCTTTCGAATCACACTCCCTTTTTTTTCAAGACGATCCAGTATTCTGGTTATGTTTGCCGGACTCTTTCCCGCCCCCTCACAGAGTTGACTCTGGGTTTGGCCATTTGCAAGGGACAATTGCTTAAGAATATGGAGCTGCTCAACTGTCAGATCATGATTTTTCAGCCTCTGATCCGCATAATTCCGCATTGCCTGCCCACAAATATAGATCTGTCGACCAATAGATTCTTCTTCACAGGAGTTCATTCATTTGCCTCATTAATAGTTAACCAGGCAATTAATATCCCGTAACTGCCTTTGTGTCAACAATAACATTTACTATTCTGTGAAATTTTCCATAAAGTTATCGACATTAATACTGACAATTATTACTGAAAGAGAAAACGGCATTTTGCTTTATATCTCGGTTATGAAGAGACGGGTGTGGATACTCGGGGACTGCGGTATAAATGAGATAATTGAGCAGAAGGTATGGGATGAAATCGTCTCAGAACTGACCCGAGGCATCAGAAACGACAAGCGATGCGAAGCAATCTGTGAAGCCGTAAAAAAGACGGGAAAAATCCTTGAAGTCCATCTCCCCATCCGAGAGGATGATACAAATGGACTTTATAACATCATTATCCGCTGTTGTTACTCGCCACCCTTCTCTTCAAGGATATCCCGACACCAGGAAACAGCAGCCATGGCCTGGGGAAAACCTATGGTTGAGATGAGTAGAAGTAAAGTGTGGTATATTTCTTCTTTTGCAGCCCCTGCTTTTATTGCCCTTTTTGTATGAGAGTGAACAGCCCCTTCAGATTTCGCGGTAGCAGCCGCTGCAAGCTGGATCAGATGGCTGGTTTTTTCATCCAGAGGCCCGAGCTGCCTTATGGTTTTGCCCAAATTCTCCTGAGCTGCCATTACATCTGGATAGAGTTTTGAAATTTCATCATAGGTTCTGCTTTTAGTGTATTTTTTTGCCATAATGTTCCCCATTTGTTTTTAGTGCCTTATGAAACCAAGGCTTAAAATCCAACTTCAACCTCAAAATTCATTTTAAAACTATAGACACGATCTTACCATCAAGGTACTAATAATGTAAATATTGAAATCAGCCGAGTGGTCTCAATCATGTGGCATAGAGTAACAGAGGGTATTTCCTGCTCGGATTCAAATGGAAATACAATAACCAACTTTTCAAGGAGATTGATATGACATTAGGATCATTAGTTAAAAAATTTACTGTGACCGCCTGTTTAACAGGAATGGTCTTTGCGGGTAACGCCCTGGCCGTTGAACCGCAAAGCTTCCTTCTGGCAACTGCAAGTACCGGAGGGACTTATTATCCTGTCGGAGTTGCAATTTCCACCCTCACCAAAGTCAAACTCCAGCCAAAGATGAAAATCGGCATGTCTGCCATTAATTCTGCCGGCTCCGGTGAAAATGTCAAACTGCTGCGGGAAAATGAAGTCCAGTTTGCAATCCTTCAGGGGCTCTATGGCTACTATGCCTGGAATGGTAAAGGCCCCCTGGCTCAGGACGGGCCGCAAAAAGAGATGAGAGCTGTTACCATGCTCTGGCAGAATGTTGAACAGTTCACCATACTTTCTAAAAAAGCCAAAACCGGTACCATTGCTGATATTGCTGATCTGAAGGGTGAGAGGCTGGCCCTGGGCAAAAAAAATTCCGGTACAATCGGCTCAAACAAAACAATTTTACATAATCTAGGGATGGATGCGGAAAAGGACTTTGAGCTTATCCATGTTGGCTATGGTCCAAGTGCCGATGCGTTGCAGAACGGTCAGATTGCCGCTATGAGCACCCCGGCCGGTGTCCCTGCCAGTGCGGTAACCAGAGCCATGGCTGCCATGGGCGATAAGGTCAAAATCCTCAATTTTACCGATGAGCAGGCGAAAAAAGCGGACGGCGGCCTGAATCTGTGGACTAAATATGTCATCCCTGCAGAAACCTATCCCGGTCAAAAAGAAGATGTTACCACCATCGCTCAACCTAACTTTCTTGCCGTAAGAGCTGATGTGGATGAGGAAGCTGTCTATCTGATCACCAAGACCATCTACGAAAACCTCCCGTTCCTCAACGCAATCCATAAAGCTACAAAGGCAATCAAGCCGGAAAAAGCACTGGCAGGACTGCCAATGCCTCTCCACCCGGGTGCTGCTAAATACTTTAAAGAGATTGGACTGACAATTCCTGAAGAGCTGGTGGCTAAATAATTTTCATCACATAAGGGCCTGTCCTGGAATAACTATTTCGGGCAGGCTCAGAGTCAGGGGAAGTATCAAGGAAAGCCGGGGGTATAGTGAAAATACGCAAAAAAGACAGGTCAGCAGATCTGGATTGGGTTGAAAAAGCACTTTTCTTCATAGGAATTGCTGTCTCCCTGTTGCATATCTATTTCAATATTTTTGGTATCCTCCCCGGATTGTGGCAGAACGCACTTCATTACTCCGGATTCGCCCTGCTCTGCGCTCTCTCCTATCCGATGTTTGGTGGACCAGGAGAAAAACGAAGCAACCTCACCCTGACTGTCGATATCAGTATCGGCCTGACAGCTGCAGCATCGGCAATCTATTTGATCTCAATGGAGGACGCCATCTATGCCCGTGGAGTCCACCTGGCCACTTCTGAATGGATTGCCGGTATCCTGTTGATTTTGTCAGCACTTGAGTTTACCCGCAGAACCACAGGATGGATTATCCCGGTCCTCATAATCCTCGCTCTGACTTACGTTGGCTGGTGGGGCAGCTTGTTGGACGGGGTCTTTAAATTCAGCGGCCTGACTGCTGAAACCATCCTTTTCAGATCCATCTACGGTGATGATGGAATTTTTGGAAATATTGCCAGAATTTCTTCAACATTTGTTTTTATGTTTATCCTCTTCGGAGCCTTTTTGCTCCGCTCCGGGGCAGGCGATTTCGTTATAAACCTTGCCCAGGCCGTAGCCGGTAAAACGGTTGGGGGACCCGGGCTTGTAGCGGTCTTTTCTTCCGGTTTAACCGGCACCATTTCCGGCTCTGCTGTTGCAAATACAGCCTCCACCGGGGTGATCACTATTCCGCTGATGAAAAAGGCCGGATTTCCCGCAAAATTTGCAGCAGGGGTGGAGGCGGCAGCTTCCACGGGAGGCCAGCTCATGCCTCCCATTATGGGCGCGGGCGCTTTTGTTATGGCGAGTTATACACAGATCCCCTACACAACCATAGTCACAGTGAGTGTCTTGCCGGCAGTTCTCTACTTTGCAACGGTCGCTTTTTTTGTCCGCATTGAGGCAAAAAAATCCAATGTTAAAGTTGTCGAAGACGAACGGCTTAAAGCCATGGATGTGCTCAAACAGGGCGGTTTACCTTTTCTCCTGCCCATCACAGTCCTGATCGGCTTGCTGATATTTGGTTTCACCCCCACCTACGCGGCCGGCATCTCCATAATGGCTGTGATTGTTGCCTCCTGGGTGACTCCCAATAAGATGGGGTTAACAGCAATACTGGACGCACTTGCTCTGGGGGCGAAAAATATGATAATGACCGCCATTCTTCTCTGCAGTGTCGGTCTGATCGTCAATGTTATTGCCACAGCCGGTATCGGCAACACTTTTTCTTTAATGATTACCAACTGGGCAGGAAACAATCTTGTCATAGCCATCATCCTTATTGCCCTGGCATCATTGGTGCTGGGTATGGGACTGCCGGTAACTGCAGCTTATATTGTGCTGGGAACCCTCTCTGCACCAGCCCTCTACAATCTTATTATTGACAATCAGCTTATAGGACTCATAGCCGGCGGCCTTCTCTCTGAGGAGGCAAAGGCTGTCTTTATGCTGGCTCTGCCGGAAAAAGCAGCACTGCTTGGACAGACCATGGGGCTGGATCAGGCAGCTGCTCTGCTGGCAGCGGTACCTCCTGATCTTGCAGGAACTCTTCGCGATCTTGCGGTAACTGGAGAGGCGGCAACATTAGCCCTTTTATCCGCCCATATGATCATCTTCTGGCTCAGCCAGGACAGCAACGTCACTCCACCGGTATGTCTTACAGCTTTTACCGCCGCGGCTATTGCCAAGACTCCTCCAATGTCTACAGGGCTGGAATCCTGGAAAATCGCCAAGGGGATCTATATCATGCCTCTGCTCTTTGCCTACACCCCTTTTCTGGGCGGCTCATGGTATGAAGTAATTAAAATTTTCCTGTTTGCTCTTGTGGGGTTATATGCATTTACAGGTGCTCTGCAGGGTCACCTTGAAAACAGGCTTAACTGGTTATTTAGGCTGATTTCCCTGATTCTCGCTTTTTTCCTGCTCGCTCCCTCTTCACTGGTCATTCATCTCAGCGCAGCAGCATGTTTTGGTGTCCTTCTCTTTATAAATATTAAAGGAATCCCGAAAAGAACAGTGGTCTCACAGTGAACGCCACACCGATCTCTTTAAAAATCCTGCTGGGAAAGCAAAAATTACAGACCAAGTTTCCCCCAGGTACAATTAACCTGTCTATTCATGAACCGGTTCAAGCCATGAATAACAGTCTTTTCTGCTCCCGACTGAACAATTTTTTGCAGGAAAACCCTCTCGATTTATCACATCCGATCATAGTCGTCACCGATAAAACCCGTCTCTGTGATTATCCCCTTTATCTCCCCCTGCTTACAAAGACCCTGCTGGAACA
>LGVF01215177.1_pt1 | contig 10721 bp, 6 predicted proteins | sample 469901 | NCBI WGS metagenome assembly LGVF01 (sample SAMN03893561, study PRJNA290197) | marine sediment metagenome | material: sediment; isolation source: combined push core samples #3730, #5133, and #5579 collected at Hydrate Ridge | place: Pacific Ocean: Hydrate Ridge | reverse complement strand
ATATCAAAACCTTCTAAAGATTCTTTATCTCCTGAAAAAGCATCGATAATCGAAATAGAAACTACGGCGTTTCTGACTGTGTTAAATCCTAATAAAACCACGGCATGAGAAACACTGCTGATCTTGGATCGAAAGCCGAAAAAGGCCGAGTTAACCAGTCTTAATATCCTGGGAACCATTGCCTGATCCTTTTCTATTGTTTGAGCCAATTTTTTGATGGATGTATCGTAATCCCGGAGCATCTTGTTTACTTCCATGGCAATGGAGGGCAATGTTGGAAGATCGTCGATACGATCAAGCTTTTTTAATATTGTTTTTGAATCCATCATGACTTTCTCCAACTAAAGTGCCTAAAGTATATTAATCTGATCGTCTATAAGCTTGTTTTCTCCAAGTTTGTGAACAGAGCTGATTGACGATTTCTTAACTTTCGTACCACTGGCAAGTAAAATCCTGCCGTTTTTTAAACGAATATCTCGCGCCAGGACCATGCCTTCTTTCACCTCTTCATAACTGATCCACAAATCCTGCTTTTTCTCTTCTTTGTTTTCTTTTTCAGATGATTTTGCTTTCCCTGCTCTTTTTATCAATTTTGTTACAACACCGATATCATATTTCTGGTAGGCGCCAAGCAGAATGATCTTTGATGCGACCTCTTCGATCATTTCTTCAGGTTCTGTAACATTAAAATTCCTGATTGCCGGACCAAAATATTTTTTCGCTTTGTCAAAAATATATTTCATATCCTTCGGCCACATGTATATTATGTTGCAATAATCCGCTACAGCTCCTATGATACGCGACCCCAAAGGAATTTCGTCTTCTTTCAACCCATCAGGAAAACCGCTGCCATCAAAGTTTTCATGGTGATAAAGAACGATTTTGGCTACCTTGTCCAATCTTTCCACAGTTTCGAGACAGATCGAAGCAATAGCAGGATGCTGGCGGTACATCTTTAATTCCACCCCGCCCATACCTTCCTCATCCTTCAATAATGTCTTTTTGGATAATCCCAACATGCCGATATCATGTATCATACCGGCTATTTCAATTTGATCAAGCTCTTCACTGTCTAACCCGTATTCTTCGGCGATCTCCCTTGCAAGTTGCGCCACATGTTTCATATATCTTCCCAGTTCGGGATTCAGAGTCTCAATCAATGAAGATAGCAATCGAATCGTATCTAAAAAACTCTCTTCCAGTTTTTTGTTGGCTTCTTTTAATTCTATATTTTTTTGCCTGATTTCCAGGGTTCTTTCGCTTACCTTTTTCTCAAGATTTTTGTTGAACGCATTGAGTTCTCTGTTTTGCGTGCTCGTAAGCTCTAAAAGCCTCCGGTTTTCCAGCACCAGTTCATACCGCTCAAGCGACTGTCGAACCTGAACCAGCAGCTCATCATCATTCCATGGTTTAGTAAGATACCTGTGAATTTCTCCTTTGTTGACGGCATCAACAACAGCATCCATATCGGAATAACCGGTCAGAAGATACCTGCCCGCATCAGGAAAAATCTTCCTTGCCTTCTCCAGAAATTGAACACCGCTCATTTCCGGCATGCGTTGATCCGAGATAATCAGTGAAACAGGCTCTTCTAACGTATTAAGCAGCTCAAGCCCTTCCTTTCCGCTGGAAGCTGTGAAAATCTTGTAATCTTCCTTGCGAAAAATCCGTTTAAGCGATTTTGTAATAGAGACCTCGTCATCCACAAGCAAAATAGAATGTTGATACTTGAGTATCACCAAAGACCCTCCTTCTAAAGTTATTGAAGATTGACTATTGACTATTGAAGATTGAAGGAATTCTGTTTTGAATTGAAGATTGTCTATTGAAGATTGAAGATTGAAGGAATTCCGTTAATTTTATATGAATTAATGGAGCGAAGCGATTCCACAAATCTTCAATCTTCAATCCATATGCGATTCCACAAATCTTCAATCTTCAATCTTCAATCTTCAATCTTCAATCCATATGCGATTCCACAAATCTTCAATCTTCAATAGTCAATCTTCAATCTTCAATCCAACCGGTATTCTGATCGTAAATGTTGTCCCGACTCCCACGGCGCTGTCTACATCAATAGTCCCTTTGTGCTTTTGTATGATGTTGTAAGCAACATTCATGCCCAGACCTGTTCCTTTTCCCACATCCTTGGTGGTAAAAAACGGATCAAATATTTTTGACAGATTTTCCTCAGGAATTCCCACGCCGGTATCGCTTATCTTAATCTCAATGCAGTTACCAATGTCTCTGGTTGAAATTCTGATTTCCCCCTGTTTTTCTATTGCCTGCGCAGCGTTGACCAAAATATTCATAAAGACCTGATTGAGTTGCTGGGGATAGCATTCTACAAGAGGCAGCTCTCCATAATTCTTTGTGACAACGGCCTTGTATTTAAGCTCATTCCAGACAACATTCAACGTTGATTTAATCCCCTCGTTAATATTTGCTACGCACATCTCGTTTTCGCTGGGGTGGGCAAAATCCTTCAGAGCAAGCACAATATTTTTGACCCGCTCAGTTCCCTCTCTGCATTCTTCAACCAGGCTCATAACATCATCAAGAATAAAATCAATATCGATTCCCTTTTCAAACATAGCGATCTGATCTATCTTCTCTTCAATGGAAAAAGGCAAATCTTTTGCGGTGTCTTTAAGATTTGCGATGAGCTGTTTGTAATGTTCTATGAGCTTGTTAATATCATTCTGATAATCGGACAATGTTCTCACATTGCTGCTTACAAACCCGATCGGATTATTGATCTCATGGGCTACGCCGGCAGCGAGCTGCCCAACGGCCGACATCTTGCCTACCTGAATCAGCCTTGCCTGTGTCTCCCTGAGTTCCTTATAGGCTGCTTCTAACTGTGCTGCCTTTTTCTTCTCAGCGGCAGCGGCTGACGTCGCAGTCGCAGCGAGTTTCTTCTCCCTTTGCATAAGGCGCTTAATTTCACGCATATCCCTGGCAATACCAACAATGCCTATCAATTCACCTTCTTTGTCTCGTATTGTTGAACCATTAAACAATACCGGAATTTCACATCCTCCTTTTGTTCGGAATGTGAGCGTATAATCCCGGACTTCGCCGGATCCGGTTAGATGTTCAAATTCCTTTATGTTAAAAGACTCCTGGTCAAAGAGTATACCGCACTGCCTTCCGACAAGCTCATCCTCCTTGTATCCTAACAGATCGAGAGTTGCCTGATTTACATTTTTTATCGTCATATCGGGATTAAAGACTATCAGACTATCAATCATTGATCTGATAATATTATCTGTGTAATCTTTAGCCTCTCGCAGCGCCTGTTCCGCCCGCTTGCGCTCGATAGCATAGCGCATGGCGCGCGTCAGGAGGTTGCCATCCACCTGCCCCTTGATCAGATAATCCTGCGCGCCTTCCTGTGCCGCCTTGATTGCCAGCATTTCATCGTTAAGTCCGGTCAGGAGGATAATCGGCGCTCCGGACGCTTGAGCGAGTGTCTTTGCGAAAGTCTCAAAACCCTGACTGTCCGGCAGGGAGAGATCCAACAGAACTACATCAATTCCTCCCGCGGCCAGACGCTCAAGCCCTGTCGAGAGCCTGTCCACCCACTCAAGCTCAAAAGAAACGTCCCTTATTTCTGCCAGCATTTCCTGCAGCAGTCGGGCGTCTCCGGGATTGTCTTCAATCAGCAAAACCTTGTTTGATTTGCTCTTCATATCCTTCCGTTACCTTTTCGGCAGCTTGACGATGGTCAGCCAGAAATCCTCGATGCATTTGATCACCGTGATGAATTGCGCCAGGTCAAGAGGTTTGGCAATGTAGCAGTTCGCATGTAAATTGTATGCCCTCAGGATGTCTTCATCAGCATTGGAGGTGGTCAAAATAACCACAGGTATCTGTTTTAGTTCCTCATCAGCCTTGATCTCTATCAGAACTTCACGTCCGTCTTTCTTCGGCAGGTTCAGATCGAGCAGGATAAGGTCAGGACGAACAACATCAGCATACCCTTCTTCCCGCCGCAGGAAGGCTATGGCCTCTACGCCATCTTTGACCACATGCAGGTTATTGCTCATCCCGCCCTCTTTGAAAGCTTCCAGTGTCAGGCGCACATCCCCGGGGTTGTCCTCCACCAATAAAATCTCAATTGCCTTTCCGGTCATTTGAACATTCATGGTTATCTGTCTCCGTTTCGATTCATTCCTCTCAAAAAAAAAAGACCTTTGTACAGGATTACAGGATAAACAAGATTTATAGGCGTTCACAGGTTCAGGGTTCACCGTTCAGGGTTATCTTTCTTTCGTTAACCTTCACTAACCTCTGAACCTCTGAACCTCTGAATGGTTACCAATAAATGAATATCGACGATTAGAACTTGTAGCTCACTCCCACAGTTATTCTCCGTTGGACCAAATCTCCTGTATGCCAATTACCCGAAATCGAATCATCAGGAGGATTTGACTCATAATGTCTGTCGTTAAACAGGTTGGAAGCAGCCATGGCCACTTCAAGATTATCGTTAATGTTGTATGCAATACGGGCATCAACAGTTGTGTAAGAATCGACTTTTATTGGAACATCCAATGAATTATCCTGAATACGACCAAATACTGGATTGGCTGTAAGATACATCTCGTAATAGCTGTCTACATAATGAAAGATCACGTTTGCCGACCATTTGGCATATTTCGCCCTCAGCCCACAATTGACTTTATGTTCCGGATCGACTTCTAGCTTGCCGAAATCATCACGATCGATAGTCTGGTAAGCGTAATTAGCAAATCCGGTTAACCAGTCAGCAAGAATAAAATCAAGCTCCAGCTCACCTCCATATTGACTGGCATCAGCTACATTTTTCATGGGGCCGGACTGCGTGTTATCGATTAAGTCTCGATAATCATTATAAAAGAGTGACAGGTTCAATTTAAGCTTGCTAGTTAACCGATTATAGTAGCTTAATTCATAAGAGATGATTTTTTCTTCTTTCAAGGAAGAATTACCCAGGGCATAGGGATAAGCAGTGCCTTCATTCGTATGTTGAAAAAGAGATGGTATAAAATAGCCGCCGGCAATGGTAAAACGTATAGTTTGATCCTCTGCTGGTTTATAGATAATACTGCCCCTGCCAAGACCGAGATAATCCAGGTAAGTATAATGTTCACCTCGAACGCCTAAGGTAAGAATAAGCTGGTCGTTTACGTGGTATTCATTTTCAAGGTTCAGGGCGTAATCTTTAACTTCATGCTCTTCCTGACTTCCGGCTTTTATATCCTCTGACACATCTTCGAGTGCTTCTACTTCCCAGGAAGTCCTTTTTGCATATCCTCCGAAAGAAGTAATATTTTTACCCCATCTAACGGTGCGAAGGAGTTCAAGTTCATAGTTAGAATCCGCAACGCTATAAGTGTCATTCCAAAAAGTTTTCTCATGGTTATTGTAGAAAAGGCGCATCAGAAAATCGGGCCGGTCATAACGTAAAGAAATAAAAGTGGTATCCGGGTTGCATACCCGGCTTATCACATTGTCGGCATTAGAATAACGGCTGGATAGAGAAAAAGAAGAGGTGCCGTCAATATGATATACGGCTTTGCCGGCAAAGTGCCTGACAAAATATTTCTCTCTCTCCTGATCTATATTTGGTTTTTCCCATTCTTCGGCCTGGCGGTAACCTGCTGATAAGCTGTAATCCACATCTCTATGAGATCCGGCGTGAATAATGTTGCCGCGCATCGTATCCCAATTACCGCCTACCATATTTATCTGTGTTCCCTCAAGCTGCCTGGGAGTCTTAGTGATAATATTGATTACGCCGCTAAAAGCTGAACCACCATAAAATACTGCGCCCGGGCCTTTAATAATTTCAATCCTGTCGATTTCCTCTAAATCAATCGGCGCCCAATCAAGGAATATATGATTAGCATGGTACATAAATACATTATTTCCGTCTATCGTAACCAGAACATGAGATGTATCACAAAAACCACGAATCCCGATAACGTGCTGGCTTGCATGGGCTTCTCTTACATCTATTCCGGCAACCGACCTTAAAACATCGCCAAGATTTGTAGCTCCTGAGAGCTTGATATCTTCAGAAGTTACCACTCTTACAGAAGAGGCTGCTTCCGTAAGAGGTTGCTCTCGTTTGGAAGAAGCAATTACTATAGGCACCTCCATCAGCTCTTCGATAGACATTTCAAATAAATACTCTGGCGACTTCGATTCTTGCTCTTGTGCAAACAACTGCACGTTAACTCCCGCCACAAGCAAGAATACCACCACAACCAGAACCACAACTGATGATCGCTTCAAAGAACTTTTTTGCGCAAACATAATTTTACCTCCTGTATAGATTTTCAGATAAATAATTTCATACCGCTTATTCCCCTCTCCCCTGGGGGAGAGGGTCAGGGTGAGGGGAAATATCAAGAAAATGTGAAATTAATTATCTGAAAATCTATAGCTGTTAATGATAAGAATTTACTACATTTTCCATCCAGCCTTCGGTCCGTTTTCTTAAATTTTTGATTTGTTGGTTAGGGCTTGCCCTTATCCGCCTCCGTTTTGATTCATTTCTCTTTCTGCCGCATGGTAAAGTAAAAGGCTGAACCTTTGCCCTGTTCGGATTCCACCCATATCTGTTCCCCATGTCGCTCCACGATTTTCTTGCAGACCGCCAGACCGATGCCTGTGCCGGGATACTCCGCCTTGCCGTGCAGGCGTTGAAATATGACAAATATCCGCTCTGCATACTCCGGATCGATCCCGATGCCGTTGTCACTGACGGAAAAAACCCACACATTTGAGATTTTGGATTTTGGATTTTGGATTTTGGCCGAGATATGAACAGCCGGCGACTCTTTGCCGTGGAACTTGATAGCGTTGCTGATCAGATTTTGAAACAACTGTCCCAATTGCATGTCGTCAGCCATTACGGTCGGCAGGGGGTCATGGGTTACCACAGCGCCGCTCTCTTCGATGGCAATCCGCAAATTGGCAAGAGTACGGGTAAGGACGGTCTCGCAGTCGATCAGTTCCGGATCTTTGCCCTGCGTGCCCACACGTGAGAAGGCTAAAAGGTCGTTGATAAGTATCTGCATCCGGTTGGCGCCGTCTACGGCATATGCAATGAAATCATGGGCATCGGCATCAAGTTTTTCTTTGTATCGCCGCTCCAGCAACTGTACATAACTGGTCACCATGCGAAGGGGTTCCTGCAGGTCGTGTGACGCGATATAAGCAAATTGCTGCAACTCTGCATTGGAACGTTCCAGTTCCTGGTTGGACTTTGAAAGTTCGGCGGTGCGCATAGAAACCTGTTTTTCAAGCTCCATCCTGTGTTGTTCGAGTTTTTTATCCCGTGCCTGAATCTGTTCCAGCATCTCATTGAAGCCGTCATTAAGGATTCCCACTTCGTCATTGCTCCGTTTTTCTACCCGGATGGAGTAGTTTTTTTCTTCCGAAACCTTCTTCATTGTCTGCGCCAAAAATAGAATCGGTTCGGAGATAAGACGCTGAAATCTTGATGAAAGCAGAAGGACAACCAATGAGGAGGCCAGCATGATGACGGCAAATGCGCCGGCATGCCACTTCAAATGGGAATAGAAATCTTTTAAATCAGACTGTAGATAGATCGTGCCCATCTTCTCGCCATCCAAAAGGATCGGCTTTAAAACAGCCACGTAGTTCTTCCCGAAATGACTGCCCTTTTCGATCAGTTTGGATAATTCCGGTAGATCGTTGCCAAAGTGATGCCCGTCTCCTTCAGGTGGCAAGGAGTGAAGATCTGGGCAATTACTGGAGTATCCTGCAAATAAACTGCCGTTCTTCATGTGAATACATGCTGTCATGATATTCGCTTCGGCCCTCAACGCCGCCAGTGTCTCTGCCCCCGCTTTTCGATCGTTGAAGACCAGCGCTGCCGTGCTGTTGATTTCGATGATTTTTGCCAAAATCGATAGATCTTCCATCATCTGTCTCCGAAATGCGACAAGATCATTTGTGACAAACGCTACTGAGGCTAAAAATAAGACAATGCCGCTGGTTAGCATGATGATGGCCGTGAGCTTGCGCTTTATGGAGATATTACGCAAGAAACTCATCAATTATTCTCCTTCTGACCCTCGTCCCTGACGATTTTTGCCAGCTTCAGAAGTTTCGAGCTGATTTCCAACCCGGCCAGGCGAGCCGCCTCTACGTTGATTTCAAAACGGATCTTCCTTTCCACGATGACAAAATTGATTATCCCGCCGCGCCGGGCGAACATCTTTATATCACTGACCGTCAGTATATTCTTTCCTCTGATCGCGCTCAGGATTTGCGACAGACGTTTATCCTCCGATGAGCTGATAAACAGGATATGACATTGCTCCAGCTCCTCCAGGCGCTTGACTTGCCGGAGCGACAGCTTCCTGCCCTTGACAATCTTCCCCTTAATCGGTTCAAAGGCATCGCCAAACGGATCCTTGCCGAAAATGCAAACGTTTATAGGAGCGTGGCCATTCGGAAATGCCTTGGCAGGCCAGTCTACAAATTTGGCAAAATTATACAAAAAAGCCGCCTTAATCATGTACTCGCCGGGTTGGGCAGGTTGTGCTCTGCTCGGCCAACTGCTGAGTGTGGCAAAAATAGCTGTTATGAAGATCAGGCTAACAAGTTTACGCATCATCTTATTTCTCTCAGAGACTATCCAAAAAACCTTCAATTTGGTTCAATCTACTGCTTCGCCTGAGCAAGAGCCACGGCGGGCGAGTGAACCAATCCCGTTCATTCGCTAAGACCCTGTTGAACCGGTATTCTGATCGTAAATGTTGTCCCGACTCCCACCGCACTGTGCACATCGATAGTTCCTTTGTGTTTTTTGATGATGTTGTAAGCAACATTCATGCCTAAACCCGTTCCCTTTACAATCTCCTTGGTGGTAAAAAACGGATCGAAAGAAATCCGTCACGTTCTTGGCGGCAAAGTGTTCGTTTCTTGACACGTTAGGCTGCCTCAACACAGTTTTTGCTGCTGAAACCACTTCAAAGAGATATGAATACATCTAACTCGATTATACGAAATCATAAGCACTTGTCTCTTGACGCCACGTTGGCATGATTCATGCTCTAACATGCAGTAAAAAGATTCAGTGTAGCGGTCCGACCTATTTCATTTATCATTTATCATTTATCATTTATCAATGACCAATGACCAATGACCAATGACCAATGACAAGTGACAAATGACCAAACTGAAGCAAAAAGGCTAATAATATGANNAAAGAAAATATTGGTAGTGGATAACCACCCGCTCATATTGAAGTTTATGAGCAGTTTACTTGAAAAAGAGGGGCATGAGGTTTTGACCGCAAAAGACGGTCTTTCTGCTTTAAATATCTTAAAAACCTGTATTCCGGACGTCATATTTATTGACCTGATAATGCCCAATATCGACGGGAAAAAATTGTGTCAGATTATTCGAGCGATGCCGAAGCTGAGGGATGCTTACCTTATTATTCTTTCTGCGGTTGCCACAGAGGAAGGGCAAGACTTCGCTGAATTCGGAGCTAATGCCTGCATTGCCAAAGGACCGCTTGATAAGATGAGGCAATATGTTCTTCGTGCCCTTAACCAATCGGATCAGGATCAATCGGATCAGGAAACGCCAGGCGGTTTAGCAGGAGAAATAATAGGAGTTGAAGGTGTTCAATGTCGGAAAATTACAAGGGAGTTACTCTCCATCAAGAGACATTTTGAAGTCATCTTAGAGAGTATGACTGATGGGATATTGGGGATTACTCCTGAAGCTAGAATCGTTTATGCCAACGCCAACGCCATTGCCTTAAGCGGCATGCCTGAGGAAAAGCTGTTAGGTTCAAAGTTTATCGAGCTCTTTTGTGAAACTGAGCGTCAGAGGATAGAAGAGGCGCTTGAGGCGATGGATGCCAAATCGCAGACAATTACCGAGGAATTTCCCGTAAAGCTGAATGGGAAGCAAGTTGCACTAAACGTACTACCTATCGATAGTGATGAGCATATGACTGTTCTTATCCTAAACGATGTGACTGAGAAAAAGCGACTGGAGGTTCAACTCCAGCAAGCCCGGAAGATCAAGGCTGTCGGCACCCTTGCAGGCGGCATTGCCCATAATTTTAACAACCTCCTTATGGGTATCCAGGGAAATGCTCTCCTGGTGCTCTTAGACATTGACACAACCCATCCACATTATAAAAATCTGAAGACTATCGAAAAACAGGTTAAGAGCGGAGCTAAACTGACCGCACAGCTTCTTGGATATAGTAGAAAAGGCAGATATGAGGTCAAGGCGATTAACTTGAATCAATTGGTGGAAGATACGACAGAGACCTTTGGCGAAACCAAAAAGGAGATTACAATTCATCGACACCTTGCTGAGGACTTGTTTGCCATCGAGGCAGACGAGGGACAGATTGAGCAGGTCTTGTTGAATTTGTTCGTGAATGCCGGACATGCCATGCCTGGTGGTGGGGACCTTATCTTAAAAACCATGAATGTGACCCACGATGATATGAGGGGGAAGGTGTATAACCCAAAGCCGGGCGATTATGTATTGTTAACAGTCAGTGACACAGGGACAGGCATGGACAAAAAAACCACGGAGCGTATCTTTGATCTCTTCTTTACGACCAAGGAGATGGGCCGGGGCACCGGTCTTGGATTGGCTTCCACTTACGGTATTGTCAAAGGCCACAGCGGATACATTGATGTGGTCTCTGAGAAGGGACATGG
>LGVF01115262.1_pt1 | contig 10721 bp, 5 predicted proteins | sample 469901 | NCBI WGS metagenome assembly LGVF01 (sample SAMN03893561, study PRJNA290197) | marine sediment metagenome | material: sediment; isolation source: combined push core samples #3730, #5133, and #5579 collected at Hydrate Ridge | place: Pacific Ocean: Hydrate Ridge | reverse complement strand
TTCCATAAGCTGCTGCAGGAGTTTTCCAGCGATCAGCGCGCCAGTGGCGAAGGCTATCGCCTGGTGCTGAGCGAAGCCGATCTGGACGATATGCTGGCGGCGTTACAGAAGGCCGAGATGATTGCCTTCGATACGGAGACCACCTCCCTCGATCCCTTGCGGGCCGACCTGGTCGGTCTGTCCTTTGCTGTTGAGCCGGAACAGGGCTGGTATATTCCGGTGGGTCATCGCTACCTCGGTGCCCCTGAGCAGCTCAATTGTCAGATGGTTTTAGACAAGCTGCGGCCGCTGCTGGGCGATGAACGGCGAGCCAAGGTCGCACAGAACGGCAAATACGACCTGCTGGTGCTGCGTCGGGCCGGGCTCGAAGTGGCCGGGCTGAGCTTCGACACTATGCTCGCCTCCTATCTGGCCAATCCGGCGGCCAAGTCCCATTCTCTGGATAATCTGGCCGGCGATCTGCTCGGCTATCGGACCATCAGCTACAGCGAGGTCTGCGGCAGCGGCCGTAGCCGCATCGGTTTTGAGGAGGTCGAGGTTGAAAAGGCCCTGACCTATGCCACCGAGGACGCCGATATCACCCTGCGCTTGCAGCAAAAGCTGGCGCCGCAGCTGGGCGAGACCGGGCAACAGCAGCTTTTCGACGAGGTGGAAATGCCGCTGTTGACGGTGCTGGTCGATATGGAATGGGCCGGTATCCGTATCGACAGTGAGTTCCTCGGCAGTTTGTCGAAGGAGATGGAAGGCAAAATGCGGACCCTGGAAGAGGAGATTCACCGGGTCGCCGGCGGCCCTTTCAATGTTGCATCACCTAAACAGCTCGGCGAGGTACTGTTCGAACGGCTCAATCTGCCCCGTGGCAAGAAGACCAAAACCGGCTGGTCGACGGATGTGGAGGTGTTGACCAAGCTGGCCGAGGAGCACGATATCGCCGCCCGCATTCTCGACTACCGCTCCCTTGCTAAACTCAAAAGTACCTACTGTGATGCCCTGCCCAAGTTGGTCCATCCCGACACCGGTCGTATTCATACCTCCTTCAACCAGGCGGTGACCGCCACCGGTCGACTCTCTTCCAGCGAGCCGAACCTGCAGAACATCCCCATTCGCAGCGAAGAAGGGCGGCGGATTCGCGGTGCCTTCGTGCCGGCGGAGGGCAACCTGTTGTTGGCCGCCGACTATTCGCAGGTTGAATTGCGCATTCTGGCTCATATGGCTGACGAACCGGCCCTCAAGGAGAGCTTCGCTCAGGGCGAGGATATCCATACCCGCACCGCCAGCGAGATCTTCGGTGTTTTTCTTGAGTTGGTCACGCCGGAGATGCGCCGCAGTGCTAAGACCATCAACTTCGGTGTCCTCTACGGTATGAGTGCCTTCGGTCTGGCCAAGGCTCTGAACATCGGGCGCAAAGAGGCCCAGGAATATATCGACAGCTACTTTTCCCGTTATCCCAAGGTTCTGGAATTCATGGAGGCGAAAAAGGAGGAAGGCCGGCAGCAGGGGTATGTGAGCACCCTCTTCGGTCGCCGCTGTTCGGTAGCGGAGATCAACAGCCGCAATGGTGCGGTGCGGGGCTACGCCGAACGCAACGCCATCAACTACCCTATCCAGGGCACCGCCGCCGACATTATCAAGATCGCCATGGTTGCTATCTCTCGCCGTCTGCAGCAGGAAAAGCTCCAGGCCCGCATGGTTCTGCAGGTTCACGATGAACTGGTTTTCGATGTCCCCGAAGGGGAACTGGAGATGTTGCAGGCCCTGGTGCGGGAAGAGATGGAAGGTGCTGCCAGCCTGGCGGTGCCGCTGCTGGTGGATATGGGCTCCGGTCGTAACTGGCGTGAGGCCCACTAGAGGGTTGTTTGCTGAGGTAGGGCGAATCATCAAGTCAGCAAGACTTCTCGGACCCTGTACAATTAAACCAGCGATAAAGAACTCTTTTGACTGGTTTGATTCCTTCTTCATGGACCTTTAACAGGCTGTTGTGCAGCGGCCTGTCGGTCCGGTTCTCCTATGAAACGGATTCGCTGTCGATATCTCTTGGGTACGCTGGCGCTACTGCTTGTGGCGTTGGTGGCGGGGATCTACGTCTTTTCCGAGCCCCTGCTCAATGATCTGCTACGCCCTCGCTTGGCTTTTCTGGCTGCCGAAAGATTGTCGGCCGAGGTGGCCATTGGCCGCTTAAGTTGGCAAAAGGGCGTGCTGCAAATCGATGCACTACATCTGCAGCGTCCCGATTATTATCGAGTCGAGGTGCCGCAAGTGCGTCTCGAACTGGGGCTGAGGGATCTGCTTCAGGGTCGTCTTACGGCCCTTGAGGTCGAGTCTCCTTTTTTATCGCTAAAAACGCCAATCTCCTCGCCGTCTCCTGGCGGCCCTTTCCCTGCTCATCCCCCCTTTAATATCGGTCGATTTAGATTGCGAAATGGCCGTGTCGATTACCGTCTGGCCGAGCGCTTGCTGAGCCTGCGTCAGATTGAGGTCGACCTGCGCGGGGAAGGTGATTATCACTTTCGGTTACAGGGGCTACTGGGTGACGATGAGGGTATCCCTTTGCAACTGGCCGGACAGGCCAAGTGGCAGCAAGGATTGCAGTTGGTCTTGCAGGATTTCAGCTGGGCCGGCAACCCCCTGCTGGCCGAAGACCTGATCCTGTCGGTGCCCGCGGGCGGCTCGGTGGATGGTCGTGGCCGCATTCGTCTGGCCCGTTTCGATCGGGCTTCTTTTGAGCAGCTGCGCTCCGGTTTGCGGCTGCCTTCGGTTCTGCCCGCCGATTGGGATTTTACCCTGCAGGATGCGGAACTCGCTTTCCAATTGACCGAACAGGGAGGGACAGAGATTGCCCTGCGGTTGGCCACGGGGCAGATTCAAAAAGGCCCGCTGACCATTCCGCTAAATCAGCTTGATTTCACATTGAGCGCAGCAGAGGGTGGCTGGCGGGGGCAGGGAACCTTTCGTCTAGCCGGTGACAATCCCGGCGAGCTGTCCGGCAATTGGGCCGCTGGAGTGCTGCAGGGCCGATTGTTATTGCGGCTGGTCGAGCCCGGCCGACTCAAGGAGAAGTTGCTCGGAGGTCCCGCGTTGGAGTTGGCCGGCGGTTTGCGCATGCAGGCGGATTTTTCCTTTCAACAGGAGGGGGGCCGAGCGCAGATCGAGCTGAACGGTCTGACGGGAGGACCCAAGAGCAAAAGCTACCTGCTTGATCTGGCTCCTCTGCAGTTGTCAGCGGATCTGCAATCCGCCTCTGAAGGATGGACGGGTCAGGGCCGGTTTCAGCTCAAGGGGCGCGAACTACTCATCGCCAAGGGCCGCTCCGATCGTTTGGAACTGCAACTGTTGTCTTCGGACTGGTCCCATTGGCGGCCGCTGATTGGACCTGCTCTGCAATTACAGGCCTTGCGGGGAGTAATCGGGCTTTCCGGCAAAGGTGTATTGGAACACCGGTTGTCCGGTGAGTGGGCTCTCTCGGCCAGTCTCGACAGCCGTCGGATGGCGCTGGCGGATCTGCAGCTGGACGGTCTGACCAGCCGATGGCGTCTTAACGGTGGCCCGGACGGTCTAGTGACCGGCAATCTTAGTTTCAAAGGTCGGCGCTTGACCGGGGACAATCTAGACCTGGCTAGCCTAAGCGGTAGCACCCGGCTGCGTTTTCAGAAAGGGCGCCTGAGTCTCAGTAAAGTGAAAGCTGCGGCGCAACTGATGGGTCCTGGACAAATATCCGGGGGAGTGGTTCTGAACGGTTCCGTCGGCTGGCAGGCTAAAGGCTGGCAGGCCCAGCTTGGCGATCTGGAATTGCGGGATCTGGAATGGATATCTGAGGACGGTTTGTCTGGTTTGGCCGGTGGACGGATCGCTGTCCAGGGTCAGTTGAATGGTAGTCCTGGGCAACCGTTGCAGGCGGAGCTACAGGCCGACCTTACAGTTGCCGAGGCGCTTTGGGGGCAATACTATGCCGATCTGGCGCACTTGCCGTCCCGCGTGGAGGTGCGCCTGGACTGGCATTCTGCTGCTCGTCGGTTGCAGGCCGAGCAATGGAGTCTTCGTCTGGGACAGATCGCTACTCTACAAGGTAGCGGTCTGATATCGCCCAGCGAAATTCATCTGTCCGGAGGATTGGTGGTGCCGGAGTTGACTGGTCCCGCAGCCGATCTGTTAAGTAACCTGTTGGCTGAAAGCCATCCAGTGCTGGCCGAGGCGCGGCTTTCCGGTGGATTGCTGGCCGATTTCGATTTGCATAACCGCGGTGGCTGGCAGTTGCGGGGCGAAATTTTGCCCCAGCAGGTGTCCATTGAGCTGCCCGCAGCGAAGCTGTTGCTGGAGGGGTTGCGCGGCCGGTTGCCCTTCGACATGGCTTTTGCTGTCGATTCGTCGGCACCTAACTTTCCTCCAAGAACCGGGGAGCTGCAGTTCAAGGAGCTGCGTCTGGGGCCAGCACAGCTGGCTGCGAGGCCATTGCACTTTGTCTCGCAGCGCAACCAGGTTGCCTTCCAGGTCCCACTGCTGCTGGAGATGGCTGAAGGTCGCATCACCGTGGCGGAGCTTCTGCTTGGCCGTGTTGCGGAAGGCTTGCTGGTGACCGGTCATTTCAGCATCGATGGCGTCGATCTGGAACCGTTGACCGGTGAACTTGGGCTGGCGCCCATGACAGGCCGGCTTGATGCCGACCTCGGTCGGATCCGTTATCAGGGTGGACTGCTCAGCTCCGCAGGAGAGGCACGCATCGATGCCTTTGGCGGTCACATTCGCATCGGCCAGATCGGTCTCGACATCTCAAGCCTCGATTATCCGCAACTCACCGCCGATGTCGACTTTGAGGCCATCGACCTCTATCTGCTGACCCAGACCTTCTCCTTCGGTGCAATGAACGGCATCGTCGATGGTTACCTTCACGATCTGCGGCTGTTCGGCACCACGCCGGCCAAGTTTACGGCTCTGGTCGAAAGTCGTCTCGAAGGACGCCGTAATATCAGCGTCAAGGCCTTGAATAACCTGTCTATCCTCAGCCAGGGCGGGCTTTCGGCTGCCCTGTCGCGGGGGCTCTATCGCTTTATCGATTTTTATCGCTACCGTAAGATCGGCATTGCTTGCGAGCTGGAACGGGATGTGTTTCATCTGCAAGGGGTCGCTCGCGCCGGGACGGACCGGTACCTGGTCTATGGCGGCGCGCTGCCACCCAAAATCGACATTGTCGCCCCGCCATCGGCTATTTCTTTTTCCGAGATGCTCAAACGGCTGCAGCGTATCGAGCGGGCCGATTGATTTTGTCTGACGCCGGGTTTATAGTGACAACTCAGTTTGCACTCCAACCTGCAACCGAGGAGAGAATCGCGATGAAAAAACTCAGCTGGATCTTTTCCGTAACGGCTGTCTGTGCCCTGCTGTCCTGCGTTACCATCAATATCTACTTCCCGGCCGAAGAGGTGCGTAACGCCGCCGACCGCATTGTTAACGAGGTCTGGGGCGAACGCAACGGCCAGCCCGCCGAGTCTCCTCCTGAAGCCAAGCCGGCGCCGGATGTCGGTAGCTGGTTGCGGTTGCTGGGACCGACAAACGTCTATGCGGCTCAGGACATCGATGTCAGCACCCCGGAAATCCGTGCTATCAAAGAGGCAATGAAGGAGCGAACGGCCGCTTTGCAGCCCCTGCTTCAAGATGGGCAGATCGGCCTCAATGCTGACGGCTTGCTGGCCATTCGGGATCTGTCTGGGCTGGACCTTCGTTCTCGCAGCCAGGCCAAACGGCTGGTAGGGGAGGAAAACAGCGATCGTTTGCGGCTCTACCGGGAGATCGCTCGCGCCAATGATTTTCCCGATAAGGCCGACGAGGTACAGGCCATCTTTGCCGACTCCTGGCGACAGCAGGCACCGCGGGGCTGGTACTTGCAGGACGCAAGCGGCGCTTGGCAGCGCAAATAAAGTAACCTTCCTCAGGGGGGCGGATGTGCTCTGATCTTCTGGCAGCGGTGGCTTTTTTAAGCGCCGCTGTCGGTGTTTTATTCGTGAATCTGCTTCGTTGACAGAAATATGCGGTGGGTGCTAGAGTTGCACGTTTATAGACCCCTCGCCCTCTCAAGGAGATTCACAGATGGACCAGAAACTGCAAATGCTCCTTGATACCGTTCGTCGGCTGATCCGGCGGGGAGCCTATCCCAATCTAAGCAAAGTTATCTCTAAATCCCATCCGGCGGACATCGCTCACCTCTTTACCTATCTGGTTCCTAAAGAACAGCAGATTCTGTTTAATCTGATTGAAAATACCGAAACGGCAGCCAGTGTCCTTTCGGAGCTCGACCATAATACCGGGGCGCTTTTGCTGGAGAAGATCGGCCGTGAGACCATCACTCAGGTGTTGCAGGAGATGGCCTACGACGATGCCGTCGAGATCATCCGCAACCTGCCCGAAGATATCGCCGAAGAAATCCTCAGCACCATGCAGGACGAGCATTCGGAAGAGATCGAGCAGTTGCTGCAGTACACTGAGGATACCGCCGGTGGCATCATGTCAACGGAGATCTTCTCCCTGCCTGAAGACACCACCGTTCAGGGGGCTATCGAAGCCCTTCAGCAGGCCCGTGATGCGGAGATGGTGTTTTACGTCTATGTGACCGATGACCACGGCCATCTGGTGGGGGTCATGTCGCTGCGCCAGTTGCTGGCCGTGCCGCCGGCCACTCTTCTGAAGGACGTAATGGTTACCGAGGTGATCAAGGTGCGCACCGACAAGGACCAGGAAGAGGTGGCGCACCTGGTGGCCAAATACAATATTCTCGCCATCCCGGTCGTCGATGAATGGAACAAGCTGGTCGGGCTGGTGACCGTCGACGACGTCATCGACGTCATGCGCGAGGAGGCCACCGAAGATATCTACAAGATGGCCGGCGCCAGCCAAGAAGAGTTGATGTACGGTTTCAAGTCCTTCAAGGTCGCCCAGTTGCGGCTGCCGTGGCTGGTCATTAACCTGTTTGGCGGCCTCATCACCGGTTATCTGATGTGGCAGTTTAAATCCACCCTCAACGAAGTTATTGCCCTGATCACCTTTATTCCGGTCATTACCGGCATGGGCGGCAACGTCGGCGGCCAGTCGGCGACCATCGTGGTGCGCGGCTTTGCCACCGGGCATATCGACTTTTCTACCTTGGGACAGGTCATTCTCAAAGAGCTGCGGGTCGGCATTATCATGGGCACGGTGTGCGGGGTAACGGTCGCTCTGGTGGCCACTTTGTGGCACGGCAACCCCTTTCTCGGCCTGGTGGTCGGGCTCGCGATGGTTTCGGCCATGACCGTGGCGGCCAGCATGGGGGCTTTGGCCCCGAGTTTTTTCAAGCGGATCGGGATCGACCCGGCCATTGCTTCCAGTCCTTTCGTGCAGACGGCCAACGATATCACCGGCATCCTGATCTATTTCGGTACAGCAACTCTGTTCATCAGACATCTACACTAGGTCGGGTCCGTCGCCATCGGGCGACTGACTCCCCTTATGGCATTTGTAACAAGGAAATTTTAAGGTCGTTTTATGCAGCAACAGAATTCCGAAGCAATTATTCTGCACCACCTCGATTATAAAGACGCAGACCGTATCATTACCTGCTTTTCTCTGGGGCAGGGACTGATGAAAGGTTTTGCCCGCAACGCCCGTAAGAGCCGCAAGCGGTTTGGTACCGCTCTTGAGCCTTTTTCTCAAGTCCGCCTGTATTGGACCAGTAAGGTTGGTAGCGAGATGGTGTCGCTGCAGGAGGCCGAGCTTATCGATTTGCGCAGCGGCTTGCGCAAGGATGTCGGCGCTCTGGCCCTGGCGTCCTACGGCTGCGAGCTGGTGGAAGGCCTGCTGGGAGAAAAGCAGGAGCAGGCCGATGTTTTTCATCTGCTGCAGGCGTTTCTCGGTCATCTAGCCAAAAACGGCCTATCCCTGGAGGCGCGGTTGTTGTTTGAACTGCGGCTGCTGGCCCTGGTTGGCTATGCCCCCCATTTTCTGCATTGCGCCGCTTGCAATGCTGCCCTCGATGGCGAGCAGGCCGCATTCTCCGCCAAGGCCGGAGGTTGTCTGTGTCTGGACTGCGCACCGCCGACGGTCCCCCTCAAGGTTTCGGTGATGACCTTTGGTACCCTGGGCCGCTCTCTGCAGTCGCCGTTGACCTTGTTTGAAGGATTTCGCTTCAGCGAGCGAACTCTGGACGAGGGCGGCAGGGTTCTGGCGGACGCCTTGCGCCAGCACTTGGGTCGAGCGCCCAAGTCATTGTCCTTCATGGAACAGATGCTGGTCGGCAAGGCCCGCGTAGCGGCGATTCGCTAGCTTTTTCAGACCCAATTTGGGTTGACAGGGCCTAGTAAAAAAAGCTACCTTTGCACCCCCTGAAAGTGCTAACCCCACTGCCCTGGCGGCCGGCTGTGCCCGGTCGGCGGCAAAAGCCTGGAGGCATTGTGACATTTCAAGAACTTATTCTTTCCCTGCAAAATTATTGGGCCGGCCAGGGGTGTATCCTTCAGCAGCCTTACGACCTGGAAAAGGGCGCAGGCACCTTTCATCCTGCTACCTTTCTGCGCGTCCTCGGTCCCGAGCCCTGGAAGGTGGCCTATGTCGAGCCTTCGCGGCGTCCTACCGATGGTCGCTACGGCAAAAATCCTAATAGATTACAGCACTATTACCAGTTTCAGGTAATCATGAAGCCGTCGCCCATGAACATTCAGGAACTCTATCTTGATTCCCTGAAAAGCTTCGGCATCAGCCCATCGCAGCACGATATCCGTTTTGTCGAGGACGACTGGGAGTCGCCGACCCTCGGTGCTTGGGGTCTTGGCTGGGAAGTTTGGCTGGACGGTATGGAAATCACCCAGTTTACCTACTTTCAGCAGGTGGGCGGGATCGACCTGAAGCCGGTTTCGTCGGAAATTACCTACGGCTGCGAGCGCATCGCTATGTATCTGCAGGGGGTCGACAACGTCTACGATCTGGAATGGGCGCCGGGCATCAAATACGGCGACATTCATCATCAGACTGAAGTCGAATTCTCGACCTACAATTTCGAAGTTGCTGACACCGAGATGTTGTTCAAGTTGTTCGATATGTACGAAAAGGAATGTACTCGGCTGGTGGAACGACAGCTGGTCCTCCCGGCTTACGACTTCGTACTCAAGGCGTCCCATGCCTTTAATCTGCTTGATGCGCGGGGGGTAATTTCGGTTACCGAACGGGCCCATTACATCGGTCGAGTTCGTACCCTGTCCCGGCTTTGCGCCGAAGGCTATGTTGCCCTTCGCGAAAAGATGGGCTTTCCGCTGCTCAAAGGATAGCGGGACGGATTTCTTGTTATTTTCCCACGGAGTCAACACTTTCCGTGGTTTGTCTTTTAGTAGAAGAAGGACGGAGCACCCCCTATGTCTGCTGAACTATTCCTGGAACTGGGTACCGAAGAGATTCCGGCCGGGTTTTTACCCGTCGCCATGGCCGACCTTAAACGGCTGTTGACGAAGGAATTTAAGAAAGCCCGTATTGCCTGTGACGATCTTCGCACCTTCGCCACGCCGCGCCGGTTGGCTATCTCCGTCAGTGGTGTGGCTCTGCATCAGGAGCGCCAGGAACTCAATGTGGCTGGTCCGTCGGTCAAGGTGGCCTTCGATGGCGAGGGCAACCCGACCAAGGCGGCTCTTGGTTTCGCTCGCAGCAACGGGGTTGAGGTCGCCGATTTGTCCCGGGTCAAGACGGACAAAGGCGAATATCTGCATCTTTCCAAGGTTGTGGAAGGCCGGCCGACCGCCGAACTGCTGCCGGAGATTCTGCCCCGCCTGATCGGCAGCTTGTCCTTTCGCAAGTCGATGCGCTGGAAAGACCTCGATATCCGTTTTGCCCGGCCCATGCACTGGATCGTCGCTCTGTTCGACGGTGCGGTGGTGCCCTTTTGCTATGGCAACCTTGAAAGCGGCAAGTTTTCTCGGGGACACCGCTTTATGGCGCCCGAAGCTTTCGAAGTGCAGAATGTCGAGCAATATCTGGCGGCGGCAGAAGCTCAATTTGTTATTGCCGACCCCGTTAAACGCAGGGCCATGATCGCTGAAGGTGTAGAGCAGGCGGCTTTGCAGGCCGGCGGTCGGCTCAACCCCGATTCAGCGCTGCTTGAGGAAGTCACCTATCTGGTCGAATACCCCATGGTCGTGACCGGATCTTTTGAAGAGGGCTATCTGGCTCTGCCCCGCGAGTTGCTGATCACCACTATGCGCGAGCACCAGCGCTACTTCACTCTGGTCGATGAAGATGGGGCCTTGTTGCCGCGATTTATTACTGTCTCTAATACCAAGGTCGAGGATCCGGCAGTAGTGAGTCGAGGAAATGAGCGGGTGCTGCGCGCCCGTCTGGCCGATGCCATGTTTTTCTGGGATGAAGACCGCAAGGTCTCCCTGGAAAGCCGACTCGATGCCTTGAAGAGCGTGGTCTACCAGGCCAAACTTGGTACCAGCTACGAAAAGGTCATGCGCTTCAAGGAGTTGGCGGCTGATTTGGCCCGGCAGTTTGATCCTGCTGCGGTGGCGTTGACCGAACGGGCGGCGCTGCTCGCCAAGTGCGACCTGGAAACGGGCATGGTTTTCGAATTCCCTGAATTACAGGGGGTTATGGGGCGCGAATACGCCCGTCTGGAAGGGGAAGACGAGCGGGTGGCCGTGGCCATTCACGAACATTACCTGCCGATACAGGCTGGCGGTGAACTGCCCTCGGATAGTGTCGGTGCCTTTGTTTCC
>LGVF01353206.1_pt1 | contig 10730 bp, 10 predicted proteins | sample 469901 | NCBI WGS metagenome assembly LGVF01 (sample SAMN03893561, study PRJNA290197) | marine sediment metagenome | material: sediment; isolation source: combined push core samples #3730, #5133, and #5579 collected at Hydrate Ridge | place: Pacific Ocean: Hydrate Ridge | reverse complement strand
GCTTGCCATTATTCCACTGCTTTATAGGTCTTAAATATCCGACAACCCTTGAGTAGACCTCAGTTTCCTGCTTGCAGACAGGACATTTTTCCTGTTTACCATTCAAGTAACCGTGGGATGGACAGATACTGAAAGTTGGTGTAAGCGTGAAATAGGGAAGCCGGAAACCGGTTGCTATCTTTTTGATCAGGCTCTTTATGGCCTCAATGTCACTTACCATCTCACCAAGAAAAATATGCAGCACCGTTCCACCTGTATATTTTGTCTGGAGATTGTCCTGGAGTATCAGGGTTTCGAAAATATCATCTGTATAATTTACAGGCAGTTGTGTGGAGTTGGTATAGTATGGTGCCGCCCCTTTTCGATAATCATCTTCGTTGGCGCAAACAATTTCCGGAAACTGTTTTTTATCAAGCACGGAAAGGCGGTATGACGTGCCTTCCGCCGGCGTTGCTTCCAGGTTGAACATGTCGCCTGTTTCTTCCTGTATTTCTGAAATCATGTCACGGATGAAATCCATGACTTTTATCGAAAATTTTTGCCCGGTTACGCTGCCGATATCTTCTCCCAGAAAATTTAAGCATGCTTCGTTCATGCCGATAATACCGATAGTGGAAAAATGATTTTTCCAGTAAAGGCCTGCGTTCTTTTTGATCTCTCTTAGATAAAATTTTGAATATGGATAGAGATCTTTATCGGTAAACCTTTCAAGAATCTTTCTCTTTATGGAAAGACTCTCAATCGCGAGAAGCACTTTTTCTTTTAAGAGCGCAAAAAGCTCGTTTTCGTCTTTGGCAAGGTATCCTATCCGTGGCAGGTTTATTGTTACCACTCCAATCGATCCGGTAAGGGGATTTGCTCCAAAAAGGCCTCCGCCCCTTTTTAAAAGCTCTCTATTGTCGAGACGTAGACGACAGCACATGGATCTGGCATCTTCAGGCGACATGTCTGAATTTACAAAGTTGGAAAAATAGGGAATTCCATATTTGCCGGTCATCTTCCAGATCATTTCAAGATTCGGATTGTCCCAGTCAAAATCCTCTGTAATGTTATATGTCGGTATGGGAAACGTAAATACTCTGCCCCTTGCGTCTCCTTCCATCATGACCTCGGCAAATGCCCTGTTGATCATATCCATTTCCGGCTGGAAGTCTAAATACGTTGTGTTCTGTTCAGTTCCGCCTATGATCACCGGCTGGTCTTTAAGAATAGAAGGCACATAAAGATCCAGGGTAATGTTTGTAAATGGCGTCTGAAAACCTACGCGCGTCGGAATATTTATGTTAAAAACAAATTCCTGCAGAGCCTGTTTTACTTCAATGTAATCCAGGTTGTCATAACGCACAAATGGAGCAAGAAGAGTATCAAAATTGGAAATGGCCTGGGCGCCTGCGGCCTCACCCTGCAATGTATAGAAAAAATTGACGATTTGCCCTAGAGCTGATCTGAGATGTTTTGGCGGCGCGCTCTCCACTTTGCCTTCAACGCCCTTGAAACCCTGTTTGAAAAGATCTTGCAGATCCCATCCAACACAATAGACCGAAAGGAGGCTGAGATCATGTATGTGAAAATCGCCATTCTTATGGGCAAACCTGATCTCAGGGGGATAGATACTGTTCAGCCAGTATTCTGAAGTAACATCAGATGATATGTAATTGTTAAGCCCCTGCAGGGAATAGCACATGTTGCTGTTTTCCTTGATTTTCCAGTCCAGTTTTTGAATGTAGTGTTCAACAAGATCAACATTTGCCATGGTTGCAATTTTTCGGATCTGCGCATGCTGTTCCCTGTATAAGATATATGCCTTGGCAGTCATATAAAATGGAGAATCAAGCAACACCCTTTCTACAATATCCTGAATTGCTTCCACTTCAGGAGTGGGGCCAAGCCGCAATTCGTGAGCTAAGGTAAGAACGCGAAGTGTCATCTTTCTCGCTTCTCTTTCCACGAGTTCTCCGGTTGCCTTGCCTGCCTTGGCAATTGCCGCCGTAATTTTCGATGAATCGAACTCCACAACTCTTCCATCACGTTTCTTTATATTTTCAAACACTTTTTGTTTTCCTTTCTGATTAAGTTCTTTTCAAAATTGATGCAATTTTCTCTAACACAATATAGTATATGTTTGTCAACACAATATAGTGTATGTTTATCAATCAATAAATCAATATATAGTGCTTGGACCAGAAAATGGTAAAGCGGATTGCAAAGAATAACAATGGGGTAGGGATATTTTTCTGCAGGATTTTTTGCTTGGGACTCGGAAATAAATAATTCCGAGTTCCTTATCTCATTCCTGATACCGGACGTCACCTTTCACTTTTCACTTTTCAGCTTCCAGCTTTCACCTTTGAGCTTTCACCTTTCACCTTTGAGCTTTGAGCCTTCATCCTCCGGCTTTTGACCCGCCTCATATTATGCTTTTTCATTGGAGGTGTTACCCAGATATAATCTGCAAAGGAGAGCTCTGCCTTGCTTCCCGCAGGTGCCAGGAAGATGGTTCTAAATGAGGCTTCTGTGCGATCAAAGGCTCTGTCCGGCACACCGAATTTGCGCTTTATATGACCATTTCCGGCCAGAACAACCATCATATCCTCTTTTAGATTAGATGTTATGTATTCGGCCATGGCGTCTTCCCACACACATTGGGCCATATAGAAATTCTCGAAATTTTCCCTTCCTCGTACATGGTGGTGTTTAAATATCTCCTCCACATAAGCCCTGTGCTCAGCATCTGAGAAGTCTACCACCTTTGGAAGCCGCTTCTTTTCATCATCGGACAGGCTCTCAATACCGCCGATAGCTATCTTCGGAGGGATATGGAAAGGAATGTTCAGGCCCACGAGCCTTATTTTTTTCTCCTTCAAAAAGTCAAGAATATCGCTGTATAATTCAACATTGAATTTCCAGTTGGCATACCAGTGGACCTTTTCCAAAAATGCCTTTTGGTCAAGCTTGCCGGCAGACCATAGATCAAGCAATTGCTGGTATGAGTGATCAAACATTTCCATGCCGACAGCAAATTTTGGATGGAGATTAAAAAGCTCTTTTATCACCTTGAGCTGGATTTTATGATGAGCCGGATCAATATGGTTCTCTCCTACATATATTACCCGGACCGTGTTCAGGTCAGCTATAAGATCTTCAAAAGATACAGGCATTCCTGTTTTTGCGGAAATAATAGTATCCTCGCCAAACGACTTTGATATATCCTCTATCAAAAGTTTCTTTGGTATCATGGCACATCCACACATAATGTTCATAAAGATTGTAAAGATTGTGCATAATAAAATACTGCGTAACCATTTTTTATTTAAGTCCGCAGCAATCTGTTGTCTGTTTTGTTTCATATCTCTCTTGATTTTATTGCCGATTGCGCGTTATAAAACAAGTTGTGGTGCTCTGGTTGCACCTTGGCCAATAATTAGTGAGCTAAAGTGCCTAAAGTATATTAAAGTGCCTAAAGTTAAGGTATTCTGCCTATTTTAAAGCCCGTCCTGGGGATATACGATAACCTGACTGATATGCCGTATTTCCCGTTGAAAGTGAAAAATTGGCTCGCTAAAACCTATAGACCAGTTCTGGGCCAGGGTTACAAGTGAACTAAAGTAATTAGTATAGTAAAAAAACTAAAATTGGCAGCGCCTTAAGGCGCATTCCTTAACTTTAGGCACTTTAGCTCACTTTAGGCACTTTAGGCACTTTTCACCCAGCAATTAATGTATCCTAATGATACCGGATTCATTAGGCAAAAAATGGAAATTCCTATACTATAAATTTATGTCTTTTAATCAAAATCCTGTATTTAGAAAAGCAATCGTACCCTGGTATGATTCTAATACAGCATGTATTATCGTAATTGCCTTCATGTTTTTTGTCTTTCTGTTCAGTGTTGCCGGTACATTTGAAGCACATGAAAAGCTGGAATATCATGAGTACATTTGGATGCCTGTTCTTATAGCTCTAATGAGCGGATGGGTAATAGTTTCAATCACAATCCGCCTTATAAAAAGATATGTTGAGGTGGTAAGCTGGTAAGAAGCTGATAAGCTAAGTAGCTTATCAGCTTATCAGCTCCTTTGAACGTTTGGCTGCTGCTGCTATTGCCTCGATTATGTTTTGCTTGACCCTGTTATTTTCCAGTACCTTAAAAGCCGCTTCAGTGGTGCCACCGGGAGAGGTTACTATCCGGCGCAGGACTTCCGGTGATTCATTCTGCTCTTCCATGAGCGCAATGGCACCTTTTAGGGTTGTAATGGTCAGTACAGCGGCATCGCCCGGGTCAAGACCAACATTAATCCCCCCCTCTATCATAGATTCAATTAAGTAAAAGACATATGCGGGTCCGGAACCGGAAAGAGCAGTTACCGCATCCAGGTCCTCTTCTTTAAATTCGATTACTCTTCCCATTGCTTCCAGAATTGTTCTGATAATCCTGACATCTTCTGCAGTAGCATACCTGTTTGTGCTCATTCCGGACATACCGGCTAAAACAAGGGCCGGCGTGTTCGGCATCACACGTATGATCGGCAGTCTTTCCCTGAATTTTTCATCAAGAGGAGCGTAAAGCAAATCTTCAATTTTTCGCAGAGGGATTCCTGCTGCTATTGAAACGATCAGCTTTCTGTCCGGTATGTTGTAGCCTCCCTGCTTTGCAATTTGTGAAAGTACTTGATCTATTTGCTGCGGTTTAACCGCAAGTATAACAACATCACATTCTGAAAAGAGTTTAAGATTATCATTCATAGCAGATACGCCATAATCCGAACGAAAAATATCGAGGCGCTGTTCGTTGATATCGCTTACATATATCATTGAAGGAGAAAAGATGTCCGACTTGATAATAGCTCCCACAAAAGCTTCTCCCATGTTGCCGGCGCCAATAAAACCTATTTTTTGCTTAAGTTTTGACATACTGTCCACCTTTTTCTTGTTTTAAACATCGCGTATTCTTATCGGTTGAGCGTTAATAATGTCAATGATTTTGCGTAAAACATCTTGACTTATTTGTAACTTCTCAATAAATTCAGGATAACTTCAGTGTAAGCACTATGGATCTCAGTGCGATATCCGATACCCGAATTGACATCCTCTCAACGTAGGGGCGGGTTTACCCCGCNNCCCCGCCATTACGAGGAAGTGTCTTACCCGAACTTATTGAGAAGTTACACTTATTTTGGATAATATATTTAAATTTTAGAAAATAATTCTTTGCCTTAAAAAATCCATAAAATGAAAGGATTCCATCTTTTTTATGTTTATAGCTGGTTATTTTTTAATGGCTGTCGCAAAGGTTCTTGACTTTGCGTTGCTCTTATTTATGTGGATCGTTGTGGCGCGAGCCATACTCTCCTGGGTAAGTCCGGATCCTTTTAATCCGATAGTCCGTTTTATCCATAATGTTACAGAACCGGTTCTGTACCGCGTACGAGCACTGATACCGGTTAACTTCGGCGGCATTGATTTTTCTCCGATCATTGTTTTTTTAGTAATTATTTTTCTGCGAACCTTCCTTGTAGAAAGTCTTCTCAGATTGTCGGCAACTTTATTGTAAAGACAGGTAAAATATCATGAAAACAACACCCATTGATATTCGACAGCAGCAGTTTAAAACGAGATTCAGAGGCTTTGACGTTCAGGAGGTTGATACATTTCTTGAACAGATGGCAGATACCTTTGAATCATTGCAGCGTAAGAATGAAAATTTGCACGAAGAAATTCGCAGGCTCAAGCTTGAAAGCCAGGGATACAAGGAACGCGAAGAAACCTTCAAGCGAGCAATGCTCAATTCCCAGAAAGTCATAGATCAGATAAAGGAAAATACTCGAAAATCGGCTGAATTAATCATTGCTGAGGCGGAAGTTAAAGCGGAAAAAATCTTAAACAGAGCACACAACAGGCTGGCACAGTTGCATGAGGATATAACGGAACTGAAACGGCAGCGCATGCAGATCGAACTCCAGATCCGTTCAATAATTGAAGCCCATATCAAACTTCTTGAGATAGGAAAAGAAGGGTCGGAAGCAATGGATGAGGAAGATGCCAAGTTGAAGTTATTAAAACAATCATAACTACTCAGCCACGAATTGACACAAATGGACTCGAATAAAAAAAATCCTGCACTCCATTACTCCATTACTCCAACGCCCGTGAATAGAATTTATTTGGGCGTTATTTGTGTAAATTTGTGTTCATTCGTGGCTGAACTATTACAATAAATCGTATTGCGAGAGACAAATGGCAAAAATAGATGCTTTTTTCAAATTGATGAATGATCAGGGCGCTTCAGATCTTCATCTTGTTGCAGGACAACCACCGGCGCTCAGAATAAGGGGAGATATAGAAAGGGTCAAATATAAAGTGCTGGATACTGATGAGCTGAAAAGCATGCTCTATGAGATTGCGCCCGAAGACAAGGTCAAGACATTCGAAGAAACAGGAGATGTTGACTTTGGCTATGAAATACCGGGCCTTGCCAGATACCGGGCAAATTTCTTTATGCAAAAAAACGGTGCGGCCGCGGTTTTCAGGGAAATTCCAGCTAAAATAATGACCGCTGAACAGCTCGGCCTTCCTCCTGTAATACCCAAGCTGGCATCACTTCCAAGAGGTCTCGTTGTAGTAACAGGTCCTACAGGTAGCGGCAAATCGACCACCTTGGCCGCAATAATTGATGTGGCAAACCGTAGCCGTAAGGATCATATCATTACTATCGAAGACCCGGTCGAATTTGTTCATGAAAGCAAGGGTTGTATTGTAAACCACCGTGAGGTCGGCCTTCATACCAAGTCATTTAGCACAGCCCTGCGTGGCGCTCTCCGCGAAGATCCGGATATTATTCTGGTTGGTGAAATGAGGGACCTTGAAACTATATCCCTTGCCATAGAAGCTGCATCCACAGGGCATCTTGTTTTTGGCACACTGCATACTTCCAGCGCTCCAAAAACTGTTGATCGTATTATCGAGGTCTTTCCTGCAAGCGAACAGGCACAGATACGTTCCACGCTCTCTGACGGGCTCAGGGCTATCATAGCACAGGTCCTGTTTAAGAGAATTGACAAGAAGGGGCGTTGTGCCGCTCTTGAAATATTGATTGCAAATCCTGCGGTTAGAAATCTGATAAGAGAAGCAAAAACCCATCAGATTCCTTCAATGATTCAGACAGGAAAGAAATACGGCATGCAGCTTCTGGATGACGCCATTATGAACCTGTACACCAAAAGGTGGATAAGCGCTGAAGAAGCCTATACCAAGGCTAATGACAAAGCAAAGTTCAGGCCGTTTTTGAAGACCCCGCCTGTAGACTTCACCGAAGCATGATGGTTTGTTATGAAGAAACAGGAAATTGATCATATACTGACAAGGATGCTCGATGCCTTTGGCAATGTCTCCGATCTAAACATTACCGTGGGCAAGCCGTTTCAGGTAGAGAGTTCGGGCGAGCTTACCGGGATAGAGATGGATCCCCCTTTCCACAAACTCACGCCGTTTCAGACTGAAATTTTCGCCCTGAACCTGATTAACCAGGACAGACGTCTTACCGATATCCTCCTGACAGAGGGGTCGTGCGATCTGTCCTATGAGCTTCCCGGCAAAGCACGTTTCAGGGTGAATATCTTTTCCCAGCGGAGCAACTACTCCATTGTCCTCCGAAAACTCGAAACCAAAATTCCAACCTGCAAGCAACTGGCGCTTCCAGAGGCCTTTTACAAGCTGGCCCAGGAAAAAAACGGGATTATCCTGGTCACCGGTGCTACAGGAAGCGGAAAATCAACTTCTCTGGCCGCAGTACTTGATGAAATTAATGAAAGCAAATCAGTCCACATAGTAACACTCGAAGACCCGGTTGAGTTTCAGCACCCGCACAAAAAGGCTACCTTTAACCAGAGAGAGATGGGAACCGATTTCGACACTTTTGCCGGCGGCTTAAGGGCCGCTCTCCGCCAGGCCCCCAAGGTGATACTCGTTGGCGAGATGCGTGACAGGGAAACTGTTGAGATCGGCCTCAGTGCAGCCGAGACAGGCCATCTGGTCCTGAGCACTCTCCACACAGTAGACGCAGGGCAGACTATTAACCGCATCCTCGGTATGTTCAACACTGAGGAAGAAAACCAGATTCGCATCCGGCTTGCCGATACGGTCCGCTGGATCGTATGTCAGAGACTTCTTCCTAAAGTGGGCGGGGGTCGCGTGGCGGCCTTTGAGATCATGGGATCCAACCTCCGGACTAAAGATACGATTTTGCATGGAGAATCCGAGGGAAAGACATTCTACGAAATCATACAGGCGGGAAAAGCCTTTGGTATGATCACTTTTGATGATTACATCGTAAATCTGTACGAAAAGGGCTACATTACCGAAGAGACAGCTATGGCTTATGCCTCCCGTAAGGGTATAGTGGGCCGTGGAATCGACTCGGTAAAGAGTGCCCGCGGAGAGGCCACCACCGATATCGAGCATCTGGAAGTAGACGTAGATTACAGAAAGGCCAAGTGATCATGCAAATTATATGCAAGCAGTGTCAGAGCAAGTTCCAAATCCCGGATGAAAAGGTTCCAAAAGGGAGAGTCTTTTCGCTCACCTGCCCAAAGTGCAATAATAAAATTTCCATAAATACCCGGCGCGCTACCCCTCCATCGCCCGAAAAGACACGAGCCGAGTCCGTCAAGCCGGAATCCGGACAGGAAAAGACAATCTTCGATGAGGTAGTCTCCGGAACTTATGATGCTTCTGAAAAGCCTTTTGATTTTGTGGAAGAGGGCACAGAAACAGCTCTTCTGTGTGAACCGGATCCTGCCATCAGAGCTAAAATCAGAACAGCTCTGGAAAAGATGGAATATAATACCACAGAGCCCAAGTCAGCCGTTGAAGCTCTCAAGCAGATGCGCTTTCATGTCTTTGATCTGGTGGTGCTAAACGAATTGTTCGATACTCATGATCCTGCGAAGAATGATGTCCTTAAATACATGGCTCAGCTCGTTATGGACACGCGGCGTAACATCTTTGTGGCCCTTCTGACCGACCGCTTTCGCACCATGGACAACATGGCAGCCTTCAACAAGAGCGTCAACATCATTGTCAACGCGAAGAATGTCGATGAAATGGAAAAGATCCTCAAGCGTGGTATAGCCGACAATACGGCATTTTATCACGTCTTTAAGGAGTCGCTCACCAAAACCGGCAAAGTTTAAAGGGCTATACTGTGCACTGCCACAAATTGCGTTTTTAAATCAGTTAGGAATCGCAAAAAAAGAATTAAACCACGAAGGGCACGAAGACCACGAAGATCTGGGTTAAAGAATGATTTTATCTTAGCGTTCTTCGGACCCTTCGTGGTCAAAAAACATAATGGGGTTCAAGATCAGGGCGTTTTTTAAAGGTCTTGTTTTTTACAGCTTTTTTCGTAGACAATGCGAAGTCCTTCCAGAGTCAGGAAGGGATCCACCGCATCGATTGTCTCGCAAACGTTTGCCATAAGCTCTGCCAGGCCTCCTGTAGCAATTACACTCGGGTTTGTAGCCATCTCGATTTTCATTCGCTTTACTATTCCGTCCACAAGACCGGCATATCCATAAATAATACCGGCCTTAATACTGTTTGCCGTATCTTTACAGATCACTTTTTCAGGGGGAACAAAGATTTCAACCCTGGGCAGCCTGGACGCTTTTCTGAAGAGGGCCTCAGAAGCAATCATGATTCCGGGACTGATTGCTCCGCCAAGATATTCCCCGTTTGCTGAAATAGAATCGAAGGTTGTAGCTGTGCCAAAATCTACCACAATAAGGCTGGTTTTATACTTGTGAAATGCAGCAACAGCATTAACAATTCTGTCTGCTCCTACTTCTGCCGGATTATCGTAAAGTATAGGCATTCCAGCGGCGGACTCGGCATTAACCCAATATGGAGCATGTCCAAGATATTTACGGCAGAAGGAATCCAGGATGGCTGCCATTGATGGAACTACACAGGAAATAATGGTCTTGCGCACATCCCTGGGGTTAATGCCGCTTCCGGCAAAGAGGTTGACTGCAAGGACGTTGATCTCATCTTCTGTTGCATTCCTTTCAGTGCGTACCCGCCAGTCTTTTACCAGATCACTGCCGTCGTAAATACCGATTACAGTGTTTGTATTTCCAACATCTATAACAAGTAGCATAAGTTAAGTGCCTAAAGTATAGTAAAGATCCACGCCCAAAGGACGTGGCCTTGATTTACCCCCAGAGGGGGCTCAAGTGGTGTATCCGCAATTCAACCGTTTTCTGGAGTATTGGAGTAATAGAGTAATGGAAAAAAACCAAACGCAAAGACCTCCGGATTGCACGTCTTTTTCTCTCCAAAACATAAAGCTCTACGAGCCCAAGCCCAATACTCCAACACTCCAGTACTCCAACACTCCGAGCAATTCGTCCAGGCATAGCCAATTAACTCTGACCACGCTCTCCGAGGCGTAGGCTCTACGAGCCGGAGGCCCAAAGGACGTGGATTTCTGAATCTGATTAAATCCTTCGGCTTAACCTCTGTTACAATATCAATATCAATTTCATTTTTATAGAAACTGTAAACCATATGGTTTACAGAGCTTTCGATTAACTCCGCGGTGGTATTGAGCACACGTATTTCTTGAGATAATTCAATCATGATGAACTCGTAAAAAGTCGGATTTAGTGAATGTGTCAATTCGTGGCTGAATAGTTAGGCACCTCCCAAGAAATCTTTTATTAACCCGCGGATGT
>LGVF01165396.1_pt1 | contig 10735 bp, 8 predicted proteins | sample 469901 | NCBI WGS metagenome assembly LGVF01 (sample SAMN03893561, study PRJNA290197) | marine sediment metagenome | material: sediment; isolation source: combined push core samples #3730, #5133, and #5579 collected at Hydrate Ridge | place: Pacific Ocean: Hydrate Ridge | reverse complement strand
CGAAAAAAGGGGTCAACAATGAATCCCTCGGAAGGAAGAAACGAGGCGACAAGATCTCGAAACCCGGCAAGAAGAGGCCACGTGTATTCAGTGATCTTGTAACCCCGGACTATAGCGAGTTCATACATAAGATAGATAGTGGCAGCCAGGATAACCGGGCCAAGATAGCGGTTGCAGGCGATGTTGTCGATACTGTCCGTTAATGTTTTTCCTGTTTTCTTTTCGCAGGTCACACTTGTTTCAACGATTCCCTGGGCCGTCCTGTACCGTGCCACGGCGATAACCTTTTGCGAAGAGGTCTTCTGATCGTTGACAAACGCATCTCTTTCCTCTTTTACTAATTTGAGCAGCTCATCACCATTCTTTGAATATTCACTGATCAGCTTTTGCGCTTCGGGGTCGTTTTCCATCAGTTTTACCGCAAGCCATCGCAGCGGATAACGTTCAGACAGGTCCGGAACCTCTGAGAGACGTTTTTCCAGCGAATTTAAGACAGGCTCCATGGCCTCCCCATAGTCAATGCGAAAGGGGGTAGCCCGCCCATCTTTTGAGGTCATTCCGATGGCTTTTTTAAGTTCATCTTTTCCCTTGCCTCTGTTTCCCACTGTTGAGACCACGGGAACGCCTATTTCGCGGCTCAATTTTTCGCTGTCGATCTTATAGCCCCGTTTCTCGGCCACGTCCGTCATGTTCAGATTAACGATGAGAGGAATACCCATCTCTACAAGCTGAAAGGTGAGATAAAGATTATGTTCCAGATTAGAGGCATCTACCACATCAACGACCACTGCCGGTCTTTCATTGAGCAAAAAATCTCTGGCAATACGTTCTTCCTGGGTATAAGAAGTAAGACTGTGTGTTCCGGGAAGATCAATTATTTCAATCCGATCCTCTTTAAAACGGAAGGAGCCGGTTTTTTTCTCCACGGTCACGCCGGGATAGTTGGCCACATGCTGCCTGGCTCCGGTCAGAATATTGAAAATAGTAGACTTGCCGGAATTGGGCTGGCCGGCCAGGGCAACCATAATCTTTGTGGATCCGTGGCTCATAACAGAGTCACCTCCACCAGTTTAGCTTCTGAATGGCGCAGGCTGACATGATATCCTTTCATTAAAAACTCGACAGGATCTACAAGAGGCGCATTTCGGACAACTTTTATACGTGTCCCTTGAATAAAACCCATATCCAGAAGCCGCTGCCCCACAATTCCCTCTGAATTTGTATCAACCACCTCGCACTCTTGATCCGGCTTGATTTCGTCTAACGTCATCATTCATTCCTCTTTTTAAAAGAACGGCGCAGCTCGATTGTTTGTTCAATCGTAAGTTACGCCTTCACTTTCCCCGCATCATTTAATGACCGGAGACCGTAAGACATCCCTTGTAAAATTTATAGTTCAGCCACAAAGACACCATGACACCAAGATTATAATATAATTTTCTTAAAATTCATAATTTGAGAATTTAGGGATTCGCTTCGCTAAATTGCGAATTTAGGAATTTAGGAATTGAAGGTATTCTACTGATTTTAATCCCTCAATCCCTCAATCCCTCAATCATATGCCCCCTTTGTGCCTTTGTGCCTTAGTGGCTGAACTGTTACAAATTTATATCGTAAGATTTTAGCGCTTTGAAATGTTATCACCAATCTTTTAAAAGGCGAAAGCGTTATTATATATCTAATTTAATTAGAGCTTGCTAATAATTTAAAAAAAGAACGAAGTCAAGATATTTTTTAAACAGAAATTTGAAAACTCATTTTTTTATCTGCGTCCGGACATTCCATATTTTCTGGAGCAAGGCAACCGTCCTGCCCGCCAATGCCGGACAACAGAGTGCATGCACCGCATAGTATACATGGCGATGGCAGGCGGGGTTGCCGTTTTTTTCCGCCCTCCGGGGCGTAGGCCTATCCGAGCTGTAGGCTCTACGAGCCGGAAGCCTACGGGCCGGAGGCCGACACGGTCGGCTCGCTCCATAGTTGCTGTAACTAAAAGCCAGTTTTCAAATTTTTGTTAAAAGAATCAAAATCTGTAGTAATTGTAACGAATCAATTTTATGGATAGTTTAATGAGATGACCTTTTGATTGTTTTTTTATAGCGCCAAATGCTGGAACGCGGAAGTTCTGAGATAAGGTTGATAAAATAGCTCTGCCGTTATGGCATGTCAGCACGGTATAACCCGAAAGAATTTATTGTTTTCCGGAGCCAGTTGCGACGCCTCTTCTCCTGTAAACAAGACTGAAATAGACCGGTTGTTTAGGGCTTCGAGCTTTTTATGGAATATTTCCCGGCCAAAAGGATGTATGCATTTCAGGCAGCTCGTATGTATGAAGACTTTCGAAGCGCCGATGCAATTGCTTTTCAAAACATTGAGCAGTTCGCATGCCGAGCTCTCATCGAAATCGCCTATTAATTTCAGGTGCAGATTTTCGCTGTTTTTGTGAACAAAGATCTTAAAATTTGCTGACATGATGCATCCTCCTTAAAATCCTCATCATCTAAAGGAATTATCTGATCAGGCGCAACTTCAGCGACCTAGCTGATCTCCGGTTTTGTTTTGCGAACAGCCGGGACTCTGGCCTTTTCCGCAGAAACCGGAAGAGCTCTTTTTACGCCCTGCATTTTTCTGCTCTAATCTATACTTGCGCCTTTTTGAGATTCCAGAAGCGCTTGTGAAATGGCGCTCAAACTGGAGCCGTCAAGCATCTGAACAGGCCTCCTGTACCTTTTGCCTAATCTTTTTACCATTGAGCAGGCATTATGGCTGTTTATGTTAACCGGGCAGAGTACTACATCAGCCCGTTTTACGCGGTTCTCAAGCCCTTTTGTGCCTCCTTTCATATAACCGTCGTGGTAGTCAAAGATGCCCCCTTTTTCTTCTATCAATTTCCTGTAGAAGGCCTCCATCTTTGTAATTCCACCTACGATGAGGATACGTTTCCGGCAGAGATCAAACGAGGGACACGTTTCATCACAACGATTCATGGCAGAGAGCTGGGTAATAATCCTTTTCATCTCTTCTTTCAAATGGTCGTTTATTTCGCGCTGGCTCTCAAGTTTTGACAGTAACTTATTGTTTTGACTCCGGAGGGTCTCCTGTCCTCGTTGGTAATTCCCTATTTCTTCTGTCAGGTTCGCAAGTTCATCATGTAATTGCTGGTTTTCAGCCTCAAGATCGAGCATCCTGGTATTTTCCCGCAGGATTGACAGCTCCTTTTCAATCGCAAGTTTTACCTTTTCAAGGAAGGCATATTGTCTGCGCAATTCCGCCTGTTCCCTTTCCAATCTTTCATTTTCCTTTTTTAATGTCCTCCTTGTCCGGATTGACTCTTTAAGCTTTTGATTCAGTTTTAGATTCACTTCCTCTTGAGAGGACAGACTCTGTCGTAATTTCATGTTGTGCTCGGCATTCAGATGCATTTGCATATGAATGTCTCCAAAAATCGAGTTGATATCCTCTTTCTTCAGATCGGTCCGTATGGCGGCAACCCACAAAAGACCGGCTATTTCACCTTTTTGAAAGTATGTTTTCCAGGCATCTAAAAAGAGAGACCTGTCAAGGCCGGAAAATTTCGATATCTCATGTTTGAATTTCTTGTGCAGGTATGCATCTATACGCGTAGAAAGCGTGTTTTTATCTGAGAGGCTGTGTACAAATATCCCGTGGATCTCATGAGTGCTCCGATTTTTGATGGAATGTCCCATTTTTTTTAAAATCCTCTTCTGTTCTTCCATGCTCAGACATGTGCCTACAACCGGACACTTGAAATGGCTGTGAATCATCCATGCCTGGCGCCGTGAAAGGTTTTCAGCACAGCCTGCCCGAACAGGCTCAACAGGCATAAAAAGGTTGCCATCCTGGTTTAAATCTATGTGAGTCATAACATTACTCTCATTTGTTTCCATGCAAAACCCCCATTTCTTTCCTCTTTACTTTACCTTCCTCCAAATAAATAAAAAAGGCGCAACCCAATGTCTTTTCCTCATCGAGTTACGCCTTCACTTTTTCCCGCAAAATCTTGCACGGGGAATCGTAAGACATCCCTGAAACTATAAGTGAGCTAAAGCGCTTAAAATATAAGGTAATCGAATTACAAACCCTCTCCAGCCTTAGAGCCGGACTGGAGAGAAAGTTCTTTCTTATTTATTGGCGCATTTCATTGCTTAGTTGTATCTATTCTAATTAGAGCTATCTAATCTTCAAAAGAAAAAAAATCTATTCTACGATGATCTTTTCCGCCATCCCACGACCGATGGCCAACCTGGAATTCTTTACTGCAATTATAACAGGTCCTGAACCGCTTCGGTTTAAGACTCTAAGATTTACCCCCGGCACAAGCCCCATGCTATAAAGCTTTGACCTGATCCCTCTCCCTCCAGCTATATCTATAAGGGTAACCTCTTTTCCCGGATCAATCCTGCTTAGTACCATTATTTTTCTTTTCCCACCTCTTCCATAGTCTTTATCCTGACCTTGAATCCACCTGCAAATTCTTTCATCCTGGCTAAACATTTATCCGGTTCCTGACCATAAAGCCGGTATTCATCAAAATATTTCAGCCAGTCCAACCCTACCCTCGGGCAGAATTGAATAAATTCCATAAACTCTATAAACCTGTCCAGCGTTGAGGTGCTGATAGCATGTTCCATTTTGCAGGCCTCTTTATCGGCTTTTTCAAAATCTATATTTAAGATATTTGTCAAAAAGCTCCGTAAGGTATGATGTCTCCGATGTATTTCTTTGCCAACATCAACCCCTTTTTCTGTCAGTTCCAGGTACTCATATTTTTCGTAATCGATTAATTCCCTCTTGCTAAGGGCCTTGAGCATACTTGTAACCGTAGGCATCTTTACCCCAAGCCTTTTGGCAATATCCTTTACCCTGACAACTCTTTTTTCCTTACCCAGATTAAAAATAGCCTCCAGATAATCTTCCATGGCCGGTGTCAGAGGCTTTTTAGAGATATTATATGTATCTTTATTTTGCACAAAAACCTTTTATTAAAAAACCCAAACTATATTTTAGATATCTAATTATCACTTGAACAATTCCAGGTCAAGCTTTTTTTATTGTATAGGAAATTATAAAACTATGCTTTCTTTATGTCCCACAGGGCTTACAAGAACCATCAACATATCACAACAAAGAATAAATCTCTCGCAGAGGCACAGAGTTCGCAGAGTTAATTATATTAAAAAGTTTTTCTCTGTGTCCTCTGTGAGAGATCATTGCCGTTTTGTTCTTTAAGTGAAAAAAACCTGGTCCTTTGGGCAAGGTCAGAGCTCAATAGCTTTGCCCGGTAGAAGCTCCTGGCAACGACTGCAAAACCTGGGCTGTTTGCGATCGGTGTCGTACAGGCTGTTGGAAAAGTGCATCACGCAGGCAGGCTCCGGGCAGTGCCCAAGCCCCACAAGGTGACCCACCTCATGCACCGCCTCGGTCAGGGCCCGGCGCAAAAAGAGTTCCGAGGTAAAAGGCTTTCCCGGATATCCCGCCTGCAACCTGGCCAGAGAGATGATGGCGCAGCGGCCTGCGAAGTCGGCCTCGCCAAACACGAAATTCAGTCCGGCGGCATAAAGATCAGCTTCGGTGACCGCAAGTAAAAAATCCCGGGCCGGCTTTAAAATGCGCAGGCGGTGCAGGATGGGGGTCGACCGGTACTGCCTTCGTGTCGTATGAAACTCCTTTTGCTTGAGTTCAAACGTCCCGCCCAGTTGGACGATACCGGAGAAAACCGTCGATAGGTTTACCTGCAAATGGTTCAGCACCTTTCGGTCAACGTCCCCAGTAGAGAACAACCAGATTCTCATGCCTTCCATTTTTTACTCCTCCCGTAAATAAGCCAAGTTAGCGCCCTTCGGGCGAGCTGATAGCTCTTAGCTGATAGCTCTTAGCTGATAGCTCTTAGCTGATAGCTCTTAGCTCTTAGCTCTTAGCTCTTCTACTATCAAGTTACCTATGGCCTCTCCCTTGAGGTTTCAAATCCCAGGAGGTGCGAGAGAAACAAAAAAGGGGTTAACCGCTATTGGCTAACCCCTTGTATTTCCTGGCGGGAGCGACGAGACTTGAACTCGCGACCTCCGGCTTGACAGGCCGGCGTTCCAACCAAACTGAACTACGCCCCCGAATATGAGCTTTTTGGGTAATAGTTCAGCCACAAAGACACCAAGATTATAATATAATTCTCTGAAAATTCACAATTTAGGGATTTAGGGATTGAAGGTATTCTATTGATTTTAATCCCTCAATCATATCCCTTCTTTGTGCCTTTGTGCCTGAACTGTTACTTTTTTGGTTCATGGTAGGCGGAACAGGGCTTGAACCTGTGACCCTCGGCTTGTAAGGCCGATGCTCTCCCAACTGAGCTACCCGCCCGAATAATCCACTTTCAAAAAAATATAACTAACAGTTTAATAAAATAATGTCAAGCTTAAATCGTAAGCGTTCACGGAACGTTGAAATTAGAAANNTAGAAATTGGAAATTTGGCCTTCATGCTTTTGTACTGTTGATGAACACATTCAATTTTGGGCCGAGTTTCATCTCTCCCAAATTTCTACTTTCCAATTTCAAGTTTCAAGCCGTGAACGGCTACCTTAAATCAAAGCTCTTTCCTGCTCTATCTCCCCAGGCATCATTGCGAAAGATATGTCGCTTTCTTTAAAAAGACTATCCCCGGGCTGAAGGACCAAGGCATGAGACAAGACTTCATCCATATGTTCCACAAAAACAATTTCCATCTGTTTCAATATGATAGAAGGTATGTCTTTTATATCTTTTTCGTTTTCTTTGGGAATAATAACTTTTTTAATTTTTCCTGTGTGAGCAGCCAGAATTTTTTCCTTTAATCCCCCTATAGGAAGGACGCGACCACGCAGGGTGATCTCGCCGGTCATGCCGATATCACGGTAAACAGGCCTCCTGGTAAGGGCTGACACAATAGATGTACACATTGAGATCCCTGCGGAAGGCCCGTCTTTTGAAATAGCGCCTTCAGGTAGATGGATATGGATATCATATTTTTTGTAAAACTTTTTATCGATCATAAGACGCTCGGCACGTGAACGGACGTAGCTTACGGCTGCCCTTGCGGATTCCTTCATCACATCGCCTAATTTGCCGGTCATGATCAGTTCTCCCTTGCCCGGCATAACTAAGGTTTCAACGCAAAGAAGCTCTCCGCCCACCTGTGTCCAGGCAAGTCCGGTAACAATACCGATCTGATCCTTTTCCTCTGCCTGACCATGTTTGAAACGAGGCGGGCCCAAGTATTTTTGCACTGATTTTGCCGTTATCTTGAATGACTTGTTGCTGTTATTCTTTACAACTTCACGTGCAATTTTCCGGCAGATAGAGGAAATCTCACGCTCAAGATTTCTTACTCCTGCTTCACGAGTATATCGCTGAATAATAGTAAGGACGGCATTCCTGGAAAACCGTAGATTCTTATCTTCAAGCCCGTTCATCTTGATCTGTTTGGTTATAAGAAAGCCTCTGGCTATATGATATTTTTCATACTCGGTATACCCTGGTAAGCGTATAATCTCCATCCTGTCCTGCAGGGGAAGCGGTATGTCAGGCAAGGTGTTGGCTGTAGTGATAAAAAGGATATCCGAAAGATCATAGTCAATATCAAGATAATGGTCGTTGAAGCTGTAGTTCTGCTCCGGATCAAGTACTTCCAGAAGAGCGGCCGAAGGATCGCCCCGGAAGTCCATGCTCATTTTATCTACCTCGTCAAGACAAAACACCGGATTGTTCACACCAGCCTTTTTCAATGACTGGATTATCTTGCCGGGCATTGCGCCTATATATGTACGCCTGTGTCCCCGAATTTCAGCTTCATCCCTTACGCCGCCAAGTGAAAGGCGTATAAATTTTCTTCCCGTAGCTCTCGCAACTGATTTGGCCAGAGAAGTCTTTCCTACACCAGGAGGGCCGACAAAACAGAGTATAGGACCCCGGATTTTTTTGACCAGAGACTGGACCGCAAGGTATTCCAGTATACGTTCCTTTGGTTTTTCCAGCCCATAGTGATCCTCGTCCAATATGTTTTCTGCTTCTTTAATGTCATTGTGTACTCTAGTCCGTTCAAACCAGGGCAGACTGATCATCCACTCAATATAATTGCGAACCACGGTTGCTTCAGCCGACATGGGAGTCATCATCTTGAGTTTTCTGAACTCTTGTCTGGCTTTACCCGCAGCCTCTTTTGACATTCTCTTTCGTTTGATTTGCTTTTCAAGCTCTTTGAGCTCATCAATGGATTCTTCTTCGGCTCCCATCTCCTTTTTGATAGCCCGCATCTGTTCATTCAGATAATAATTCTTTTGTGTCTTCTCCATCTGTTTTTTGATGCGGACCTTTATCCTCTGGTCCGTCCTGAAAATATCGATTTCCATTTTTATCAGGCGGATAAGAAAAGAGAGCCGTTCATTTAAAGAAACCGCTTCCAGCAGACGCTGCTTATCCTCAATTTTGAATGAAAAATGGGCTGCTACGGTATCAGCCAGTTGTGAAGGATCTGAGATAGAGGAAATATTGTTTGCAAGATCTTTTGGTATATCCTTGTTCAGCTTAGCATACTCCTCGAAACTTTTAGTAACAGTCCTGGTCAGAGCTATGCCTTCAGCAGTCGATAATTCCGGTTCAATCAGAGGTTCTACCTCTACCTGAAAAAAGTCTTCATTCTGAATAAAACGGACAATACGGGCTCTGGACTTTCCCTCAACCAGGGTTTTTACCGTGCCGTCCGGAAGCCGCAGAAGTTGAAGCACGTTTCCGATAGTTCCTATGGAACTGATATCTTTTGTGCGAGGATTGTCGATTCCAGCCTTTTTCTGTGAGGCAAGAAAGACGGTTTTGTCATTATTCATTGCATCGGCAAGGGCGTGCACCGATTTTGTCCGTCCCACGAAAAGGGGGGCAACCATGTAAGGAAAAACCACAATATCCCTTAGCGGTAGAAGCGGGAGCAACAACCTTGACGAAGCAGATTCATCTTCCTTGAAAATTTTTGACAAATTAATCATTTTTATTACGCCTGCTTTTTTGTCCGCTCATACAATAAGATCGGACTTTCGTTATTCAATACAACGTCTTCACCTACTACGCATTCTTTAACATCTTCGATGGAAGGAATTTCATACATGATATCCAGCATGCAGTTTTCCATAATTGCACGAAGCCCTCTGGCGCCTACTTTTCGTTTTGAGGCCTCCTTTGCGATAGCTGAAACAGCGCTGTCCGTTAATCTTAAGTTTACTCCCTCGATCTCAAAAAGTCTTTTAAACTGCTTGATCAAGGCATTTTTTGGCTCTTTTAGTATTCTGATCAAAGAAGACTCGCTCAATTCATCAAGTGTTGCAATGACAGGCAGACGGCCTATAAATTCAGGAATCAACCCGAATTTAATCAGATCTTCAGGCTGAACCATTCGCAGGGTTTCACCTATACTTTTCTCTTTTTGTTTGACGATCTTAGCCCCAAACCCCATAACATTGGACCCGAAACGCCGCCTGATTATCTCTTCAAGTCCGGTGAAAGTTCCGCCACAAATAAAAAGTATGTTCGAAGTATCGACCCTGATAAAATCCTGCTGAGGGTGCTTTCTCCCTCCCTTGGGAGGTACGCTGGTAGTGGCTCCTTCTATAATCTTTAATAATGCCTGCTGTACTCCTTCTCCTGAAACATCGCGTGTAATAGAAGGGTTGTCCGACTTTCCCGCAATTTTATCGATTTCATCAATATAAACAATACCGCGCTTGGCCTTTTCTACATCATAATCAGCATTCTGGAGGAGGGAAAGAATTATGTTTTCAACGTCTTCGCCAACATAGCCGGCTTCTGTCAGACTCGTAGCATCTGCTATGGTAAAGGGTACATTCAGAAATCTGGCAAGAGTCTGTGCCAGCAAAGTCTTTCCACAGCCGGTCGGCCCTATAAGGATGATGTTGCTTTTCTGGATTTCCGCATTTCCTGTGCCGGCCGAAGAATCAAGTCTCTTGTAATGGTTATAAACCGCAACAGCTAAAATTTTTTTTGCCTGATCCTGTTCAATCACGTAATCATCGAGCATCTCTTTAATTTCTTTTGGAGTAGGAATTTGCTCTGTGTCGACAGCATCCTTTTCATTTTCCTCTTCAATTATTTCACTGCATAACTGGATGCATTCATCACATATATAGACTGCCGGCCCGGCAATCAGCTTTGTAACATCTTTCTGATTTTTCCCGCAAAATGAACAGAAGAGATTATCGCCTATGTTCTTTTTTTTCGCCATGTTATGCCCCCTCTGTCTTTCCTAAAAGGTTAATCTCGCTCCTGCTGGAGATCACATGATCTATAATTCCGTATTCCTTTGCCTCGTTGCCCGACATGAAGAAGTCACGGTCCGTATCCTTCTGTATTTGAGCCAGATCCTTGCCTGTATGATGAACCAGTATATTGTTCAGATTATCCTTCATGCAAAGGATTTCCCTGGCCTGGATTGCAACATCAGAGGCCTGCCCCTGAAATCCTCCAATGGGCTGGTGGATCAAAATCCTTGAGTTAGGCAGGGAATAACGTTTGCCTTTTGTGCCGGCAGCCAATAAAAGCGCTCCCATGCTGGCGGCATGGCCAATACAAACTGTAGCGATATCCGGCTTAATATACTGCATGGTATCATATACAGCCAGACCTGATGTAACCACTCCCCCAGGAGAATTTATGTAAAAATTTATGTCCTTGTC
>LGVF01277027.1_pt1 | contig 10747 bp, 8 predicted proteins | sample 469901 | NCBI WGS metagenome assembly LGVF01 (sample SAMN03893561, study PRJNA290197) | marine sediment metagenome | material: sediment; isolation source: combined push core samples #3730, #5133, and #5579 collected at Hydrate Ridge | place: Pacific Ocean: Hydrate Ridge | reverse complement strand
GAACTGCCGGAAGTGAAAACTGGTGCTAAAACAGCGCAGGACACATGGAACAGAATATATGCAGTTACTGCGTTCTTCGTCGGTAATGCAGACGATTTGACGCCATACGAATATGCGAATGCGTTGGACAATGTCTTTGGCGCGGACTTCAATTTGAGCGAACTGAGCGATGAAGCTAATTTATTGACGCTGAAGGCCGAGCTTGCGAAGATGAGAAGTCCCGAAATTTACGGTGGTAGCGGTGTTTGTGTCGTTTACCCGCCGATAACCGAGGAGAAGTTGTATGAATGTCTGGACAAGACAAAAGGAATGCGATTCATGGGGCAACGGTTCGTTCCTGACTCGTATATGTTTCAGCATCTGGTCTCCCCAGCAGTTGGAATGTACGTGGGAAAAAATTGTGAGGGAACTTTTACATGTGATTACACGCAGTTGGGGCCTGCAAGATGTTTTCCACGAGGTTTGGATGTTATGACTGTGCTCGGGTCTGAACGCGCTGAGGCGATTTTAAGAGAGGCAGGGGATACAGAATATGTGGGTGAAAACACGAGCTATGATATACAATTAAATAAACGTAAATCGGAATTTGAAGGTGTTGACATCGCGGAATGGAATCAGAATTTGTACTGGAGCTGGCTGTACACGTTAAAACCGCTGTTGAACGAGTTCGGAAACGGGTATCCGAGATTTATGCAGACAGAAGCGTGGCAGAACAAGGAGTTGCAGACGGCTCTCGCTTCCTGGACTGAATTACGGCATGATACCATACTTTATGCCAAGCAGAGTTATACACCTATTTTAAAGTCGGCGCCACCACAAGGGGCAGTAGGCTATGTGGAGCCCGTACCAGACTTTTACGCTCGGTTGTTGTCATTAACGAAAATGACAGAAAAGGGACTGGAAGACATGGATGCCATGAATGAAACAGAGAAAGCAAGGTTACAAAGTTTAGAGTGCATTCTTGAGCGGTTGATTAACATATCGGTGGATGAACTTGAGAACAAGGAGTTGAGCAAAGCCGATTACGCATTCATATCTAACTTTGGCGAGAGCTTGGACGCTACTATTGAAGGTGTGAGTGAAAAAGGCAAGGAAACCACGATTGTTGCGGATGTGCATACTGATTGTAATACAGGAAAGGTCCTGGAAGAAGGGGTAGGATACGTGAAGCTGATTTTAGTTGCTTATAAAGTTCCGGACGGCAGGATAATCGTAGGTGCGGGTCCGGTGTTCAGCTATTACGAGTTCAAGCAGCCTATGAGTGATCGGTTGACAGATGAGAAGTGGAAGGAGATGTTAGAGAATAATCCGCCGGAAGAACCTGACTGGGTAAAAGGGATCACGGGTTGAAGATTGAAAAACGAATGTAACGGTGCAAAAAGCGGCGACTCGTTTCCGCTCTATTTCATTATCCTAATCTCTTCACATACACATCATCATAAATAGCACCTTTAGGTGTGAGTGTGCTCTTCTTCAATTTTAGCTCTTCTACGTGCATCGTTCCTACTTCTACATCCTTCAGCTCCGCTATCTTCTCTAACACCCGTACTATTTCATCACGTGATCCCGCTCTCGAAAACATCTTCACACGGCAGAGCGTAACGTGTGCACTGAACCTCTTTTCCCTCGGAAATCCCAGAGTGCTCATTCGCGATTCCACTTCCTCCTGTAACGCCTTCAACTCTTCCACGCCCTTAGTAATTCCTACCCATACGACCCTTATGTTTCTTGCCTTTTCCGGCGAAGCTTTCGGGAAGAAGCCCACGCCTTTCAATGCGATTTTAAACGGTTTCTGAGTTATTCCTGATAATTCCCGCTTGATCTCCTCTACTTTGTTCTCTGGAACTTCACCCAGGAATTTTACCGTTTGATGCACCTGCCATGGATTCACAAATTTCAATTTTAGCGTGTTCTGATCTATTCCCAAATTCATAAATTGCTTCTGTAATTCCTTTATCTTCGCTCTTATTCCCTCTGACAGGTCCACTGCGATAAACGTTCTCATAACACTTTTCCTTTTTACAAGAAGAAAACCTGTGCCAAAAGAAATGGATTAAAGTTATAAATAAAAAAGTTTCTTTGATCAAACTTTCTTTTCCAAAGAAAGGTTGTTTGGTAATGCCTTTCGTTCTAAGAAATGATTTAACTTAAAAACACGGGTAATGGTGCTTTGCCTTTTCTCTTCATCTCGCTCCTGGTATGTCCTTATCGCCCTGAGAAAGTCTATTCTCCGGAACTCTGGCCAGAAGGGCGCGCAGAAGTATGCCGCACATTCATTCCCCAGCGCCTGCCAGGGTACGAAATTGCTCAACCTCATCTCTCCACCCGTTCTTATTATCAAATCCACAGCCGTCTTCGCTTCCGATGCCGAACTCCCATTTTCCACTTCGCTTATGTATAAATGCCTTGATACCGTCTCCTCATTTATATCCTCTACCGATAACAAACCTCGCTTCACCCTATCCCCGATTATTCGCACGGAATCCACTATCTCCGTCCTTCCGCTATAGGCTAACGCGATATACAACTTGAACTTGGTATAATGCTCTGTTGCGTGCTCTGCCTTTCTTATTGCCGCTCTTACAGATTCGGGCAGCAAGTTGGTATTCCCTATCGCTTTCACTCTTACGCCATGCTTGTGAACTCGTTCATCCTTGCTTATCTTCTCGAACTCCACACGCATCAGCTTAAATAACCTCTCCTTCTCTTCTTCCGTCCTGCAAAAGTTCTCAATAGAAAAAGCATATATCGTGAGTTGCTTCACACCAATCTCAAAGCACCAATCTATAACATTTTCTGTTATCTCCGCACCATAGAGATACCCGTCTTCCGTTGAAATCCCTATCTTCCTCGCATATCGCCTATTTCCATCCATGATTATCGCTACGTGTTCTGGCAATCTCCGTTCTAATATCTCGTCCTCCAGCAATTTCTCGTATTCACCGTAAGCTCGTCCCCGCAACCAGTTACGCAGCCCCGCTACACTTCGCAGTGCTCTTATCTTTGTCTTCATTTGTAGTTCACGCCCCCGCACCGCTTCCGAAGTCCATTACCTTTGATTTTAGCGTGGAAAGGTCCACAAGCGTTGCACATCCCGGAACAGGAGTTATGTTCAGTTTCTTTTGATACGGTGTTTGAGATTGCCACGTCCCGGAGTTTAGAAGTAGCACGCCCCGATATTTCGCTATTCCGACGGTATGTGAATGTCCACAATGGAATATCTCAGGAACCTGATCTATCACACCATAGTCATGTCCGTTAGGCACAATAGAAACACTGTTCCCATATATTGGTGCTACATGCCGCCTTTTCAGCATTTCCTCCATCATCTCTTCTGGTTTTGAATAATTCAGCCTCGACACCGAGTTAACAAAATCATCGAAAGACTGGCCATGATACATCAACACCAGCCTGCCTCCTATTTTTATGTATGCGGGGTTGCTCACGAAGCCTGTATTATCGGGGAAGTATTTCTGGAATTCCTCAGGCAGAACTGGCTGCGGCTCCGCATTTCTAACGGCATCATGGTTTCCTGGCGCGACCACCAGGTGTATATGGGAAGGGACATCGTTAAAACACCGCCCCGCCATTTTATATTGCTCCTCTATATCGGTAATTGACAAATCATCTTCCTGTGCTGGATATACCCCTATGCCATCTACAATATCGCCGGCAACTACTAGATATGCAATATTGATACTTTTGGCTTCCGCTTTTAGCCATTGTACGAAACTATCCCATGTTTCTTCCAGAAATGTGTTGCTGCCTACATGCAAATCGGAAATAAACACTGCATACACGGGCTCATCAGAACTATTAGAGGGGTTAGACGGGGACGGGAGGGGTAATGAAGATTGTGAATACGAAGAGGGGATAGGCACATCGGGATGTAGAACCCTATTTCCAAACATAAAACCGCCTTCAAATAGCGAACCGGTGACGCCTATTATCTCATCCGGGATTATCTCTTCATGTGGATGTAAGATCACGGGTATATGCCCTGAGGGGTCTTCCAATACCACCCGGAGATTCCCTTTTGCCGTTTTATTTACTGAAGAAACCATTCCCACTACTGAAACATCTTCGCCTACCCTACCATTCCTTATAAACCGTATCTGCCCACAGTTCATCCTCTTTTTTATTATACTGCTTATCTGCTCGTATCGGTTGATAAAATGCGGTAAGAAATCTGTGTGGTCCACGCCACTGCCATTATTAGAGAACGATTTAATTATAGCTGGTGCTGCTTGCTTTTGGAAGCCGATACTTTTTTCCGCTTCGCCCACCCCGTTATTTTTGATAACCGCCGCTATTTGTTCGGTAGAAATCACAAATACCGAAGGACCTAACGAATTAGCCACGCTTTCTGCTATATCATTGATGTTAAAGTAGCTACCGCCGTCAGCTTCGCAGTCCACCTCATATTGACTTAATACATCAATAACTCCTGGCTGTACCTGAAATCCCAAATCGGCAAACCTCTTTACTATTTCTATCTCCCTGTACTTGCCCGCTTTAACCGATATCATACCACTCATTCATTCATTCATTTCACGGAGCGTTTCTCCGGAACCACTTCTTATTCTTTCTTTGGTAAAGCTCTCTTGCCTGAAGAGAGATTTTTTACAACCATTCTTTCAGTTTCGCTTCGAAATACGGTTTTGGTAACGCGCCCTGTATAACATCCACGGGCTCACCATTTTTAAAGATGAATAGCGTGGGTATAGCCATTATTGCAAATTCCGAGGCTATTTTTGGATTCTCATCCACGTTCAGTTTCCCAAATACGACTTTCCCTGCATATTCCTTCGCTAACTCATCCATTATCGGTGCAACCATTTTGCAGGGTCCACACCAGGGCGCCCAGCAATCTACAACGATCAGGGGGTATTTTTGTACCATTTTTACAAAACTGTTATCATCCATCGTCAATGGATGGTCTATTATCCCCTTCCCTTCTTCGCTCCCCACTTTCGTCGCCTTTATCTCTTCTTCCATCTCACGCATTTTTCGCTCCTTTAACCTTTCTATCTCTAAATCCACCCCATTCGCAATCCCTTGATCCATCTCCCTCTCTTCTTCCATAATCACACACCCTCTCTGTAATTTATCTATAATCCTACAAATCCTGAACAGATTTAAACATCTACCCTCAAAGGTTAAAACCTTTATATTTTTGCCTTTTGGATTTTGGTGTTTGGTTAAGGGTTTACATGGTTTGTAGGACTGTGCGATGGCGTCCTACTATGCGAGACGTTAAATTCAGATTTTGACGGATGTACCACTAAGCAAATGGATGTACCGTATTGTGGTTGCCTCTAAACGGTCATCGCCCTCTTATGAGTGGCATACCGCAGGGACCGTGCAATACGGCTTGGTATTGTAGCCCTTTGTTTGCCATAGTAATCATCCTACGCATATCCCGCGAGGTCATACTACTCTTCGAAAAGGGCAGTTTTATATTTGCTCTTTTTATATTTAAATGGATTTTACGCTTCTCTATTTGGGATACAATAACAAAGCGAATGAAATCAGATCAGTTTTTCGCTATCATGCAGTCCATATAGTTGATAGAATTTTTGAAAGCAGGGATAAAAACAAAGGGACAGAAAATATTTTGCTACGGATCTATCAATATTCCAGAACATAAACCCCTCCGCTCTAATTCATCAGTAAAGCAGATAAAATCACTGTCATTCGTTACTATCGGGGCGCCCATATCCTTTGATTAGAGTAACAAAGACATATCAACATCCGATGGACACGGTTCTCGCCTCCTTTTCCTTCTCATATGCTCCACCATCTTTGCCGTTCCTCTAAAAGACACATAAAAATTACTCACCCGTTCTATCTCCTTTTCTGACTGTATAACACATATAAAATATGCCAATACTTGGGTACCCTCGGCTTCGCCACTTTCACATCGCCTCCATCATAGTGGCAACACACTTTAAAGAGGTACATAAAAGGTGTTTACGCTTTTCTATTCCTGGTGTCGGGTGAATTGAAAGAAAGAGGAGAGGTTATGCAAGACGAGGCAGGCAAAAATAAGTTATAGAGTAAAAAACAAAAGAGATAAAGAGGATAGGGATATCAAAATGGGAGAAGAAATAGAACTCATATTAGAGAAACATAGAAGTGCAGGGAGGATTCTTGCAGAGGTCAGAAAAGAAGCATCCGTGCTCATAAAGGCGGGTAATTCGTTATTAGAGGTTGCGGAGTTCGTTGAGAGCAATACAAGGGAGAAGGGAGGGGAACCTGCATTCCCTTGCAACATATCGCGAAACGAGGAAGCAGCACATGCTACGCCTTCGATAGACGACAAGGCTGTATTTGGCAAGAACGACCTTATAAAGCTGGATATTGGCGTTCATATAGATGGTTATATTGGAGATAGTGCAGTGACCGTGGATTTAAGTGGCAACTATGATGGACTGGTGAAAGCATCAGAAGCGGCATTGAACGAGGCGATAAAGATAATACGTGATGGCGTGAGCACGATAGAAATAGGAGAAGTGATTGAGAATACCATAAGGGAGCAGGGCTATAAGCCAGTGGTTAATCTATCAGGACACGGCCTTAGTAGGTACAATTCACATGCCCCACCTACCATACCTAATGTGAAGTATGAGCACGGGTTAATACTGAAAGAGAACGATGTAGTTGCGATAGAGCCTTTTGCAACGGATGGCGGGGGAAAGGTAGTAGAGAGCGGTAATGCAGAGATATACAGCCTGATAAAGCCGAAGCCTGTAAGGATGCGAGAGGCGAAGAAGCTGTTAGAGGAGATAAAGAAATATCAGGGATTGCCGTTCGCCAAGCGATGGCTGCCGCAAGATAGGCTGGAGTTGGCACTCAGAGCTTTGGAAAACACAAAAGGGGTATTAAGAGATTATCCTGTGTTACGAGAAGAAGAGAAAGGGATGGTCTCGCAAGCAGAGCATACGGTAATCATAAAGAAGGATGATTGCGAAGTGCTAACAAAGTAATAAAAATTTTTATGTGCAGTATGTGGTTAACCCCGAGTAGAAAAGGCTAAAAAACCTCAGAACAGGAAAGGGAGAATTTCCGTGTATAGAGCGAAAGTATGCCGCGTATTGAAAAGCGATGATAGAAATAGACGGCTCATTTGGTGAAGGTGGCGGACAGATAATAAGGACTGCGGTAGCACTTGCTGCCGTGACTGGAGAAGGAGTGGAGATAATAAATATAAGAGCGAACAGGCCAAAACCAGGACTTTCCGCGCAACATTTGCATGCTGTGAAAGCGGTAGAGCGATTATCGGGCGGTGAGACTGAGGGTCTGGAGTTGCGTTCCACACGGTTAAAATTCATGCCTGCTGAGTTAAAAGGGTTCGAAGGAGAGATAGACATAGGTACCGCGGGCAGCATAACTTTACTACTGCAGTGTCTCGTTCCCGTTGCACTTTTTGCCGATACTGATACGAAGGTGAAGATAAAAGGTGGGACAGACGTGAGATGGGCACCCCCAATAGACTTTTATACCATGGAGTTTCTCAACGCCATTCGCGAGATGGGCTGTGAAGTGTATTCCAAAGTGTGGAGGCGGGGTTATTATCCCCAGGGCGGAGGATTGGTGGAAACGAGAATAGCTCCTCTGTATCACTTGGACGGATTTGTTTTGAAAGGGGATGCGAGGGAAGTCAAAGGCATTTCACATTCCTATGGTCTTCCTGCGCATGTTACCGAAAGACAAGCGAGAGCAGCGGAAAGAATATTGCATGAAAATGGGTACGATGCCGAGATAAAAATAGAGAGAGGGAATGCGGGCAAGGACGCGACAGGCAGTGGTATTACCCTATGGTGCGGATACAAGAGCGGTAGTGCACTGGGCGTGCGAGGGAGGAGAGCAGAACTCGTGGGAGAAGAAGCGGCAAGAAACATTATGACAGAGCTGGAATCCGCTTCGACTGTTGATGTCCACCTTGCCGACCATCTCATTCCTTATATTGCACTTGCAGAGGGCAAATCCGAGATGAAGGTTAGAGAAGTAACGAAACATTTAGAAACAAACATGTACGTGACGAAGCGGTTTTTGGATGTTGAATTAGATATAGAGAAGGAAGGAGAAGTTTTCGTAATCAGAAAGGAATAGGTAGGTCCGTTACACAATTTTAGCCTGGCATTGAGAAATATGTAAAGTGTGAAGAGTAAATGTAAACATTCGCTAGATAGCGTTAATGGATGATCTAAGACCAAAAATGCAAGACAAGGAACTAAAAGAAGATTCAGAAGGTCTGATAGAAAGAGCGGCGATTTTGACGCGATGGGAAGTGAATGCTAAAAATTTGCTTGACATCGGTGCGGGGCCACTTGCGATTATTGCCGCGCGTGATTTCGATTGCCGGGTTACCAATATAGACATCTCAGAAGATGCTTTGAATGATGCGAGGATAGATGCAGAGAAGGAAGGAGTTGCAGGGCAAATCACATTTGAGAAAGGAGATGCGACCTCACTCTCGTATCAAAACGGGAGTTTTGATATTGTAATCAGTTATGGCGTTTTGCATCATATCGAAATAGAGGAAAGAAGGAGATTCCTTCAAGAGGCTTGTCGAGTAGCAAAAGAGAAGGTTATTGTGGCTGAATTGACCTTAGAAGGCTTCCAAAGAATTCACGCGGTTAGCAATTTCAAAGCGGTTGACCTCGAGTGGTTGGAAGCAGAATTGAAGTCTTTTGGCGAAGTGGATAAATATACGGGGACGTTGATGACGGTTTATACACTTTTTCGGTTCACAAAAGAAAACCTGTGCTAAGAGAAGACGTAGAAACTGCGTGGATTAGGAGGACTGGTTAATGGGGGCAGGTTCTTATAATGAAAGTTTGGAAGGCAACCCTTTCCTGGATCCGTATTCACGGATACAGTGCGAAGCCACTAAATTACCTATTTTGCCACATTCATATATTCCTATTCCATGCAGCAACCCAAACAAGAATCCTGCTGCGAATGCGTCACCTGCGCCTGTGGTATCCACCACTTCTGTAGGGTATGCCGCTATCAAATGCGATTCCCCCGCAGCGTTGGCAACATAACAGCCTTTCTCGCCAAGCGTCACGCAAACAATCTTAGCACCTATGTCCAAAAGAACTTTAGCACCTTTTTCATAGTCCACGTCGCACACCACCGATTTTAATTCGCCAACGCTGAGAAAAACCACTTCGCTTCGCTCTATAACAGGAGTTAAATCAGCGAGCACATATTTGAAACAGAGCATTCCGGGACTGAAACTGAGCTTTGATTTTATTTTCTTCGCCAGTTCGTACTGCATATGCAGTTGTTCACGGTTTACAAACGAACTGGTATGGAGAAACGTTGCACTTTCTACAAAGTCAATGTCTATATCTTCCATGCCAAGCTTAGCGTTCACTCCAGGATAGATATAAAGAGCCCTTTCTCCTTTAGCATCCACGAATCCAATTGCGGCGCCGGTATAACCCTCTTCTTCTTTTATCCTCGTCTCCACGTCTTCCTTCCTGAACTCGTCCAGAATTAGTTCGCCTTCTTTATCTTTTCCCACGATGCTCACAAAGCCAGTATCAACGCCTAATCGCGCCAACGCAACGATGGTATTCGCAGCGGAGCCACCCGGTACCTTCTTCACATCTAATATCCCTACTTCTTCCCCACCCGCTGCTATCCGCTCCACTACGTATAATATATCGTAATTCAACGCGCCTAAACCGATTACTTCTTTTTTGGCCATTTTTCTCCTCCGTATCAGCCATATGTTCTTTAAACTTTTCTTCTCATCGTCAAAAACTTGTCCTTGTGCTTGAACATATAAAAATTCCGGTTTATAAGCTTTTTGTAGAAAGGTAGAAAGAAAAGATAGCAGAAAAGGGATGGAGTGGTGTAGATGAGTTGATGATGCCTTTGGAAAGGTTATCGCGTCATATAACGATGCTCAGCAGCAAGGGTCAAAAGGTCTATCACCAAATGAGTATGGGGGGAAACTCATGTGTGCTGCATCGTGTTAACATACAGAGTTCTCAAATTTTGTGAGGTATAAAAACTCCTCGTTCAGTGATACCAGAGGCAGCGTGATGTTCAGGGATAAGAGAAGAAAAGGGGCTACGTATTCCAACCTCTCAACTCAGGCAGAACAATCTCCACGAACCTTGTTGCTACTATCAGGATCATCGGTCCTAAGAATAAACCCACAAAGCCAAAGATTACTACGCCAAAGACGTATACAAAAAGCATTGCACCGGCATGCATATGCTTTCTGCTTATGTATGGTCTCAGAAGGGTATCGGGTATAAAGTCCACTGCAATACCCACAACAATAACGAATAACAGAAGAAACCACCAGTCCGTGTAGAGAATATCATATAAATATGCTTGAATCACAAGATAGATGCCCAAGGGAATCCAGATTAATTTCATACCTACCAGCGGAATGAAGATGCCCACACCACAGAGTATTGCTATCAAGATGAGTTTTGGTATTACCAACTGAGGCGGTGCAACAAGATTAAGAAGCCAGAAGGTTACTGCCGCGATTAAAGCGGTGATAACTGCCGTCAGAATATTACCAAAGAATACTGCGTAAAGGTCGGAATCAACCACATCCAAGAATTTCTTTGTTAGCTCTGGTTTGCCGCCGAGAAAGGCACCGGTTAGCCAGTCCCTGAGTTTTGTGCCGTCTTTCAATAGATAAAACGCGAGGGCGAACGTAAGGAACAACCGGAAGGCAATATCAAAAAACTTTAAGATACCGTCTGAA
>LGVF01506938.1_pt1 | contig 10748 bp, 7 predicted proteins | sample 469901 | NCBI WGS metagenome assembly LGVF01 (sample SAMN03893561, study PRJNA290197) | marine sediment metagenome | material: sediment; isolation source: combined push core samples #3730, #5133, and #5579 collected at Hydrate Ridge | place: Pacific Ocean: Hydrate Ridge | reverse complement strand
CGCAAGCCTAGCAGCAGCAGCCATGCTGCCACTGGGATCAATGCAGGGAGGCTGGCCTGACTTAATCCGGCAAACAGAAGTAACCAGTGCCACCAGCGTAAGGGAGTGAAGCGCATGCGGCCAAGAATGAACGCCAGCGCGGTAACGACAAGCAGCACACCCCAGAATAATACTGCGGGGCCAAGAACAGGGCCACCGGTAAAAAGGGTCCAGCGGTCTTGAGGCAACATGAGGCTGATTGTTGAATTCACATTTGCGCCACCGAGGTGAATTTGTGGTGTACGTGTGATCAGCTCAACTCCTTGATCTTGTTGCCATGTCAGTTCGAGTTGATGCTTGCCTGGTGGCAAAGGGATGGTCACTAACAGGTTCTGTTGTTTAATCGGTTGAGTTTGTCCGTTAAGGGTGACTTGGCCCAGACGAGCCTGAGCTGGCAGAGTGATGACATGGTCACTGCCCTGACTGGTGCGTAAGTTGAGTGTTAATTTGACTTGGGTGGTGCGATTGCCCGGAGTCATTTTGAGGTGGCTGTTATCAATGGTGACTGTTTGCCCTTGAATACCAGTAGGGCGGCTAATGTCGAGGGTCAGTTTTTCATTGCCCCACGGCCGCCATTCAGGCTGCCAACGACCATTTTGATAGTGATGAATAACGGGAAGTCCTGAACTTTTAACATGCCAAATGGGGTCAGCAATCAATTGCCAAACCTCGGTAAATTGATCATTGTTTTGCGCTAAAAGTTCCAACTGACTGGTTTTGTCGAGACGAGAGTTCCAGCTAAAGGTGCGCGCATTCGGCGATAAGCTGACCAGTGCTTGATGATCGATCACCTGCACGCTTGAACTGGTGACCTGCTCATTTTGTAACAGCGGAATTTTAACGAGAGCGGCACTGCCAAGCTGACTTAAACGGCGGACGGTTGTTTTAACCTGCCAATTGTGGCCGAGATGTAGTTCGCGGCGAACCTCAACAAAAGGTGGAATTACACCCGCTTGAAGCTGATTACTATTCTTGGTGGTCTGTCGCGTTAGTTCAATGGGGCCATGACTGGCTTCACCATCTTTTATCCCTGTTATTTGCCAGTTGGCTGCCGTGATGCGAACCATCCCCGCCGTCATAGGTAATGGCAGTTGGATTCGTTGTAGCGCTTCTGGAACAGAGGCATAAATTTCGAGGCTGTGCTCACCTTGAGGAATTCTTGCCCACAGGTCTCCCTGTTTATCGCGGTAAAGCGGCGCTTGATCGCTTTGATCTAGGCGGGCACTTTGCAGAGTGAGTTGTTTGTTGGGCAGTGGCAACGGAACTGCGCTGTTGGTCTGGCTATGGAATGTCATCCGTAGGTGCAGGCGCTGCTGGTCAGCATTAATCTCTAATTGATTCAGTGCGGTGCAGTTCGGGCTACAGCTTGCCGGTTCCAATAACCGCTGTTGCAGTTCCTCCAGAAGCTCAGGTGATGGAAACGCCGCGTGAGCCTGCGTCGTTGGCAGTGAAAATAATGCGGTTGCCAAGGCGATGAATACCAGCGCAGTCGTGCTCGGTTTCGTCGCCGAACGTTTCCAGCGTGGCAATGGCCCAGGGGTTAATAACCGCAAGAACAGCAGTGCCATAAGAAGTACGCCACTGAACAGCAGCAGACGGGTCGCCAATGGTGGCAGCAAATAAAGTTTGAGTTGTTGGTCGGCGGTGACGGGGCCATTCCATGATAGTTGGATCTGTCGCCACTGCCATTGCGGGATTCCCGGACCTGTCTGAACTTTTAGATTTGGATCGTACTGCACAATGAGCCGCTTCGGGGCACGCACTTGTGATGCCATCTCGCCATCGGCCATCGTCATGATGCGACTCTCCATCATCCTTTTCGATTGTACGGGGAGTGCTGTAACGGTAACTCCAGCACCGTAGCCACTGGAGTAGGAGGAGTTGGCTTCAAGTTGTGGGTAGAGAGCACTACGTATTTGTTGTACCGAAAATGTTAAACCTAGCACTAACAGAAGGAGTAATCCCGCATTACGGTACCACTGGGTCAACTGTTTAAAGCGCCCCTCTGGCAAAACACGCAATAGAGCGATGGGGATTAATACATTCAACCAAACAAGCTGCGGCGCATTGGGTTCGTGATAAATTAAAATCATACCGATCAATGCCCCAAGTCCTGCCAGAACACCCCATAACCGCCAAAAGCTCAAAGCCAAGACAAGGACAATAAAAATGTCGAGTAACGACCAACTGCGTAACCATGTTGTTGACGCATTATCAGGACCACTGGCTTCCAGTAGTCGCCAGCCTGGGGGTAAGTTTAGCTCGGTCTGTAGTGACCCCATATCTAATTGCCAACCCACCGCCGGGAGGGAGTTAATGTTTTGTGGATTGATTCGGCTTTCGGCCTCAAGCTGAAGGGCTCCTTGGCGCAGTTCGACCCCAGCAGGAGCTTGCGGCTCAAGGCGGGTGATAAATTGATCCTGATTGTTGATGCTGACGCGACCAAGTTCAAGTGCTGTACTCGCTTCAAGGCGCGAACTGCTGGTGAGTTGACCGCTGATATGATCTTTAGCCGTGTAGCCTTTACCATCAAAATCGAGCCACAGAGTCCGTTGCAGATGAAGTTGTTCGGGCGTGGGATCGCTATCGCCTCGTTTACGAGTGGTTAAAGTGAGTGGTTGTTCGGGAGTCATCAGGTAGGCGGGCAGTTGTTTCCACACCGCGGGCATGGCGGTTTGAGTCGGGTCAATCGCTGTCCCTCCGTCAATGCTCACCACCCGTAAATCGTTACGAGTTTGGATCGACCACACTTCATTTGCCGCCCATGGTCCCTTCGGGTCGGGCATGGTTAAAATATTGATGGGGCCAAGATGACGCGCAACGAGGTCAATCGTCCAATTACCTGGCTTGAGTTGTATGCGTAGTGAACCGTCACTTTCAAGGCGTGCTGGCAGTGGGCTTTTAAGTGCGAGTGGGGTAAAACCTGACGCTAAAACAATTCCAGTACGAACTTCACGCGCCTGCCCCGAAACTTGCAGTTGCACTCGCGTTGTTAATTGGAGGGGGATGGTGTCACTCACATGGCGAAAAACACGAAAATGGATCTGATCTTGTTCCGTTTTCTTTTCTTGATCGGAGTCTTTATTTAGCCACAGTAGTCCACTTTGGTCGAGTTGCGGTTGATGAACAAACGCACCGTTGCGGGTAAGTTTAATCAGCGAGGTATGGGGATCAAGTGCTATATTCTTTGGCATTTTTTGCCAACTGAATTGCCCCTTGATCGTGTGCTGACCAGCGGGTACGTGCACAATGGGTCGGTTTTTGCCGTAGGTGCTGTCATCGCTACGCATCACCAAGGCGGGTTCACCGTTTAATGTTACCTGTAGTGGCCAATGTTGGCTGTTGCCAGGCAGTAGTAACCACTGTTCGCTGTCCATTTGCCAGTCTTGTTGAAACGTTGCGCCAGCATTGTTGATTGACAGGGTCAATTCTCCCGGCCAACGACAACGGCGTTGGTTGTTGTTGTGCCAAACGGTAGTACAGCTTTGATCCTCTTGCCCATACAGAACCCACTCTTGCCATGGTGCTAACTCAGCGGGTATTTGATCGGATTGAATGGGTGCGCTAAAGACTGAGAGCGGAGTAAGGAGCAGGATGATAACGAGGAGTATACGGGCAGAGTTCATGAGTCCCATTCCCTTTTGAAAACGGTGACAATAATAATTGTGCCACGGTTGATGGGGCGCGTTGGCGAGTGAGTTAGAGTAGCGCTAAAAGCTGTTTTTCCGCGTGATCTAAAATGGCAACAAGAGCCGATTCAATTTCCGTTGACGCCGGGTATTCAGCACGATAGTTGTCGCCGATACTGCGATTCAGAAATAGAGCCGCCAATTGGTTTCGTTCAGATTTTGAGTAGCAATTATTAACACATTGAATTTGTTTGTGATTAAAAGATGCTTGTTCATTTTTGGGGATAAGGATCTGTGGGATTTTGTCGCTAAACAGAGTAAATGCACCAAAAAGTGTTTGGCTTGAATTTGGTTCACGGTTTACAGCGTGACGCGTATTCATGCATAAAATACCTGAAAATAGATAAAACAGCTCTTGACCCATGGTTGGGTAGCGTTTCAACGTCTCATGTAGCGGCTCGGCTGTAGCGTGGTCGAGAGCCGCAAAAAAAGAGTTGAATAGCTGAGTATAGCGATAAGCAAGATGGCTGGATTGTTGTTCCGTTGTTTCATGCATTGTGTTACGAGCCGCCTTATGAAAGAGGGTTGCTACATAATGAATATAACGAGTTATAATAGGCCATTTGACATATTAAGGAAAGAAATTCCTCATAAATTAGCGCATTGCCCCGAGTTTGCGCAATAATGCATCAAGTAATCGGGCAGGGAGAAGGCGACGGCAGGTTGCTAGAACGTAGGTTGGCAGGGTGACAAAGTAACGGGGTTGTGGTCGTGATGATCGTAATGCATGGTGCACACGCTTCATGACATCTGCTGGTGTGCCGGTAAAAGGGGTTGGATGGTCACTGGCAGAGTAATAGCCTGTGATTCGTTTATAGTGTTCGTGATGGGTACTGTGGTGCCAATCGATATCTTTTTCAAAAGCGTGCAGAGCGTTGTGACGGAATTGACTGCGAATAGGGCCGGGTTCGATGAGGCTAACCTCCACAGGTGAGTCGTGTAGCTCTAGCCGCAAGGTGTCTGTCAGCCCTTCTAGGGCATATTTACTGGCGTTATAAGCACCTTGCCACGGAAAGGCCACTAAGCCGAGAACGGAGCTGATATTGACAATTCTGCCACCACCATTTTGGCGTAGTAACGGTAAAAGTCCACAGGTGAGTTGATGGGTGCCAAATAGGTTGACGGCAAACTGTTGTTCAAGGGTGCTACGACTAATATCCTCAACGGCACCAGGTTGGCCGTAGGCGGCATTGTTGATCAGGGAATACAGTTGACTGCCACAGCGTTGGCGAACGGCTTCAATGGCGATCACAACAGAATCCTCATCGGCAAGTTCGAGGGTTAAGGTTGCCAGACCTAATCTTTTTAGGGCCTCATGATCTGTAGCAGTGCGAACCGTCGCTAGAACTGTATAGCCATGTTGTTGCAGTGACAGGGCTAGCTCCTTGCCAATTCCCGATGACGCCCCCGTTACCACGACCCATTTTTTTTGTGAAGCCTCCTCACTCATGGCGTAAGGACCCCCTCAATTTCACGCGAGATCTGGATGGCGTAGTTATCTGTTAAGCCAGAAACATAATCAAAGGTTTGGCGTAGCCACCAGTCGTAGTCTTTCTTGAAGTTTTGGCGGGTAAAATCCTCTCCCCATGCTAAATCGAAACAGCGACTCGATATGTACTCTAATTCTTCGTAATTATCTTTTTCGCACAACGACTGAATTGAGAGTACAAAGGCCTTGATGATGCGGCCAATGATTTTGTATGAGCCAATTTCGTAACTGAGTTTGCCGCGGTGGGAAAAAATTTTAACGTAGTTTTCTTTTATTTCCTTAAAGTTCTGTTTGTAATGTTTAGAGAAGTCCGCTTTGAGGTCGCGTTCTCGCTGGCCAGCCATAATGAGCTCATAATTATCTTTAAATACTTTAAATGATTCATTGATCAGGGCACTAATCGCTTCACCGCGTGCCATGGCCACAGGTTTCCACGTGTCTTCAGGGCAACCAGCAATAGTAAGGAAAAGTTCTTGTATCGGTTGTTCAGGGAAAATCCCCATTGATACCGCATCCTCCATATCAAGCATGCGGTAACAGATATCATCGGCCGCTTCGGTGAGAAATGACAGCGGATGGCGGGCAACGGTACCATCGTCACAAATTAATCCCATCTCGCGGGACATCTCGGTGAACAGAGCTTTTTCACTATCGAAGACGTTGAATTTTTTTTGTTTTTGAGCGCGCTCGTCATCACTGGTCCAAGGGTATTTAATCATCGAACCAAGGGACGCATAGGTCAAGCGCAGATAACCGCATTTGGGGTTGTCACGTCGGGCTGCAAGGCGAAAACCTTGAGCGTTGCCTTCGAAGAGCAACAGGTCTTCACGCGTTTGGGCGTTGCAGCGCAGAGTGTTGTCATCATGATAAAAAACAAGCTGTTCGTGTTTTGCAAGCCATTCACGAATCGCATACTCTCCTGCATGGCCAAAAGGGGGGTTGCCGATGTCGTGAATCAAACAACCAACCTGAACAATGAGCGATAATTCGTCAAAGATCTGTGCTTGGTCGGGGTACTTTTGCTGCAAAAAGTGTTGCACTTTTTTGCCTAATGAGCGGCCAACGCTGGCAACTTCAATGGAATGGATTAAGCGATTGTGGATGTGATCATTGGGAGCCAGAGGATGAACTTGAGTTTTTTTAGCTAAACGGCGAAACGGTTCGCTAAACACCGCCCGGTCGTAGTCCGATTCAAATTCGCTGCGCTCGGCATGGTCAGTAGGGGGGGTGAGGGATGATTTTTGATCAACGCGTTGATTTGATAGTAACGCTGACCATTGGAGTTCATTTGACATAGAGATCCCTTGTTAGAAGTGAGGCCATAGCATAAAAGGTTTTTACATGGGATGCAAAAGAAACTCGGATTGTTTTATGACCTAACGAAATGGACGGCATCGAAGCGTCTATCTCAAATTGGAAAAACTTAGATCATGAATCCTGAACAGGAAGTGTGATGGTAAACTGCGTCCCTAGGCCTACAGTTGTATCCACCATAATGGTTCCGTTATGTTTTTGGATGATATCGTGCGAGATACTCAGTCCAAGACCAGTACCTTCTCCAGTTTGTTTCAAGGTATAGAACGGTTCAAAAATGTGGGAGAGATGCTCTGTTGGAATTCCCTCTCCAGAGTCACTAATGCGTATATTTACCGCCGTGTCATACCAGGTTTTAATTGTAATTGTTCCGTATCCTTGAATTGATTGAGCGGCATTAAGCAGTATGTTCATAAATACTTGATTGATTTGTTGAGGTATACAGAGAACCGGTGGTAGTTCGGCAAGATCGTATTTGATCTCAGCTTTATCCTGTAAATTTTTCAAGGCGACTTGGATGGTGCTGCCGAGGCAGGAGTTTATATCTGTAGGGCTAGGTTTTGTAACCTCTTCACGTGAAAAGAGTTTGAGGTTGCTGATAATCTCTTGGATCCGTTCAAGGCCCTCAATTGTTTCTTGAAGAAGTTTTGGGCAATCATCAAGAATGTAATCTATTTTTAAATTTGACTGATGTTTTGAGATTTCCAGATCCGTTGCAGATTTAACAACCTGAGATTGTAGATCAATGAAGGTAGACATGTTTTTTACATATTTGGTCAGTGAACCTAGGTTGCTCTTGGCAAAGCTTAACGGATTATTGATTTCGTGAGCGACTCCTGCCGCTAGATGACCAATGGTCGCAAGCTTTTCGTTTTGTACCAGTCGGCTCTGCGCCGATTTGAGTTGAGCATTTGAATAAGACAATTCGTCGCACGTTTGCTTGATCTCTTGTAGCAGAGAATGTCGTTCCATCGCATAGCTCATACTTGCAGCTAACGTGCTACGTGTTAAATCCCCTTTTTCTAAATAGTCCTGGGCTCCGCTGTGGATTGCAAAGCGACCAAGACTTTTCATGTGGCAGCCGGTTAGAACGATAATAGGTGTGGTTGGCCAGATACGGGTCAACACTTCAACGACATTGACATCTTTACTATCCGGTAAACCAAGGTCAGTAATAATAAGATCAAAACTGCTGGATTCGCTGTGCTGGGTGCCTTCTGCTAAGGATGTCACCCACGTTAAGTGGATTTTAGGGTTGATGCAGAGAAGTTGTTGCACTGACTGAGCATCAGCGTCATCGTCCTCTATAAACAAGATACTTGTTTCATCAAATCGTTTCACAAATTACACCCTTAGTATCCGATAATCCACAGGTTGTCTGGATGACTCATGTTTTATATATTTTTTATTATAATGTCACAAATGTTATGTCTAACGCAAACATAGATGCGCGATATTCTTAAAATTAGTCTAAATCTTACCCTGCTACGTGTGTTTTATTTTTCTTGCCAGATAGGAGGGCGCTTTTCAAGGAATGCTGTCACCCCCTCCGTTGCATCCTGTGTCGCGCACAAGGTTGCAAACAGGTCATCCATAGTATCAAGAGCTTGATCATAGTTTGGGCTGTCAGCAAGGCGGTTTATCCCCTCTTTACCAATTTGTAGGGCAAGGGGACTCTTTTTCGTGAGTTTTTTGGCCAGTTTGTCGCAGGCTTCCTTGAGTTCCTCTTCGACAACAACCTGGGTGACAAGCCCCAATTCAAGTGCTTGCTGGGCTGAAATGATATCGCCCGTTAATACCATCTCCATGGTTTTCTTACGGCCAATGATACGCATCATTGGGGCCGCAGGACCGAGGCAGATTAAACCAACATTGATCGCTGTGGTTCCGAAGGATGAACTGTCTGTAGCAATGGTGAAGTCTGTAGCAAAGGCTAATCCAGCACCGTTTGCCAGTGCATAGCCCTGAACGGCGGAGATGGTGATGGTCTTCATTTTTGCTAGAGTATGATAGAAGGCATCGATCTGGTAGAGAAAATCGCGAAATTCATTTTGGCTTTTATCGTCAAATTGGTCGAGGGAGATACCGGTGGAAAAGTGTTTACCGTTGGCTTTGATGACGACCACTAAAATTTCAGGATCGTTCTCCATCTCCCATAATGCCGAATCAAGTTGCTCTGCAAAGGGGATGGTAAAGGTGTTCATTGCATCGGGGCGGTTTAATGTGATGGTGCCGATACGGCCCTGTGTACTGGTTTGGATGACAGCTTCGTTCATGACCTCTCCTTGTCTCTAATAAAATATAACAGTGTTATTTTTTTAGAGTATCGTAAGTGTCTTAAGCTGACAATAGTTGATTTGTTTTTTAATAATTAATTGGAGAGAGGAGATCCCCTCTCTCCAATAGGTTGTTCATCTCTTTAGATTATTTTATCTGCGCCGCTATAGATCTCTTCAGCGACTACCGCAACGGCGGCATGACCAGGATGCTTCTCTGGGTTCCACTGTTTCATGTCGTCAAAAAGTGGCCCGCTCTGGTGATATTCAATTTGTCCTTTAATTTGGTAGGATTTGTCTTCGGCGGTGATAAACAAAAAAGAGCCACGACTGCCAGCTTGAATGTTGCTGCGCGTTTTATCAAAATAGTTGTCGGCGACAATAAAACGGTTCTCGCCGTCACAGCTAACGCAGGTTGCGTAGACGCTGTTCGGAATATTGTTTTGATTGACTGTGGTGAAGATAACGGGACCGACGTGGTTCCCCCATGCGGTGAGAACGCTTTGTGGAATTTTAGCCATGGAAACTCTCCTTAATTGAATTGTAGTGACGTGCAAGCCCTAAAGTTTGGGAGTGTAAAAGTGTTGTGCTGCTTCGCAGGGATTCGGTGATGCAAGAATCCCAGAGATCAATGCAATCCCCGCAGCCCCAGCCTGTGATACAGATTGGATTCGCTGTGGTGTTATACCACCGAGAGCAAAAACGGGGAGTGAAGTTTTGTCACAAATGCTGCGCAGCTTGTCGAGTCCTTGAGGTTCACCGAATGCAGCTTTTGATGCGGTGAAAAAGATAGGGCTAAAGGTGATGAAGTCGGCCCCTTCTTGTTCAGCTTGCTGCGCGCGCTCAAGACTGTGCGTTGACGCTGCAATGAGTTTGTCATCGCCGAGTTGCTGCCGCGCTTCAAGGACACTCACGGACGTTTCGGTGAGGTGAACGCCATCTGCGTCAACTGCTAAGGCAATATCGATGCGATCATTGATGAATAATTTGGCGTGATATTGACGAGTAAGTTGACGTAGTGATTGGGCAAGGGCCAGCAGGTCGGCGGTTGCTAGGTCTTTTTCNNACGCCGCCCTGAAGGGCCGCGTCAATTGCGCTGTGTAGTGTATGGTTCGGATGGACCTGATGTCGGTCGCTGATCAAGTAAAGTGAAAAATCGACAGTCATGTTTACAGGGAGCCAGCGTTTAAAAAGGCGGTATCCCAATCTTTCCAAACGGCTTCATAGCCTTTTTCTTTAATGATGGCGCTCATTTGCTCGGGGGTACGATCATCATCAATTGCAAATTGTTCGGTGTTTTCACCCTCGTTGGCATGACCACCCGGTGAAGTACAGGAACCCGCGCTCATATGGGTAATGCCTAGTGGCATCAGACTGTCGCGAAGTTCTGCACTTTCGCGAGTGGAGAGAAATAAGGGTGCATCGGGGATTAATAGTCGTGTTGCACAGACCATCTGCACCAGTTGAGTATCGTCGATAATATGAAAGGGGGCGAATCCACCGTCAGCAGGGCGAATGCGTGGAAACGACACACTGACATGGCTACGCCAATAGCGTTTTGATAGATAATTGGCGTGTAGACCGGTATAAAACGCTTCGGTGGCAAAGGGACCAAGACCAAGTAGCGCACCCACACCGATACGCCGTAGGCCAGCTTCTCCAGCACGATCCGGGGCATTAAGCCGATTAGTGTAGTTGCGCTTAAGGCCGTAGGGGTGCAATTGTTCGTAGAGAATGGGATCGTAGGTCTCTTGATAGAGGGTGAGGCCATCGACACCGGCATTGACCATCTTTTTGTAGCCGTCAGTATCCATAGGATACACTTCGATACTAATGGAGCTAAACAGCGGCTTAATCCGTTTGACGGCAGCTTCGAGGTAGCTGTTGTCCTCCATCTTTTTATGCTCACCCGTCAACAGCAGGATGGCGCGGAAGCCGTAG
>LGVF01342401.1_pt1 | contig 10754 bp, 5 predicted proteins | sample 469901 | NCBI WGS metagenome assembly LGVF01 (sample SAMN03893561, study PRJNA290197) | marine sediment metagenome | material: sediment; isolation source: combined push core samples #3730, #5133, and #5579 collected at Hydrate Ridge | place: Pacific Ocean: Hydrate Ridge | reverse complement strand
ATTGGAATGTTGGAATACTGGGTTCTGGGAGAATGGATCATTGGAGTTAGGTTGAAGGTTGAAGACTTTTAGGGGCAAATTAGGTAGATAGGCTGAGTACTTACCTTCAGCCTTCAACCTTCAACCTATTAACTAACCAATCATGCTAAAATTTTTCCCAACACATCCATATGTTCCTTTACCTGCTCTTTAATGTCAGCGATCATCGCAGAATTCAGTTTGAGGAAACCGTTGGATTTTGCGCCTACAAGATCTATTCCTGTTTGCCGGGCCTGACCGTATCCCATAGACTTCACTAATAAATTAGCAAAATGGACAACCAGCAAATCATTTGAGATAGAATCGGCTTCCTCTAAGTTGTCATGGTATCGAGCGATCTGTGTAAAGCCGCTTGGAAATTCCCATTTCTTGAGAAGAGCAGCGCCAAATGCACCATGAAGTTTATCAAGGATGTTGAACAGCTCTGCGCTATTTATATCTTTTTCGATCACACCTTTTTCCCCTAATTCACTAAGAACCTGTAAAAGAGCTAATTTGCCGATATCATGCATAAGGCCTATAGTAAAGGCGTCATTTGAGAGTCTCAAATTGAGGGTTTCAGAAATAACCTGTGACGCATAAGCACAAGAAATGGAATGTTCCCACAGCTTTTCCATCTGTTCTGCGATTTTTTTGTTGGTACTGGTAAAAAGGGCCCGGTTGCATATTAAGTTGACATACTGTTTCGTAGCACCAAGCCCCAAGCGGTTGATGGCCTGCTCCAGGTTCTTGTTTTTTTCCACACCTCGATAGAATGCAGTGTTGGATATACTTATTAGCTTTGAGGAAATTGCTACATCCTGCTTAAGGACATCTGTCACATCTTGAATGCCGGCACGCTCTTTAAGCATTTTCGTGAATTTAATCCCTACCTGCGAAAAAGCAGGCAGATTAATCTCTCCACGTTTGAGAAGAGAAAGGATTTCCTCGACAATATTTCTCTTTTTTTTCAGAGGCCCTGTTTCCAAAGGGGATACCTGGATATCTTTATTAACATCTACATTTGAATACTCTCCCAATCTAAATTTCTTAAGTTTCTTGATTATTGTTTCTCTATCAAATGGCTTGACAATATAATCATCACACCCGGCCTGTATGCAGGTGATAACAGTAGGTTTGTCTGAATGGGAGGTTACCATCAATATTGTTGCCCGATTTTCCTTTGGAACTTTTCCCTCCTTTTCTATTCCCCTGACTTCATACAGGACTTCTGTTCCGTCCATGTCAGGCATGGAAATATCAAGGGTCATCAGGTCAAATGGTGCCCGGTTTTCCCATGCCTTTCCAAAGGCGGTTATGGCCGCACTCCCACTTTCCACTGCATAGCATTCGCCAAAACCATCCATTATTTTTTGCATCTTCTTTCTACTGACAAGCTCGTCATCAACAACAAGGATCTTCATTTCATTCCCTCCATCATTTATGAACTGAGGAAACTATATCAATATTCGACATCTTTCATTTCATAGTTTACACTTTTTGCTGGAGAACGTACGGCGGGGAAATGGGGAGCAGTCTCAACACTTCAAAACAGGTCGAATATTTTTATTTGTCCCTGAACTGGTTGGAAATATCAATAAACATCTTCTCAGACGATAAAAAGGCATCTACAACTATTGGATCAAAATGTATACCACTCTCACTAATTATTATGGATTTGGCTATATCATGGGTATAAGCTTCTTTATATACTCTTTTGCTGGTAAGTGCATCATATACATCCGATAATGCCATTATGCGTGCGGATAAAGGAATCTCTTTCCCTTTAATACAATCAGGATATCCAGTGCCATCAAATTTTTCATGATGCGATAGGGCAATTTCAGCGCTCATCTGTAAATATTCTGCTTTCGGAAACTTCTGTAATGCCTCATTAAGGGTCTCAAATCCTATACGACTATGCCCTTTCATAATCTCAAATTCTTTATTATCGAGTCGTCCAGGTTTAAGCAATATATAATCAGGTATACCCATTTTGCCGATATCATGCAACGGACTTGTTAAGAAGATATTTTCTATAAACAAGTGGTCTATTTCTTGAGGAGAATCATCCGACATGGCAATAGCTGCAGCCAATATCTTTGAATAGAAACGTGTTCGTTCCAAATGATTACCGGTCTCAGGATCACGCGACTCAACGAGCTTGGCCATTGAAAATATAACCAAATCCCTGGACTCAAAGCCTAATATCCTTTCTCCCGCCTTGATCCTTACGGCCAACTCTCGTTTATTAAATGGTTTTGTAATGAAATCATCCGCCCCGGCATCCATGCCGGCAACAACATCATGGATATCTGTCTTTGAGGACACTATTATTACGTAAGTATACAGACTCCTTTCCGCTTTTCTTATTCTCCTGCACAGGTCCACACCATCCAGCTCAGGCATAATCCAGTCTGTAATTATAAACCTGGGCCTTTCACTTTTCCAGATTTTCCACGCCTGTGTTCCATCTTTAGCTACAATTACCTCATATCCCAGACTCCGGACGAGTTTTTCCATTTTCTTGCGGCTTACGAGTTCATCATCCACTATGAGAATTTTCATGAAACGAACCTCTTCAATATTTTTGTTTGCTTATATGTCTCCGGCATAGACCTTTAAACGGTCATATTCTCTCTTGAGTCCTTCAAGGACCTCAACTCCTCCTTGCAGCATGCCTGTCTTCCCGATATTTTCCAGTTCATAGGCAATTCCGGATAGGTCATGCGCAACAAGATTCGCCGCGCCGCCTTTAATAGAATGGGCCTCTCTCATGACTTTTTCCGCATCCCCATCGGAAATGGCCTGGTGGATGGCCTCGATCTGGGCCGAGACATTGTCCAAAAAACCACGCAGAATTTCCAGCAAGAGTTCCCTGTCCCCTTCGAATTCATCCAGGGCCTGGTCGAAATTCATAGGAGCATGTCCTTCATGAGTTGCGGATTCCACACTGTGGACAGCAGGGGCAGGATCCGCCTTTTGCCTCTTGCCTTCCGGGACCGGCTTTATCCATTTTTCCACCATGGCCAATAGATCTCTCCTCCTCAAAGGCTTGGTGACATAGTCGTCCATTCCCTCCTCTATACATTTTTCCCTGATACCTTTCAGGGCGTGTGCCGTCATGGCTACTATGGGGATTCGGGTTACGGTTTGCGAATCGGTGTTTGCGAATTCCAGTTCGTGTGCACGGATTTCTGCCGTGGCTTGATAGCCGTCCATCACCGGCATGGTCACATCCATAAGGATGAGATCGTAATCCTTCTGTTTAAAAGCCTCGACTGCCTGCCTGCCGTCCTCTGCCAAATCGACGAGATAACCCGCGGCAGTCAAATGCCTTATAGCCACTTGCTGATTTGTCGGATAATCCTCAACCAGAAGGATCTTGATATCTCTACCGTATTCCTCAGCTATGGTATGTTTGGTGATCAGTCTCCTATCCGCCGGCATCTCCTTATGTTTGGAAAGACCCAAGACCATTTCAATAGTCTTGCGCAGATCATCCTTTCTGATCGGCTTTGTCAGATAACCGTCGATCCCGATGTCTTTGCAATTTTTCCCATCTCCTCTGGTCCCAACAGATGTGAGCAGAATGATCGGGACCACTTTCAAGGCCTCAATCATCCTGATCTCCGAGGCCAGATCAAAACCGCTCATTTCAGGCATCTGGAGGTCTGTCAAAATCAGGCCGAAAGGCTCGTTTGATGAAACAGACTGTCTGAGAACGGACAGGGCGTCATTCCCTCCAGGCGCTTCCTCAGGCAGACAGCCCCAGGACCTGAGATAATCCATCAGGACAAAACGATTTGTATGATTGTTATCCACTATTAGGACTTTCAAACCTTTCAGGTCAACCTCTTTGGGCACGGCTTCCTTGCCTGTCTGCCTAATGAAGACGGCGGTGAACCAGAATGTGCTCCCCATACCAGGCTCACTCTCCACGCCGATCTCCCCGCCCATCAACTCCGCGAGCTGTTTAGATATGGTGGTCCCTAATCCGGTCCCTCCATATTTCCTGGTGGTCGACCCATCCGCCTGTGTAAAGCCCTCAAAAATCGTCGCCTGTTTGTCTTTCGGTATCCCGATGCCCGTATCCTTTATCAAGAAACGGATCTTGATCTTGTTTCCAAGGTCCTCGGCTGTCTCTGCGGTGATGCTTATTTCACCCTGATCAGTAAACTTCAAGGCATTGCCTGCAAAATTCACTAATATCTGCCTCAACCGGCCAGGGTCACCTATCAATCGGACCGGAACTGCCGAAGCCAGGAAGTGGATAAATTCCACCCCCTTTTTCTCGGCCCGCAGGAACATACTCTGAGATATGTCATCGATCAAAGCTCTCAGGTCAAACGGACTCTCCTCAAGCTCAAGTTTTTCAGCCTCTATCTTGGAAAAATCCAGGACATCATTGATGATACCGAGCAGGGATTCAGATTCTGATTTGATTGTGTTGAATATATTCTTTTGATTGTCATCAAGGTCGGAGTCCCCGGCTATTTCCACCATGCCGATGATTCCGTTAAGAGGTGTCCTTATTTCATGACTCATGTTGGCCAGAAAGTCGCTCTTGGCCCGGTTCGCAGCCTCGGCTACTTCACGCTCTCTTTCTGCTTTTTCCATTTCTTCCCGGGCAGTAATATCTTCAATTGTCCCCTCCAGATAAAGCAGCTCCCCATTTGCATCATTGACTGCATGAGACTCTATGGAAACCAGGATCTCGCTCCCATCCTTACGCCTGACTTGAGCCTCGAAATCCCTTACGATCCCCTGTTCCCTTACTCGGCGGACGAGCTCATCCCTCTTTTCAGGTTGCAGATATAACTGGGTTCCGGAATCTTTTATTTCAGCCATTATTTCATCAACTGAAGCAAATCCCATTATATGCGCAAAGGCCGGATTGATATTCAGGAACCGTCCATCAGGAGTACTCTGGAAAATACCGTTCAGGGCATTTTCAAAGATACTGTGATACTTATCCTCAGCCTCCTTGAGTTCCACCATGGAGTGCCGGATGTTGTCCGCCATCTCATTAAAGGCCTGAGATATCTGTCCAACCTCATCCTTTGATTTTACCTCAAGACGACTCTCCAGATCCCCTTTCTGAAAACACCGGATACCCCGGATAATGTCGGTAATCCTCTTGGTAAGGGCCGAGGCCATCAGGATGGCTATGCCAATAACAACGACTATCATGCCCACAGTATAGATGATGAGATTTATGGCTGTGTCTTTAATCGTGGTCTGCATTATGGCCTGTGTGTCTTTATTTTGTTTGTCAATGTCCTGCTCGTAATCCGTCACCACGGTCTTGATGTGCTCTGCGGTTTCTGTGGCCGCTTTGTGGAATTCATGGACATTGGCACCTATTGTCACATAGCCGAAACCTCTGGGAGTCTTGCCATACATGCCTGTATGATAGGGAATCGCCGCCGCGGTAGTCAGCTTCCACAGACCGCTCCAGAAAATCACAAAGGACCCTGATCCACCATGCTGTGTGAGATTGTCCCATCCAGTGCACTGGGGAGCAAAGTTGAGATAACGGCAATCCAGTCCCACAGTCCCTGCCTTCATCATCTCTTTTGCAGGTTTTTTTTGGAGTGACTGCTCAGAGAACCACGGGGCTTCCCTCTGAAACTCGGACATGGAAAGCCCGCTGTCCTGCCACTGCCCGTAAAGGTCGCTGTCCATCCACGGCGCGGCCGGTTCGCCCGTATCCGGATCATAACCCACAATGAAGTAATCCCTGGGATGGGAGATGTTGCGACTCTTATAGTCCCATATGAACGCGTAGTTGCCTGAACCCGCGTTTGATATTGGGGAATAACGTTCTTCTGTGGGCACGATATGGTCGGAAAATTCCATGACATGAGTATGGTCCAGGGCCAGGGTGACATAACCTTGCACCTTGCCTTCGCGAGTTACAGGCATGGCCCATCTGATGAGCCCCTGAAAACGTTTGCCCACAGGGTTCTCTTTCCCTGCATATCCCGCCTTTTCCGGTTCGAATTTGACGCCTTTTGCCTCGGCCCTGTCTCTAGTGTAAGGGCCGATCAAGGGAGTGCCCAAATAAGGTCCGATGACTTCCGACACATATATTTCGCCTGGTTTGAGGTCCTTGAGATCTTGGAAATAGGTCTCGGCCTTACACCACGTGTTTTCTCTGTTGGAAATATCCCTGAGATCACCGGGCAGGATATCGGATGTGGCGACCTTCACCTTTTCCTGACCGCTCAGGTCANNAGGTCAACAAACGTCATCTCCAGAAAGAGCGGACGGTCAACTGATATTCCGATCTGCTCCGGCGGCCGGGAGTGAAAATCCTTACTATTGTCCGCATTGCGAGACGTGGCTTTGGGCACGACATCAGCGCCTGCTGTGGCAGGCACCCAGGACTTGCCTTGCTTGTCCATGACCCATGGGCCGTGTTCTATGACCTGCCGTGTTCGTGGACCAAGAAAGCCCTTGTAATTATCTTCAGTTGGTTCAAGTTCAGAAGCGAGAATTATGTCTCTGTCACGATCATATAGAAACGAGGCTACAGACTTGGCAGTATCAGTTGTCAGACGCTCAATAGCTTCCCTTGATTTGAGGTCCAGGGCCCGGATAGAGTTCTCCGATGCCATATCACCAACCAGCCCCACAACATCACGGGTGCCGTCAACCATTTCGGTGGTATGGAGTGTTACCGTTTTGTTAAGGGTAACGATTTCATTCCAGGCAAACCACGCCAGAACCACAAGGGGCAGGACCTTGATAAGCACGAATATACCAATGAGTTTTCCACGGATTCCCAATGTATAGTGAACCATCTGTATCTCCTGAATAATCTGTGGTATTATCTAAGCTTTTAGAAGAAGTGCACTATTTACTTGTCGAAAAGTTTCTCAGGATTCATAAACATCTGTAAGGGTTCAGGGTTCAGAGGTTCAGAGGTTCACCGAAAATCTGAGCAGTTGTTTCGTGAGTTTTGAAGGGTCTTGCACCGAAGTCTAGAATGAGCTTTCCCGGCGTTGGATCAAGCTGAGTTTCAGGATGTTGATTATGCTGGACGTACTTTTAACTTGATAGGGGACTCTGACAAGGCGCGGTGCCATTCGTGGTTTCATCAAATGTTGCAGAGAAAGACTCAGAAAAAACTATATGACAAGCTGATACTTACCCATGACTCGTCTTCAAGGTCCACGGCATTTTCAAATGACCACTGGCGGTTGACGCTTGGCGTCAGAGCAAAGCCACGGTAAATGAACGAGGTGGAAATACCCGCCGTTGTATGGCTCCAGCCCGCTTCGGAGCCGAGTATATCTTCATTGTAGGTCATGTCGGTCGAAATGGAAATGGTCTGCTCTCCTTGGGTCGATATGAGCGCAGGGATGGACAGATTATAAGCCAGACCAAAGATATGGAAATAGCCTCGCTCCGGCCTGCCGGAATTCGCGGACCATTTGTAGCCCAGGTAGTATGAAGGCACCAGACTACTCGATCCCATTGGGACCAGCTTCGGCAAGGAAAGGCCGGCTCTAATTTCCATGTGGTCCGATTCTTCATCCGAAAGTCCATACCCCTTCCATTCCCAGCAAGGCCGAGTTACGCGGGGACCGAGAGAGTAAGTCTCAAGGGCGCGGCACTTTTCGTCCAAGAAGGTCCGGCCACATGCAAGGGTCAAATCCACTTCCTGTATATAGCTCAACAACTCGTCAAATGAAAAAAACCTGTGGACGTTGAATCTTTGTCCGGTCTGCCTGAGGTCGGGACTCACTGCGGACAGTGCTGCCGAGTGGCTGTCTAAAACATCGTATGTGCCGGACGTGACATAAGTGGTATGGACCGACGAGGTCATTTCAGCGGCAAGGCAAAAATTGGCCGGCATTACAGAGAACAACCCAATCAGAATGACAGCTACCTTCCGGATTTGTCTGCATTTTCTGAATTTCATCGTTTTCCCCCAATGGAATGAGTTGCATTTATTAGGTGAAAATCCGTGCTCCGGGCAGGGCAGGTGTTTTCCATGGGTACACGGTCGATTTTAGACTGGGTGGTCAAGCCACCCCAAAATAATCTCCATGAAAAAATTATGGTGGCCCTACACTATATTTATCGACCAAAAGAATATCCGGCTTGAAGATTTATGGGGATGGTTCCCTTGGAACCATCCCCGATCATCCTGTTTGGAATGAAACGTGGCCGTCTTCATCTACATCGACTGCGATCTTTTTCCCCTCCTTGAACGCCCCGTCAAGGATCTTGAGAGCCAGCGGATTTTCAATGTGGCGCTGAATAGCCCTCTTAAGCGGACGGGCTCCATAGATTGGATCATAGCCCACATCGGCCAGCCAGACCTTTGCCTTTTGGCTCACATCAATTTCGTAGTGGTGCTCTTCGAGACGATTCTTGAGATAGCCGAGCTGAATATCCACAATGCGCTGGAGGTGCTCTTTGCTGAGGGCGTGGAAAACGATCCTGTCGTCCACCCGGTTCAGGAACTCCGGTTTGAAGTGGAGACGAAGGGCATCCATCATCCGGCGCTCCAAGTCCTCTGATGCGCTGATTTCAGGAATCATGTCTGTTCCTATATTGGAGGTCATAATGATGATAGTGTTGCGGAAGTCCACTGTGCGGCCCTTGCCGTCAGTGAGCCTACCATCGTCCAGGATCTGGAGCAGAATGTTGAATACATCCGTATGGGCCTTTTCTATCTCGTCAAAGAGTATGACTGAATAGGGCCTTCGCCGCACGGCCTCTGTGAGATATCCGCCTTCCTCATATCCCACATAACCAGGGGGGGCGCCAATCAGCCTGGCTACGGCGTGTCTTTCCATGTATTCGCTCATGTCCATCCGGATCATGGCCTGTTCTGTGTCGAACATGAATTCCGCCAGGGCCCTGGCCAGTTCCGTCTTTCCAACACCGGTCGGCCCGAGAAATATAAAGGAACCGATAGGCCGCGCAGGGTCCTGCAAACCCGCTCTGGCCCTGCGTACTGCATTGGACACGGCCTCCAGGGCCTCCTCCTGGCCTATTACTCTGTGACTCAGGCGATCTTCCATGTGAACAAGCTTTTCCTTCTCTCCCTCAATGAGCTTGCTGACCGGGATTCTGGTCCATTTGGAGATGATGTCTGCAATGTCATCTGCAGCAACCTCCTCCTTCAGCATGCTGGTACCATCCTTTTGGAGCTCCGCCAACTGATTCTGTCCCTGCTCCAAATCCTTCTGGAGTTTTGGAATCTCACCGTAAAGGATCTCGGCCACTCTGTTCAGGTCACCCTGTCGCTGAAATCTCTCCGCCTCATTCCTGAGCTCGTCTATGCGCTCCTTGACTTCGCGGATTTTCTGAATGATCCCCTTCTCCTGCTGCCAGCGGGCCTTGAGCGCATCACTCTGTTCTCTGAGATCTGCAAGGTCCTGGTCGATCTTGCCCAATCTCTCTTGGGATGCCGGATCAGTCTCTTTCTTCAAGGCCTCACGTTCTATTTCAAGCTGAATGCTCCGGCGCTCCAACTCGTCGATCTCAGATGGAAGGCTGTCTATCTCGATCCTCAGCTTGGCTGCCGACTCATCTATTAAATCTATGGCCTTGTCCGGGAGAAAGCGATCCGTGATATAGCGGTTGGACAGGGTGGAAGCGGCTACTATGGCAGAATCCTTTATGCGCACACCGTGGTGCACTTCGTACTTCTCTTTGAGTCCGCGGAGTATGGCAATAGTGTCCTCCACACTGGGCTCATTCACCATCACGGGCTGAAAACGCCTCTCCAGGGCCGCGTCTTTCTCTATGCGTTTGCGATACTCGTCTATGGTAGTGGCGCCGATACAGTGGAGTTCGCCCCTGGCAAGGGCGGGCTTCAGCATGTTCGAGGCATCCATGGCGCCCTCGGCAGCCCCGGCGCCTACCAGGGTGTGGATCTCGTCAATAAACATGACAACTTCACCCTCCCGTTCCGCCACCTCTTTCAGCACAGCCTTCAGCCGTTCCTCGAATTCCCCCCGGAACTTGGCCCCTGCAATCAACGCACCCATGTCGAGTGCAACAATACGCCTGTCTCGCAGGGTCTCCGGAATGTCGCCCGAGACTATTCGTTGCGCCAGACCCTCTACTATTGCGGTCTTGCCTACGCCCGGCTCACCCATAAGGATCGGGTTGTTTTTTGTCCTGCGGGACAGCACCTGCATAAGCCTGCGGATCTCGTCGTCCCGACCGATGACAGGATCCAGCTTCCCGGATCTTGCAAAAGATGTAAGGTCCCTCCCGTACTTCTCAAGGGCCTGGTATTTTCCCTCGGGATTTGGATCAGTTATCCTCTGATTGCCCCTTATGGACATCAGGGCCTCCAGGAAGGTATCCTTGTTGACACCGTGGGCTGCAAGTGCCTGGGCCGCGTCCGTATGCGAAGCCTCAAATATGGCCACGAGCAGGTGTTCCTGGCTCACATACTCATCCTTCATTTCAGATGCAATGGAAAAGGCCTTTTCCAGCACCTGATTCAGAGTGGAGGACATGTATATCTGCATGCCTGCTCCGCTCACTCGATGCAGTTTGTCAACAGCCTGGTCCACTGCAGTGTGGATGGCCTGTATTTCAACTCCCATTTTTTTAAGGACTGAGGGTATGATCCCCTCAGGATGAGCAAGCAGGACCTTTAACATATGTTCAGGCTCGATCTGCTGATGCCCCTTGCTTTGGGCCAGATTCCGGGCCTCCTGCAGGGCCTCTTGTGATTTTATTGTGAATTTGTCAAA
>LGVF01063298.1_pt1 | contig 10755 bp, 3 predicted proteins | sample 469901 | NCBI WGS metagenome assembly LGVF01 (sample SAMN03893561, study PRJNA290197) | marine sediment metagenome | material: sediment; isolation source: combined push core samples #3730, #5133, and #5579 collected at Hydrate Ridge | place: Pacific Ocean: Hydrate Ridge | reverse complement strand
CGGCCGTTCAGGTCGTATTCATGGCTTAAAGGCCGTGTAAAGCGCTCCTCGGCATATGGTTCCATCAGTTCCGTGCCGCTCCGCTGATAAAAGAGGCCGCGTGCAGTGGTGTAAGCCGCATGATTCAGGGCATCAGAACCGATAACAAAGGTGTCTGACAAGCCGATACCCGGAACATAGGCACAGTACGTGCCTGGAGTAGTCAAGCCGGAAAAGTCAAAGGAATATACATCTTCTCCAGACAGGTACCAATTGGCGGCACTCAATGTGAGGGGGGCAGTAAAGACCGTGTCTCGTGTTTCAACATCATTTATATGGACCTGGCGAGCAGGATCATCAATCCGCAGTGCGCCGTAAGGCAGTGCGAATACCCCGTAAAGATCCTTTGCTCCAAGTTTGGCGCGAGCAATCCAGTCCCCGGAGGTCTGGTTGATCAATGAGCCCTTGTTTCCAACACCCCAGAATTGACGTCCGTGCTGCCTGGCCAATGCATAGATTGCCTCACCGGTCCCGGAATCCTGAACTTCAAAAGGCGAAGAGCCGAATCCGGGTTTGTGCCAGAGGAGCCCGGCGTCTCCACCGATCCAGACCCTGCCGCCCTGATCAAAGGTAATAGTGTGAAGAGTCGCTGACATGCTCGGAGTATCTTCATAGGTCCGCCAGTGGCCATAGCGATGAAGTATCACACTGCCGTTCGTGCCGCAGGCCCACAGCCAATCATCATGGGGGCCGTTAATGGCGTAAAGATCACAATTCGCAGGCTGTTCGTCAGAGATCCATCTGCCACCATTCCAACTAAGGATTGTCCCGCCGTCACCCACTGCCCGGGCAGTATCATCAGGACCGGCCCAGACGCCCCGGAGGGTCTGGTTGGTGGGGGTATCGACCGGGGTCCACTCGCCATTGATAAGACGGATGCTTGTCCCGCCCGCCCCAACGGCCCACCCGATGTTTGTGGGACCAAAAAAGATAGCCAATAGGTCGTCAGATGTGGGGGAATTGATCCGACTCCATTCACTTCCGTCCCAGTGAAGGATAACTCCACTATCTCCAACGGCCCACACACTGTTTTCTGTGGTGGCGGCCACCGCGCGCAAGGTTGAGGAAACCGGGCTTGCCAACTCACGCCAGCCGTTGCTGTCATCCCAGGCAAAGATAGAACCGGCCTCACCAACGGCCCATGCACCACCGCCTAGATCGCCCACATAGCCACCCACGTAGCCGATTTTGGGCCGGTCCGGCAGGTAGCCTACCTGATTTATCTTGATGTTGTGATTGTTGATGGATCTGTCGTCGTAGGTAAAAAGATAGTCTGTCGGCTCCATTGAGTTTCCCGAATCGTCTGTGATCTCCTTTACGGTCAGCGTGTACTCATGGCCGTTTTGGAAGGGGATGGAAAACCGCAAAAAAACCTCGTAACGCTTGATGGGGCTCTTGGTTCTGCTGAATCCCTGGATACGATAATGCATGCCGGTATCCACTGGATGGACATGATTTAGATAGTCGGCACAGGTGTTACTAATAATGCTGTAGTTGTTCGGATTCCGTATGCTTTCATGATCATACGGCTTGCCGAATGTAAGACGCAACACCGTATTACTCTCCGGAAAGGGGGCCTCATCACCTGATGTTATCAAACTCTGCGCTGTAACGCTCTTGAGTACAATGTCATCCACGTAGCAGGTCCGTCTCTCATCATCTTTGTTCCAGGCCAGGGACTCTACATTGCCAAGATCCCATTCCCGGGTCGCAAGATCTGCCAATGGGATACTCACCAGCCGCCATGTATTGTCAATGATGCCCCCCTTGATGTAATTGCAGATACACAAAGTGTGACTCGTCTGGTTCCAGGTGCGGACGCAGAAAGTTGGATTACCAGGATCGACCTCAGGACTGCGGAAATGGAACTCGATCACGTCAAAGGGCGTGAAATCCCTTCGGCCACCACCTCCACAGTAGAGCTTGAACGTAGGACGGTGCCAGCGGTCGGGCTTCAATTGTAGGGCGTTGCTGCCGGCCAGACCCTCAGAAGGTGCTTCTCGGATGTATTTCAGGCATTCTGGACAGCACTGGTCATTGTAGAGGACACGGATACCTGTACCCGAATCGCTGCCAAGGATAACTCCCAGCAGAGCCAGGAGGAATATCGTAAACGTGCAGGCGAAAACGCCAATCCGCTTTCCCTTTTTTGTCTTTATTATTTTCTTTGTCTTCAACCAACCCTGTTGATACATCCCCTGATCTCCTCGGCTATAACTTTTACTTGTGGCTCCTGGAGTATGTCCCTGTGTGAAGAAGAAATGGGATAGGACTCTATTTCAGCGGCTAACGTTGACCATCCTGAATTTTGATCCGGTACGATAGCGTCACCCGGATCATCGAGATTGAAAAGCGTTACTCGCCCCGGATAGGGTTTGGATCTATACTGTAGTACGGCTTGCATATTGATATTGAGAACGTGCTTGCGATTTGCAAGGTGACCATGTTCCAGGTCCACGGCAAGCACGTCGGAGACGCTTTGTGTCCTCCTTCTTATTTTTCGTTCTATTTTTGCCCGCAGATAACGGATCCATCGATGAACACCCATCCGTAGAAATGAACCAACACGGTCAAAGTAGTACCGATAATACTTAAGATCAGGAGGGGGAGGGGGAGCCCATGTATCGATCAGGGCCAACAAACCGATTTCATGCCCTTGAGCAACCAGTTGTTGAGCCATCTCAACGGCGACTATCCCCCCGTAGCACCAGCCGCCCAAAATATAAGGCCCTTGAGGCTGAAACGATAGCAACAGGTCCACATAATAGGCGGCCATGTCTTCGATTCGCCTGTGTGCCTGCTCCGGCAGATGCAGACCAAAGGACTGGAAGCCATAGCACGGCTGATCCGGACCCAAGTGATGGACCAGGTTCCCGTATCCCAGGATATCCCCTGGTGTGGTGTGAACTAGGAAAAAAGGCAGGCATGAGCCGTCAGGTTGAAGCGGGACAAGGGAGGACCAGGAGACAGGCTCTTGATCCATTGCTGATGACGGCTCCAAAACAGCGGCAAGCTCGCCAATAGTCTGATGCTTGAACAGTTGTTGCGGGGTGAGGTCAAATCCCTCCCGGTGGGCCCTGTCCAGGACCTGTAAGGTGAGCAGTGAATGCCCTCCTAATTCAAAGAAATTGTCATGGATGCCGACCCTCTTGATACCGAGGACCTCAGACCAGATATGTGCCAGGACCTCTTCTGTTTGATTGCGAGGGGCCACATAAGGCTCGTCTGATTCAACCCCTGTTGCCTCAGGCACGGGCAATGCCCTGCGATCAACCTTACCGTTGGGGGTCAAAGGGAATGTGTCCATTAGAACAAAGGCAGAAGGCACCATATACTCGGGGAGTTTGTTCTTGACTAATCCTCGCGGTTCCGCCTCAGAGGGGGACGTCCCATCCTTTGCAGTCCAGTAAGCTGCCAGGAATTTTTTGCCTGGTACGTCTTCCCTCAACATGACCACGGCCTCTCGGACCGAGGGATGCTGTTCTATAACCCTTTCTATTTCTCCTGGTTCAACACGGAAACCCCGGAATTTCAGTTGGAAATCGGTTCGGCCCATAAATTCAATATTGCCGTCGGCAAGATAGCGGACCAGATCTCCGGTTTTATAAAGGCGGTCGCCAGGTCTGTCACTGAAAGGATCCTTGATGAATCTCTTTGCCGTCAGTTCGGGGCGGTTGAGATAACCCCTGACTACGCCCGCTCCACCGATGAGCATTTCGCCAGGGACTCCAATGGGAAGAGGTTGCAGGCTTTTGTCCAGCACATAGATCCGGGTGTTCGCAATCGGCCTGCCGATGGGCAGATCAAGATCCGTTGCCGAGTATTCAAATGAGGCATCAGGCTCGTAGATCGTTGACACTACAGTGGACTCCGTAGGTCCGTAAGTATTGAACCACCGGACACGTCCCCCGGAAATCTCGGCCCATGTTTTATAAGCCGACATGGAGGCCTTTTCACCCCCCACAATCACCACGCGAACGGCCTCGGGCAGGGACGCCCCTGAAAGTGCCAATCCGTTTACCAATTCATGCCAGTAAGCTGTGGGCAGGTCAATAACCGTTATGCGTTCTCGTTCAATCCATTGTAAAAAATTGGCCGTAGATGCCAACATCTCTTCGGATCGGAGAATCACGGCAGCACCGCTTGACCACGCGGGGAAGAGTTCCTCAACAGACCCGTCAAAGTTTATGGAGAAAAACTGCAAGACCCGGTCGTCAGGTTGGATTCCGTATTGATCTGTCACCGCGACACTGTGATTTACTACTCCACGATGGGGGACAAGCACCCCTTTGGGCTGTCCTGTTGAACCGGATGTATACATCACGTAAGCCAGATTTGAAGCAGACGACTCCACGGATGGATTTCCCTCGCTCTGTTTACTGATGAGATCCCAATCAGCGTCTATGATCACTGCCCTGGCCTTGTGCTCTGGAAGCGATTCTGCCATGTGCTTCTGTGTCACAATCACGGGCGCTTTGGAATCATTCAGCATAAAGGCGAGTCGATCCTTGGGATAGCTTGGATCTAATGGCAGATATGCTCCACCGGCCTTCAGTATCCCCAAGACCCCAACAGCCATATCAAGAGAACGTTCCACAAAAAGTCCTGCCGGCATATCATGTTCAACCCCAACACCAATGAGATAATGAGCCAATTGATTGGCACGTTGATTCAGTTCCTGGTAGTTCAGTTGCTCACCATCATGAACAACAGCCGTTCTTTGGGGGGTTTGCTCAACCTGGGTCTCAAAGAGATGGTGAATGCACTTGCTTGTCGGATATTCGGCCTCAGTGGCGTTCCACTCAATCAATATTTGGTCTCGTTCCTGTGTTGTTAATACGGGTATTGAAGCCAAGGTTCGTTCAGGCTCATCCACCATGGCTTCAAGAAGAGTCCGCAGATGTGTAAGCATTCGGGAAATGGACGATTTTACATAGCGCGCTCTGTCGTATTCTATCCTCAGAAGAAGTTCAGACTCCAGATATCCTGACAGGGTGAGCGGGAAACCGGTCTGTTCAAGAAGCGTCAGGTCCCTGTTTGCCCACGCGCTCCCATGAGCCTTTAGGGCCGAGCTAAGGAGAAAGTTTTCAAACACAACGAGTGTTTCAAAAAGGGGCACACCCCGTGGGACCTCGCTCCATCCGCAAATATCAATGAGAGGAATATGTTCGTGTTCCCTGACAGCGATATGCTGATTCCGGAGTTCCTGCAGCCATGGGCCCACCTTTGCATCAGACGGCATTCGTACACGCACAGGGATAGTATTTATGAAAATGCCCACCATATTCTCCGTGCCCTCGGCTGCCCAGTGGCGACATGCCCTGGTAGCGCCATAAACAACATCCTCTTCACCGCTATACCGGCTCAACAGAAGTGCCCAGGCCCCCTGCACAAGCGTATTAACGGTGACCCCGTACTGATCTGCCCCAGCTTTCAGAGATGAAGTCAGAGATCCGGACAGCCTGATTTCCTCTTCGCCATGTCTCTCCCCTTCAACAGGCGCTTGATCTGATTCTGCCTCTATCCTCATTTGGGTAGGTGAGGTAAATCCCTTGAGAGTGTCCCTCCAAAAGGGTTCTGACCCGGACTTGTCCTGTTGCTTGAGCCATTCAATATAATCCCGGTATGGCCTGACCCATGGAATTTGTGCCTCTCGTCCCTCGCAGGCAGCGTCATAAAGCCCAAACACCTCTTTCAACACGATAAAAAAGGCGCGGCCGTCCAACAGTGAGTGGTGAAAGGTCCAGATAAGCTGGTGTTCGGCATCACCAACATGGAAAAGGGCGAAACGCATGAGGGGCGGCTCAGTCATGGCAAAGCCGAGCTGCCGATCAGCAGCAAGATATGCCTTTAATCGTGTATCTTGTTCCTCCACGGTTAGATCCCGCCAGTCTTGCAGGTCCCACGGAATTGCGACCAGGCCGTGAACATCTTGAAGCGGTTCATCAAGCCCCTCCCAGCGAAAGCTTGTTCTCATAACCGGATGCAGTCTTACTATCTTTTCCCAGGCATCTTTGAGTGCACTGGGATCCAGGTCTTCACGGCATCTGATGATTATCTGTTCCACATCCACGCCGGGTTCCCGAGCCGAAAGGCTGTCGAATAACATCCCCTGTTGCATGGGTGAAAGGGGATAGGATTCCTCGACACCCGGAACTTCTTGATACCTTTCGACCGGCGGCTTCGGGAGTCGCGAGATACGCTGAGACGTGTCCGAAACCACGGCATTGAGCGTATTTGAGAAGTGCCCTGCCATTTCCTCCATGATCTTTTCGTCAAAAAGATCAGTGTTGTATTCAAACCAGCCTTCAAGACAGCCGTTGCGTTCTTCCAGATTCAAGAGAAGATCCAGCTTTGCCGTGTTATTGCCAACCTCATCATAGGAAATCCTGATGTCTGCAGATCTGATAAAGGGTGGGGGCGTGTTCTGGAGGATAAACGATGTCTGAAAGATCGGGTTGCGGTCTGTTCCACTTTTTGTCCCAAGCGCATCTGCTACTACTTCAAACGGTATATCCTGATTTTCATAGGCATGAAGTGCAGTGTTACGCACCTGGTGCAAGATTTCCCTGAACTGCGGGTCCCCCGAAAAATCGGTGCGCATGGCAAGGGCGTTGATGAAGATACCGATGATCTCCTCAACCTGGGGATGGTTCCTGTTGGCAATGGGCGAACCTGCGATGATATCATCCTGGCCCGAGTACTGGTGAAGTAATGTCTGGTATGCCGCCAGCAGCAGCATATAAAGGCTCACTTTCTCCTGCTTGCTCAAACGATTCAGTGCGTCTGTAAGGGAGTGGGAAATGGTAAAGTAGTAACGGCTGCCATCATGTCTTTGCACAGCCGGTCGCGGGCCACGGACAGGTAGCTTTAGATACTCCCGGGGGCCATTCAGTTTCTCCTTCCAGTAGGCCAATTGGGCCTGTGCCGCCCCGCTCTCAAGCCATTGCCTCTGCCACACGGAAAAGTCCGCATACTGAATTACAGGGTGCGTGAGCGGTGACGGTTTGTTGTCTTTCATGGCATCATAAAGGAGTCCCAGCTCCCTGAAAAAGACGCTCGCCGCCCATCCATCCATAACAATATGATGAATTGTAAAGATCATGCGGTAATCGCATTCCCTCAGGCAAACCAGTACCGCCTTTAGCAAAGGCCCATCGGCCAGATCAAACAGGTAGCGACCCTCCTCCCTGGAAAGACGCTTGAGCTCTTTCTCGCGTTCCTGTGCAGGCAAATCTGACAGATCCGCGACTGGCATGTCTATGGTCAGTTCCCTGGAAATGATCTGCAAAACATCCTGGCCACCTACGGAAAAGGTGGTACGCAGGATCTCGTGGCGTCTTATTAGCCTGTTGATGGCCTCGCGCAAAAGTTCTACCCGCAGGTCCCCCTCGATCTTGACAACCAGAGGGATATTGCAAAGTACTCCGCTTGGGTCAAACTGATGCATAAACCACATGCCTTGCTGAGGATAAGAGACAGGGAATTTTCTCCGTTCCCTGGACGCGGGAAGGATTTCGGGGTAGCCCTTTGTTGTTGCTTTTTGTTTAGCTTTTTGAATCGCCCGAGCCAACTCTGAAACAGTAGGTCCATCGTAGACCGCCTGCAACGGGAGTCTAACACCCCATGATTTGTCCATTTGCGAGCACAATTGGGTCGCCAGGAGCGAGTGCCCCCCTAACTCAAAAAAATTATCGTTTACGCCCACTAAATCAAGCTGTAGTAACTGCTCGAATATATCTGCGATTGATTTCTCCTCGGGAGTTTCAGGCGCTTTGTAGTCAGCCTGCCTGAGTTGAATCACGTCCGAAACAATGGGAGGGGGCAAGGCAGAGCGATCGGTCTTGCCGTTAGGGGTCATGGGGATTCTATCTAACAACACAAAAACAGAAGGGACCATGTAGTCGGGCAGGGACGTTTTTAGCCGCTTTCCGAGTTCTTCTGCCGAAACCTCCTGCCCCTCGTAACAGACCAGATAGGCCACTAAACGTTTGACCCCGGCAATGTCCTCTCGAAGTAAGACAACAGCTTCACGGATGGCAGGGTGTTTGCGCAGTCTGGTTTCAATTTCACCCAACTCCACACGATATCCATGGAATTTGACCTGAAAATCAACACGGCCAACAAACTCGATATTGCCGTCCGGCATGAGACGGGCCACGTCTCCGGTCTTATAGAGCTTAGCACCATCTCTATCCGAGAAGGTATCCGGGATAAAGCGTTCTGCCGTCAAGTCCGGCCTGTTCAGGTAGCCATGGGCCACGCCCACGCCTTCGATACAAAGCTCACCTGGCTCTCCTGCCCGGACCTTTTTTCCCTCCTCGTCAAGGAGATATATCTCCATATTCCGGACAGGCCGTCCAATGGGAGTATTTTCGTGCAACTCATTTTCCGGGCGTATGGAATAGAGTGTTGCGCACACGGTCGCCTCAGTGGGCCCATACCCGTTTATGATGTGAAGTCCGGCAACGTCCTTATCTATGGAGTTTAGAAGCCTTTCGGCAATGGCTTCGACTCCCACTAACAGGCGACGCAACATGCTTTTTCCCGGATGTTCTCTCACCCAGACATCGAAGTCCGCAACCATAAAGGGGGGCAGATAGGTGCTGGTAGCTCTCTCCTTGTGGAGCCAGTCCATCAGTGCCGGGGCATCGGGACGTACGGACTCGGGCACGATGATCAGTGTGGCCCCTTCGATAAGTGGCGAAAAGATCTCATACACCGAAACATCAAAATTAAGGCTTGTCCACCAGGTGCATATATCACCCACCCTTAAAGGCTGGCGGTTCCGGAAATCTGTGAGGAGATTAAGCACCCCTTTATGATGGCAGCAAACCCCTTTTGGTGTACCAGTGGAACCGGAGGTATAAATTACGTAGGCCAGAGAATCCGGCTCTGCGTCCGATTCCGGGTCCTCCGTGTTTTCCCCGGAAATCCGGTCCCAATCCGTATCAAGACAGATTACGTCTGCTTTGCTCTCAGGGAGCAGATCCTTGAGCCTGGACTGGGTAAGGATAACAGGAGAACGTGTATCTTCGATCATATGCCGGAGCCGCTCTTTTGGATAGGCGGGATCCAGCGGGACATAGGCGCCACCCGCTTTCAAGATGCCGAAGACCCCGGTGATGACTTCAACGGACCGTTCTAAAAACAGACCTGCGGGTGCTCCATGATTGATGCCGATATTAAAGAGATGGCGGGCTAATTGGTTTGACTTTTCGTTGAGTTCTCGATATGTTATACGTTCATCTTCAAATACTACCGCGACCGCTTCCGGGTGCTTCAGGGCCTGTTTTGCGAAAAGATGGTGAATGCAAACGTCATCAGGGAAGAGCGCCTCGGCCGGATTTGAACCGGAAGATCGCGAACTCATAGTCCTATCCTCCATAGCGGTCCCAACGAAAAAAGAGGGGTTCCATTCATACACTGTTCATACTATACATCACTACTTATCGCAATTTGTTCCGCATTTCTTGAGTTATTAAAGTAACTTAGGAGCATGGCGGGACGTGCCCCGGAATGGTTATTGAGATTTAACCGCACAGGTTCAAAATTATGGAGCAGAATAGATCATCTCAATGGCTGTCACCTCCGGCACAGTTGAAAGCGGAAGAGAACTCCGTACATGTATGGCGAGCTTATCTGCCGGGGGAACGGCCTCGTCTCACCTTTTTCATGAAGACCCTCTCATCCGATGAACAGGCCAGGGCCGCAAGATTCCTCCGAACTGAAGACAGGGTTTCGTTCAGCATTGGACGGGGAATTCTGCGCTGTGTGCTTTCAAAGTATCTGGGCTCCGCACCGGAAAACATCCGTTTCGACTACACATCTTTCGGCAAGCCCAGGTTGCGCATAAATCCGGAAGAACCCCTGCTAAATTTCAATGTCTCTCATTCAAACCGCTGGGCCGTGTTTGCCATAGGGAAAAACCGGAAAATAGGGATAGACGTGGAACATATCCGGGCAGATCTGGACGTATTGGGTATTTCAAGACGTTTTTTTTCGCCACAGGAGGCTGATCTCATTGACTCCGCTCCTGAAGATAAGAGACAAAAACTTTTCTACGAAATATGGGTTCTGAAAGAGGCTTATGTGAAGGCCACGGGAAAAGGGTTGTCAATGCCATTAAGTCGATTTGCCGTGCCTTTGGGATCTCACACGCCTGTGATCTTAGATAATGATAAAGACCTATGGCTTTTTCACAGTATCTCCATCGACCCTGACTATGCATCAGCCTTAGTGACAACCCCCCCGGTCACCTGTATCCGCAAATACGACTGGCACGTACCGGTTGCGTCCCGGTAAAAGAAATCTTGCTCTTTCCGGCCTTTTTTGAGTATAATATTAAGGCATTATTTGTCAGATGTCAGGAATTAGAAGCCCAATGCCTGACACCAGAACACTGAAACCTGGGTGGGAGCTATACCTCGGAAGGTTGCAAATTGCGTTTTTTTCGGTGAGCAATGAGCATCAAGAGCAAGGCGCGAAGGCGCGGAATATAGCCTGAGCAACACGGCTATTGGTGTTCATGGCCAGCGAAAAATCGTTATTTGTGGCCTTTCGAGGTATATCCTTGTTTGCGTAACACAAGACAGGCCCATTCGCGGTCTGTTTCTTCCCGGATCAACCTGAGGCCTTCTCCTGTATAGGTTTTCCCAAGGTCTTTAGATGCGGGCTCCTTGAAACCCGAAAGAACCAGGACGCCGTCTTGTTCCA
>LGVF01007652.1_pt2 | contig 10766 bp, 7 predicted proteins | sample 469901 | NCBI WGS metagenome assembly LGVF01 (sample SAMN03893561, study PRJNA290197) | marine sediment metagenome | material: sediment; isolation source: combined push core samples #3730, #5133, and #5579 collected at Hydrate Ridge | place: Pacific Ocean: Hydrate Ridge | reverse complement strand
TTGCTCTTGATGCTCATGACTCACCGAGAAAACCGCCATTTATGACCTTCCGAGGTATAGCGTCTATGATCTTGCCCGAATGATTCCAGCCTCGACAAGAAACAGTTCCAGGTCTCGCCAGAATGTGTCCCATCTTGGTGGACAATCGTTGTGACCACAGTCATAGCTAAGCATTACCGCTGCCGGGGCTGCCTCGCAGAGAGCAACTCCATGCTTATAAGGAATCAAGTTGTCGTTCCTTCCGTGGACTACAAGAACCGAACCGGAGTAGGAGCGGACGACTGCCATATTGTCAAATGGATCCAGGACCATAAAGCCGGGAGCAAGGTAACTCGATGCGAGTGACCGGACGCTGGTAAACGTGGACTGGAGGATGAGCGCTGCCGAACGTCGCTCTGTGGCGAGTGCGCAAACCGCACCACCGCCCAGGGACCGCCCGAACAGAACGATTTTCGATGGGTCTACATCCTTTCTTGCAACAAGCGTATCGTAAGCTGCAACAAACGCTTCAGTAATGCTTTTCTGGGACGGGCTGCCCTCCGAGCGTCCATAACCCGGATACTCAACGAGTAAAACCCCTATCCCAAACGATGAGAATTTTTTTAGTTCTTCGGGCCAGAAGTCAATCAACTCCCCATTGCCATGGGCGAAGATAACCGCAGGTGCAGGGCTTGCACGGCGGTTCGATGCCGGCGGGATAAACCATGCCTCGACTTTTCCGTAATCTGTGTCTAACCAGATCTCTTCCAAGCCTGAAATGTTCTCTGTGGCTCCCGAAGGTGCCCGGAGCTTACTGCGAGGAAACAGAATATTTCGTTGGAACAGGAAAAGAAGGCAACAGTATGCGAAGTATGCAACGATGACTCCTGAAGCAATTTGAATCAAGATATGTATCTTCATGCCTCGTTTATTGTGTCCAGGAAAGCCCCGTCCCTGGCCCAGACCTGGCCAATAGGCTCCGTGGTTGCATATATGAAGCGAGCGTCAGGGCAGGCCGCAATCCGAAATACTATAAGAACAGAGACAGAGTCCCCGAAGAGAACCGGGCTGGATCAACGAACAACATGAAAGTAGATATTCACTGCTGCAATGACGACAAGCCCTCCCACAAAGATCAGCAGTTTCTGAAGACTGACTTCCAAGGACGAGGTGTCTTGGATCGTCTTTTGAAAAATGACCAGCAAGGCTGGAATAGATAGAAGGGTAACAAGTGTTTTCTCCATGTGCCGAATGATCAGAACAACAGAGATGATGATAGTCACGGCGATCACCCACGGGTTCTTCAGAAGCGTAAGAACATCGACACCGGCCAAGATCTCATTGAGTCGCTTGAAATCCATTGCTTTTAAAGCAGAAAAGATGTCCGACCACATGGCAACAACCTCCCTTTCTGGCTCATAATGACATTCAGGTTAACAACCCAACCGTGGTTAAAAGGGCATAAGATTCGCCAATGTTACTCATTTTAGGGTGCTTTGTCAAAAAAAATAACCCTATCCCCAATTCCCGTTTTTTTGCTTTCATTTTTTTTTGCAGCGCGTTAGTATTTTTCTGTAAAGTTGACCAATCCCGAATCCCGTAACTCTTCGACCCAAGCAAGGAGATGCATCATGGAAACAATTAAGGTAATGGTTAATGGACTCCCTGGCAACATGTCCACAAAAGCAGCCGAACATGTCCTGCAAGACAGCAGCCTGAAACTAATTCCATACTCCCTGACCGGACCTGAGATTGAAGCTACCGAGACCCAAATCGGTTCTGACACTGTCAGATTGATCAAACCGGATGAGAGACAGGAGATGATGGAATCTGTCAAGAAGGCGGAAGGGATGGCTATTTGTGTGGACTACACCCATCCTGACAGCGTAAACGATAATGCTGTTTTTTATTGCGAAAACGGCCTTCCTTTTGTCATGGGCACCACTGGCGGCGACAGGACGCGCCTGGTGGAGGCGGTGCAGAAGTCTGATATTGCCGCTGTGATTGCTCCCAACATGGCCAAACAGATTGTGGCCTTTCAGGCGATGATGGAATATGCTGCTGAGACCTTTCCTGATGTCTTCAATGGATATGGCTTGGAGGTTAAGGAAAGCCACCAGCAGGGCAAGGCCGATACAAGTGGAACGGCCAAGGCGATGATTGGCTATTTTAACCGATTGGGTGTCCCTTTTACCAAGGACCAGATCAGGATGGAGCGAGAGCCGGAGGTTCAGAGGTCCGAATGGGGTATCCCTGAAGCGTATTTGAGCGGGCATGGGTGGCACACCTATTCGCTCCGTTCAGAAGATGGCACTGTCTTCTTTCAGTTTACCCATAATGTCAATGGCCGGGATATATATGCCAGGGGAACACTGGACGCCATTCACTATCTGGCCAAGAAAATCGACCAGGGCGCCAAAGGACGTGTGTTTACCATGATTGATGTGCTGAAAGGGGTGTAAAATGGCGCGTGATGTTATAGCCCTTGTTATGGCTGGGGGCAAGGGGGAACGCCTCCATCCTTTGACGGAGGATCGGTCTAAGCCCGCGGTTCCATTCGGGGGTATATATCGAATCATAGATATTACCCTTAGCAACTGTATTAATTCCAATATCTACAAGATCGTCATCTTGCCACAGTACAAGGCACAGTCTCTCGTGGAGCACTTAGAGGCAGGCTGGAACATATTCAGCTATGACCTGGGCCACTACTTGAGGGTCGTGCCTCCCCAGATGCGCGTGGGCGAAGACTGGTACCGTGGCACGGCCGATTCTGTTCGACAGAATCTGTACCTCATAGAACGCGATGCCTCTAAGCATCTGCTTATCCTTTCAGGCGATCACGTTTACAAGATGGACTACAGCCGCTTAAAGGCCTATCATGAAGAAAAAGGTGCAGATATAACTATCTCGGTCATTGAGGTACCTACATGCGAGGCCTACCGTTTTGGGGTCGTGGAAGTTACAGGAGACTACAGTATTACTGGTTTCAAGGAAAAACCCGTATCTGCTGAACCGATGCCCGGGGATCCTCGCTATGTCCTTGCCTCCATGGGGGTCTATATCTTCAAGGCCCAGGTCTTGATCGATCTGTTGAAGTCCTCTGACAAGGACGATTTTGGCAAGGACATTATTCCCATGGCACTGGAAAGGTATTCCCTCTACGCCTTTCCATATAAGAAAGAGAATCGAATAGAGGATTTTGTATACACGATAGAGGAGGACGGAACCCGTGTGCGTGTCCTTGATCCCTGCATACCGGATTCCTCCTACTGGCGGGATGTTGGCGACCTGGATGCTTACTGGAATGCGAACATGGACCTGACGGGTGTGAATCCCAATTTCAATCTGTACGGCACCAAATGGCCGCTCCGGACGTTCCAAAGGCAATACCCACCTGTCAAGACGATCTTCAGGGATACGCCCTCAAGCAGGACCGGTATGGCCTTGGACTCCCTTGTGTCACACGGCTCTATTGTTAGCGGTGTGGTCAAGAATTCCGTGTTGTCCTATAACGTGATTGCAAGGAGCTGGTCAGAAGTGGGGGAATCTGTGATCATGTCTGATGTGGAAGTAGGCAGACATTGCAGGATTATGAAGGCCATCATCGACAAGGGCAATCGCATCCCACCGCGTACTGAAATAGGATACAACCCGGAGGAAGACCGAAAGAGATACACTGTCACACCTCGCGGGATCGTGGTTGTGCCAAAGAGGACCTTTACATAACAAAAGGGGTGGTGATGCCACCCCTTTTGTGCCTTGCCTGTTGACGTTTCCAATTGTGAGCAAAGATAGGTTTTTTATCTGTTAATCTTCCTCTGACTTCTCCGGGACATTTCCCACTGTTTTCTGTTGTTGCCGATTCAGGGCCTCTTTGTATACATCTGCGGGTTTCCTTTCACCCTTATTTGCCAGGGCATCCTCTACAGCAGCCAACTTTGTCTTTAGTACATTTTGCAGGTCGGTTGAGGACATTGGAATGGCTTCGGCCAGATATTCCTTGGCAGCCGCAAAGTTCGATACCGTCCCCTTACTAAGCGCAATCTCTATTTTGCCTAATAAAGCTGGGTATTGCAAGCTGTTCAAGCGTGCGGCGAGACGATCAATACCGCCTACACCTATCATGATAGCTTTGCGCTCAGACACAGATACAGCATAATCTGAAGCACGGGTCAAATTCGACACAACCTTTGTAAGATCGGGTGTCCCCTCAGCTTTCAAGATGTTATCTGCCTGCTTGATATAGTAATCGGAAACTATGCCAAAGGCCTGGGCCTTTGTGTACACGTCCTGCTTTGGTGCGGTTTCAAGGATCTTCAAATCCGAGAAGCTGGCCAGAAGATGGCTTCCCATAGGGGCGTACCTGCCCTGCCAGAGTTCGACCATTTGGTTATTCTGCTTGAGATAGAACTTGTTCGAATTGCACTTGCTTGCACAAAAAAGGATTGCCATCACTAAAATAAAGGCAGCGCCCGCATACACAAAGGTCATATTGATACCCTTGATACGCTCTACGATACGCTCTTTAATACGCTCATGTAAAGATGGAGGTGAGGATGATCCCTTTTCTTCCTCGGGTCCAGCGGTCTGGGCTGGACGCTCCGTTTCCGGTTTGGTTCCTTTTTCGATCTCTTTCAATGGTTCTTTTGGAATGGTTTTTTCCTTGTCCTTTTCGTTTTTCATAGTCTCCGTCTCCTCTACAGTCTCCGTCTCCTCTATGGACAAACTGTTTTCATCCACTACTGCTGCTTGTCGCTTTTCAAGATCGGTGAACCGTTGCCACAGCTCATCAGAAACAGGGCTCCCTGTCTCTAATCCGTCCAACCCTTTATCTTTATGGTATTTTAGCCATCTGTAATAGGTTGATTGGTTAAGACCAATCTCTTCAAGTATGGCCTTGACCGGAGTTGAAGAACTTCTTACCGCATCCAGGATAGCTTTCTTTCTTCTTGACTCCTCTTTTCCAACAACGGCTTCGGGTTCTGCAGGCTTCTTGGGGGTTGCCTTTTGTGTACTTTTTCGGCCTTGCATGAGATTGGCTCCTTATCGTCCCGATGGGTATCAGGAAATTAGCGTTTTATACAAGATTCCGATGTTTTTGTAAAGGGATTTTTCGTTTCCGCTACTATGTGAAGACCTTCTTTGTTAAGGCCATATGAGCGGCAGGTCCCGGGCTGGAAGGTTTGACCTTTTCAAGGTTGTTATTGGTTTCCACAGCAAGCACTATTCTAACATGGAAGCTACACTGATGGTGCGGTCTGCAAGCATATGGACATATCCACCCATCTCGTTGTCATACCACCCATATACCACGGCCTTTGTCACCGGGATGTGTATATGGCTTCCGCCAAGGCAGGCCCCTACCTCTTCACAATAGCCCTTAAGGTGTTTAAGGTCAAAGGTCAGGTTCGCTGTTCTTGTATGGGTCTCTTCTCCTTCGATGATAGCCGCGGCCAGGGGATGGCCGATTATATCCGCAGATACATTCTGTTCGTCTGTGTACTGGAGATATCCCTTTTTGCCTCTTTCGGCAGCATCTCTGTAGATCTGATTGATCAAGGCGCGATCGGTGCGGTCCCCGCCAGGGGTATCCTGAATATCGATAACAAGGATGATCAGGGAGCCTGTAGCGATGGGAATCCTGACTGATTCGGCAATAAACCCGATCTTCTGCATCTCGGGTATGACCAGCGACAACGCCTTGGCTGCCCCTGTGGTCGTTAATATGATGTTATTGAAGACGCTCCGGTTGCGTCGCAGATCGGTGGCTCCCGCCTTGGGCGCACGATCAAGTACAAGCTGGGAACCCGTCACTGCATGCACTGTTGCCATAGAGGCAGTCAGAATCCTGTCCGAGCCAAAATAATCTAACAGGGGCTTGATCATATAGGCCAAACAGTTGGTGGTACAAGAGGCATTCGATATGATGTTGTGCGCAGCCGGGTCATAGTCACTGTCATTGATGCCCATGACAGTCATGACTGCATCCTTTGGCATTGAGACGGTCTTGTCCTTGATCTTGAACGGCGCTGACACGACCGCCTTTCGTGCCCCGGCAGCCAGGTGGCCACGAACCGACCCACCTGGTGCATCCGCAGGTTCTGCAGGGTCCGTAAACTGGCCTGTCGATTCCAACACGATTTCGACTGCGTGTGACTTCCAGGGGATATCCTTAGGGTTACGCGTGTCACGTAAGATCGTAACCGGGATTCCATCGATGACCATGGAGCCAGACTTCTCGTCCAGATTCTCAATCAATCGTCCTGCGTTGTATCCATACAGATAATTGTGCAGGCTTCCGTAAGTGGAGTCCTTTTCAATGAACCTGGCGACATCCTGAAGACTCGTGCCCACGGGACGGCCGATATTCACCACAATCCCTGGGAAATGCTTGCGCCCCACATGTTGCCATATGGACAGTTTACCGATACGTCCCAACCCGTTGATTCCAAGCCTTCCACTTTTCATATTGTTTGCCCCCTTCTATAGAATCTAAGACGATGTTCCTGGGTCTGCAATCTCCTGTCGGCCTTCGTATACAAACCCATTCTGACCATCCATACTCAAGAAATCCCCAGGCCGAAAGGTCTTACCGTTGAGGACAGCGCGGCCCTCTTTTTCGTAAACTACCAGATCCGAACAGCCGACTACACACGTCTTTTCCAGTTGATGAGCCACAATGGACGCATGTGAAGTAGCTCCGCCCCTGCCGGTCAAAAGCCCGTCTGCTGCTGATATCTCACGTATGTCGTCCGGGACGGTATCAGTGCGAATAAGTATGAGAGGTGTACCGGCATCCTTGTTGCGGAACAGCTCAATGTGGTCGAGTGAGAAGACGATCTTTCCGCAAAAGGCGCCCCCGCTTACGCCGATACCCTTTGTTAGAAGAGCCTCTTTGAGTCCAGACTTAGGCACAAAAGCAGGGTATCGCTTTGTATGGTGAACAACCATGTCGCGGGATTGCAACAAGAAAAGCTCGTCCGCTGTTGGGCCCACAAATGTGAACTCGATTTCCTGTGCGCTCCACCTCTTCTCATAGATAAGACACTTGGCCATATTGTGCAAAGCCCTGAAGACTTCAGGGAATGCCTCCTCAAGGGCAAGATCCTGTGCCCGGTCCTCTGCCGTTTTTTGCTCAACTGAGATGGAATGGGTCTTGACCAAACCGGATACCACATCTTCGCCCTGGTTGCGAGTTGTGTAATCACCCCACAATGTTACCTTGTTCAGGGGCTTGCTTGGATCTTGCGTAAAAACGACGCCCGAGCCGGCCCGGTGATGCAAGTTGCCATATACCATATTTTGCACGATTACCGCAGTACCCCAATCATCTGAGATTCCCATAATTTCCCGGTAGGTCTTGGCCTTATCTGAATTCCAGGAACAAAAAACCTGCTGGATCGCCTGAAATAATTGTTCATGAGGATCATCAGTAGGAGCCACACCCTCGTCAGATACAGCCCCTTGATAGGCCAGTGCCACTTCTCGCATCTGCTGTGGGGTAAAATCCCTTTTCCGCTCCACGCCATATTTGAACTTGTATTCATTCATGATGGCGTCGAACAGGTCTCGCTCCATGTTGTAATACATGCCCCAAGACTGGAGAAAACGCCGATAATTGTCCCAGGCAAACCAGGGCTTGCCCGTTTTATGAATAAGACCTTCCACAATGGTTTCATTTATTCCTACGTTGAGGAAGGTGTCCATCATCCCGGGCAAAGAGATCGCAGCCCCACTGCGAACCGACAACAGCAAAGGATTGTCAGGATCTCCAAGCCGTCTGTTCGCCTGTTTTTCTAACCGCTTGACTTTTGATAGGATCTTTCTCCTTAAATCGTTCCTGGCCTGGCTGAAGGCGTTGAGCATCCCAAGGCACCTGAAGACTTCTGTGGTGATAATAAATCCTCCCGGGATAGGCATCTTGAAGCATGCGAGCATTACAAGGTTGTAGCCCTTTCCGCCCAGGTAGATGGGGTCCTTAATAGAATTCACAGGGACGTGAATTCCAGACAGTACGCTACCCGGATCATAACTGAGTAGAATATCAACGTTTTCCTTGCTGAGTTCTTGGGATTGACGCGACAGGGTAAGAATAGTCTTGCTCACAAAGTTGTCCATATACTGAAAGCCAAAAGTGGTTGCGACAATATCACGGAAAAACGCTTCAGAAACCTTGTTTATGACTTCTTCAGTAATCGCCTCCTCCTTTTCTATGAAATACTTGGGAAGAAGTCTGTCGTGTCCCAGTTGCCTGATGATCCGCTCCAGGTTCTCCTTATGTATACTGGTGAAATGGGTGTCAAGTATACGCTGCTCGGCCTGTGAAAACCCCATGAAAATATCCAAGTACTGGGTACAAGAGAAGCGCCTCACCTTGGTGGCATGGGTAAGAAGTTTCAGATAATCTTTCAGTTGTTTAGCGATGATTCCGTCAAGTTCCATGGCCTGAACAAGCAGGTGCATGCAGTCGGCAATCTGGAAAATGGTCGTCCGGGTCAAATATTCCAGATTAATAGATCCAATCAACTCCTCAAACATCACATTAGCGAGGTTTTCAAGACGAAAAGTGAACCCCAGGGCATCGAACTTTCGTTCATGATAGGTTCCGTACATTGACGGGATATCAGCGGCAATATGCCGTTTACGGTAAATATCTTCGGAAATCCCGAACTGTTTCGGCGACAAGATGATCTCTTTTAATCTCTTGAGATAGTTGAGGATACCTTGTAGACGACCAACCCGGTCTTCACCTTGAAGGGCCTTTTCAAGGCGATTGGTCTTGGGTAACCCCTTGATGCCGGCTTCCTTTATCAGGTCTTCCAGTTTGAATCGATTCAGGTTGTATTTCTGGTCAAGGAGATTCAAGAATTGCATCAACAGGCGTACTCGTTCTTTGTCGACCGTTGACTTATCAGATACCCGAGACAGATGGCCTTCTATGAAGGCCATGTCAAGGCTGAGCAGTTCGCGAGGGTCGTCAATGCCGATCTTCTCAAACAGTTCCGTCATAACCCTATGGACACCATCCACATAAGGTCCCTTTTCAGGAATGGCGTGGAATATTTCAGGAGCCACATAGGGAGCGAGAGGTGCTTTGTTTCCTGTGCGCCAAAAGTTTATTATTTCAAGGCTGAAATCTATCAGAAGGTTGTTGCTTTCCACATGAGACTGCTTCCTCAAAAAGTGTATCAGGACGTCCTTGCGGTTTAGGATCTCATCTATGTCGGTTGTGACATCTCTGATTCGACCTTCGGCATTTATTTCATTGAAATAAACGGGAAACAGCTTGGTGAGTTGCTTTGCCAGGTTGTAAACCGGGGCGATCTCACTGTTCAAAAGGAGACTGATCTCCTTCTGGAAAAGATCGGTATCCTTAATGTAAAGGCCAGCAAGTTTCAGATTTACAATAAGAGCGGAGATCAGCCTTTTGCTCCATTTCGGATGTGTCTCAATCAGATGAAGCCAGACCTTTATGTTGGGGACATGGGCCGGGTTTACCTGTACTTTCCACTCATTAGTCGTTCCCCTTAATTCCGGGCATTGAAACCCTAAGTCGATTGTGTGTTGGATAAAAAGGTCCACGAGGTCGCTATCATCGCCCTTGAATATCTCGCTGCCTATATTTTCCAGGGCCTGGAGGGCAGCCTCCGGATACCTTTGGATGCTTTGGCCCAGGGCTTCAAATGTCTTGACAAGGAGATAATCGATGTTTTCAGCCTCTTTGGCGTGGATAATCCCGCTCAGGCAAAGATTCACCGATCCCAAGGCCTTTTCATGTATGGATGAAAGCCCCCTGGTCTCCAGGATCTTAAGGAGGCTTCGGAGCCTCCTTATCGGTCCATCGTTGATATTGGTTTCAAGGTGTTCGATGCTTTCCGGCAATTCCCGGTATGCGTTTACGATATCCGCGAAGTTTGGAAGTTCAAGGAGCCGGCTCAATTCCAGCTTCAAATCCTTGTTCTGATCGATCCTGCTTAGCCTTTCCATGAATCCGTGAAGTTGCTCGTGAGAGATATCTTGAAATACCCCTTTGGCCTGTTTGTCTGAGCGGCCAAGCGTCCCATCAAACCATCCTGCAGGGTCTTCCTGGTTGAGCCAGTACTGATATGACGTCTGAAGTGTCCTGCGGAGAAGGCGGTTAAAGACCGGGTAATCAAACTCATCTATTTCAGTTTGAGATACGATCTGTCCAATTCGTTTTACCTGATAGTAACCACTGGCCAAAAGAAAGAACTGCTCATCAGGCAAGCCGGCCAGACGTTCGAAGACACTGGAAAGGATAGGCATAAAGTCTTTTTGCCGGCCTATTCCATCGCTCATGGCTTTTTTTGCAAAGTAGACTATGTTGTCCAGGGCACTGGAGTGTACTGACCGGTCAGGCGAACGGGTAAGGGCGTCAAACCATTCGTCAAAGATTATCTGAAGCACGTGAAGCCCTTGTGGATGTTCATAATAGATGGAAGAGTTCTTCAAGGCATAACGGCGCATTTCCTGGACCACATAGTCCCAGTTCTTAAACGGATGATTCAGTTCACACAGGAAGGCTTCTGTCTGGTGAAGAAGGCCGGGAAGATCTTTAACGACCTCTCTCAGAGGCAGGTACCTCTGATCAATTGTGATGTCGATGTCTGTGGCCTGCAGATTTACCTGAAGGGCCTTTGAATTCAGCCTCACAGAAGACGTTTTCTTGCTGACACAAACCCTTTTAGTGGTCTGGTTTTTCATGGAAGATGCGGCATCCTTCACGACAAATCAAAAGTAGTTTACACTTTGTTGATCTTCGG
>LGVF01409457.1_pt1 | contig 10775 bp, 20 predicted proteins | sample 469901 | NCBI WGS metagenome assembly LGVF01 (sample SAMN03893561, study PRJNA290197) | marine sediment metagenome | material: sediment; isolation source: combined push core samples #3730, #5133, and #5579 collected at Hydrate Ridge | place: Pacific Ocean: Hydrate Ridge | reverse complement strand
TCGGTAACCGGTACGGCCACACAAGTAAACGCTATACCGGCGCCTTCACGGCAAAGTAATTCTCCCGCCTTTACCAAAGTTTCAACCATATACCTATTCCTTTCATTCAACAATATTCCGGCCCAAAAACACATCCCTTGGCACATGATAAATATCGTCACTCGCCACCAGGCAAATAAAATCCCCAATACAAGGCGTCTTATAAGCAACAAAACGCAACGGTTCAAAATTCATCCGGCTAAGTATCCATTCCGAAACCGCACTTTCGTTGTCGCATTTGGTAACAATATCATCGGCCACGATTTCCGTAGCCCGACGAATAATTTCTCTAGACGTGTATTTTTTGAACTCCACTTTATCCATGACATAACCCCTTAATTAGCAAATTCATCAATACTACCCGAACGCCCCCGCTGATAATGCACATCAAATTCCAGTAGTTTCATATCGTCCCCATACGTGTCCAGCACATCAGCGCCCATCCGAGACAATCGAAAAGCGATCATATCCGACAACTCAAAACCCACAATATCCATCGATCCGAACAAAGTCATATTATGAAATTCAGCCAGGTTTGGCTCCGCGACCATCGGCGTAGAAACTTCGGCCAAAGTTACCCAAGCCCCGGCAACCTCAAACATTTTGAACGCCTTATATTCCAGCTTTAACAAAACGTTCCCGGCACCCGTCGATGTTTTGCACCAATGAACGTGCGGCCGGATTTCTTCAAAATCCATGCCATGATCTAACTGCATACCGGCACAAACAATATTCTCAGCAGCAGCATCGAACAGCAAAAACCCATCATCGGTGTCAATCGTCGGGGGTTTCGCCGATCCTACCGGGTTGATTCCTTGCGCCGGAAACCTAAAATCATTCCACAACGATCTTTTATACCATTTACCGCTCTGCATATTTTCCCTCTTTTCACAAGTTTATTTTTGCGCGGGTTTTTAGCCAGATTTGACCGGCTATATTCTCGACACATTTTAGCTAACGCAGAAGCAATCATGTAACCTCCCACAAGAAAACCCGGCCGGATAACCGGCCGGGCCAAGTTACCCTACTTCTTTTTGTCCTTCGCTGTCGCGTTTCCGACATTCCCGTCGACATCCGGCGCAGGTTTCGGCGCTGGCAACTGCGGCAATCCCTCGGCCATTTCAAGTAGTGGGTCACTCGCGGCAGTTTCCAGCAACGGCCGGGCCTGATACTCATAACCAGTGACACTTGCCTCATTGTTTTTCTTAACAATATCAAAAGCAAATTTCATATTGGAAATCGGCTCTTCCTTGTCTTGCCCGGCTTTCCATGCCGCTTCGATCATCTCCCCAGCGGCACCCGGCAGGAACGCTTTCGCTGAAGCAAACATTTCGCCGGTTTCCAGATTAACCGCCTGAAACTGGCCGATAAAAGCAGTCCAAGGATCTTCAATCGGGTTACCTTGATTATCCTGTCGAACAGTTGTACCGGTCTGAATACCGGACATAACACCATAAACGCGCATGATTGCGCCTTCGTCTGCCGCGCGCATTGCGGCCACGCCGCCAATAACAGTTTTTGTGCTGATTTTTCTAACGATTGTTGCGCTCATAATTTTGCCCTTTTGCGGGTTGTTCCCGCCGTTGATCCGGTTTAATTACCGGGGGTTTTTGATCGCTTGTTTGCAAATAGCGCAAGCGACGCGCTCTTTATTACTGGTGCTGGATATATTTGAGCTTTGTTTAATCCTTTTACCGCAAGCCGTTTTGACACCATAACCACTGTAATGAATTTTCATCGCTTTTCTCCTTCCAAAAGATGACCCACTTTAACCCGCACACAATTCATAGTCAACAGTTTTCTTCACTTTTCGCTCAATAAAAGTCTTACCCCTTTTCAGACTGAAACTTTCGGCCTCGCTTTTATACGTCACGGTTTCACCGCGCGCAACCCGCTCAATTTCTTTGCCCGACAATCGCACCCCTTTACATGCCTTCTTAGTTTCAACACCATTTTTAAAACAAGAGTACATTTTCTTTCCGGCGATGCAAACTTTATCGGCTTCCCCCTCAATCTCCCATTCCCCTAACTGGTCACCTAATTTCAACGCTGAACCGTCTCCACATATAATAGAGTCAGTATCGCAATACAAAACACCCTTGCACTTATTGATTGATTCCCAAAGATACGCGCGTACCCATCCCGTTATACTCGCGGCAGTAGCCACGTTCAAAAATTTGTGTTTGTTATCAGGTAACGGGCGAGAGAACAACTGATAATCCCCGTATCGATAACACGGAAAATAATCTTCCAGTGCTTCGCTGCCGAAATCGTCGAAATAAAATTCCTCATAATTTTCAGGGTTAGCAGCCATTTTCCCATAAAGACTGTTCAAAAATAGCTTGGAGAAGAGGCGTTTACTTTTATCTCCCGCTTTTTCCGCTGCTAATTTCATCGAGTAGAAATGGTCAACATAGACAGAAAAATCACAAAGATCAATGAATACAAAACCTGATATAATACGATGATTTTTAATGGTCCCAGTTTCGAGGGCTTTGATGAACTCCCATCCGGTGACGTGAAATATATCTTTTGCGTGAGGAAACGATAGACCCGCTTTAGTGCGCAAAGGAAATGCGCCAAACGATTCACATTCAACCGACAAAAAAGAATTTGGTAATAATGTGTCACTGATTGTTTTTGTTTCATAATAATCTGTCCCTATCGGGTGTTTGAATTTCATCGCCGTAGGATACGCCGACTTAATATCATAAACTTTATAATCACCGCTAAAAATCCCGGCTTGAAACGGCTGGACTCTCCCGCCGTAATAATGCGGCAGAAATTTGTTATAATATTGCGCGTTAGATTTGGGTACAAAACCACCAAGATTTTTCCATTCGTTCAACGCCGCACCGGCAAGAGTCAAATTAAGACCATATAAATCGATGAACTCTTTTATGTGATTATATAAATACACACAATCGGATTCTAAATATTCGCGGATTAGTTTATCATTTTCCGGCAGCTCGCGGACACCTTTTCGCATCAGAGTGTAATCAAAAGTATTTTTTTCGAGCTGTGCCAGGGGAACAGGTAATAAACAATACGAATCACGCAGCGTTGCTTTTCCTAATTTTGCTCTGGCTATTCGACCGTTGATAACCGTCAAACTCTTTTTCGTGTCTAGATATTCGATGAGAAAATGGAAATCAAATTTACCGCCATTGTGAGCGAATATATTACCTTTATAGTCTTTTATATATTCAACTAGATTTTCCGTGCAATATACACCGGAAAATTCTTTGTATATTTCCCCGTCATAAAATCCCCAAATAAACGGCTCTACAAAATCCTCCCCGTTAAACGGGTCTGTTTCCGCGTCAATAACCGCGAATTTCCCGGCCGGTTTTCTTTCAAGTTTTGATTGTTCGAGTTCTTCTTCGGCTAATTTTTCGGCCGCCTTCCAGTCGATTGAATTGTCTAATTCAAAATTCATACGTTGCGCCCTTTCGCATTAACCGTTGATTTTTTCTTTCGCGGGGACAAATCAACTGTCCTTATATGTGTTGACACATAAAAACCGGACAACCATAATTCGTTTTTATTATTTTCCGTAATTGGCGCGTATTTATACGCCCATTTCCGTAACCTAGTTTTGAACCTATCCCAATCGTCGTCGTCTTCCATCCCCCCACCAAAGCCACGAAAACCAGAATGGTTAGGATTAATATTTTTATAATCTTTTCCGTATTTCTTACGAATACCGTCCAAAATCCCATCAGGGTCTTTGGCAAAGTCTAAGCCATTACCTATTGGGATATACAATTCTTTCCAATCTTTTTCATCGTCGTTTGTTTTCGCTGTAAACTCTATTTCCGTTGTCCATTTTCCCCCCTCATTTTTTACTTTCTTTTTCGTGATATTTATAAAATTTGGGGTGTCGATATAAATACCGGGAAAAAAGGAACCCGGTTGCCCGAGGTCTTTTTTCGTTTGTATTAAACGCTCATTGTACGCTTTTTTCGTTTCGCCGCTGGTACGCTTTATCGGCACAAATGTTTGTGATTGATAGGCCCTGTGCTCCTTCATTGCGCGGGTCAGCGCGGCCTTTTTCCCTCTCCCCATTGAATTGTTATTTTGACGTAAATCAATATCGAATGATACAAGGTCTTTCAAGAAACGCGCCATTTTTTCGTAATTCTTTTTTACTTTCTTTTTTACTTTCTTTTTATGTTTACTTGGCATATTATATGGCATTACAAAATCCATTCCAAAAAGGGCAAATTATGGAAATAATAAAAAAGGCGACCGTAGAAGAAACCGCCGCTATACCGGAATCACTTAAAGTCGATGAAAAATTAGAAGAAGAACCAGAGGAAATTAAAACGGATGAAATGGTAGGGGATAATGTCGCGGATATTGTGGATAGTATCATTGAAAAATCCCCGAACGTGTCAGAACACGTTATAGCGCAAGAGGGCGAAAAAATCGTCGCGTTAGAAGCCGAGCTTGAAAAGTACCCCGGTTTTGATCCCGAGATTCATTGCGTAGATGAAAACGGCGTCCCGATCCCGCTCAAAAAATCAAAAGGTTGGCGCAAGCGACCGGGAAAGAAAAAGGGCGCACCCGGCAACGGTTTATCTGGTGATAGCACGCTGGGAAATGATAGTCAACTAGGCAATATTGGTGCCAATAGTGTTGCCCCCGAGACAAAAATGGCCGGACAAGCGGCGGCACATTTGGTTTTTCAGGCGGGGCAAATGATCGGTGGCGAAGAATGGCAGCCTGTCGTTGATCCGACAATCGGATTAAATGAAGCGGTACAGATGGAACAAGCTTTCACGTCGTATTTTCACTCAAAAGACATTAAAGATTTTCCTCCCGGAATCGCTTTAACTATTTGTTTAGTCGCATATGCCGGGCCACGGTTTATGATGCCGAAAACCAAAACTCGCACAAGTAGAGTCTTCGGCTGGGCGAAGCGTAAACTCAAGCGCAACAAAAAAGTTATTGACGAAAAGCACGAGTCTGAATAATGCACTCCTCAATTTTAGGGATGACAGAAAGCGGCAAAACATCGTTAGCCAAACAAATGATTACCGCTTTAAAATCCCGCAATATAAAAACGATTGTCCTTGACCCTATTTGTGACCCGGCGTTTTGCGCTGATTTTCAGACTGCCGATCCCGTTGAATTTGAGCGGATCTGGAAAAGCTCGCGTGGCTGCTGGTGTTTTATTGATGAGTCGGGGACAGTCGGCAAATTTTCCGACACTATCCGAGAAGCGGCAACAAAAGGGCGTCATTGGGGACATTCGTTTTTCTTTCTCGCGCAAAAAGCAACACAGGTCGAGCCGTTAGTACGCGACCAATGCAGCGGACTATTTTTATTCCGCTCTGGTTTACAGTCCCGCAAAATTTTAGCCGAGGAATTTGATTGCGCTGATATTTTAGAGCCGGTCGAAATGCTGGAGTATCACCACGTAACCCGAAATAAATACATAGGGCGTAAAAAAATAACTTTTAACTGATTTACGGAGGTATAACAATATGTTACCGATTATTTTAGCTGCTGCCGGCTACGCTCTCGGAACGTTTCTCGAAAAAAACGACACAAAAGAGTTGACTCCCGGCATGGAAATTGATACAAGCAAAAACAATACCAAACAAGAACCGACGGAAACGCCGCCGGTTGAAACTCCCATACCCGCCAAAGGGGAACCAAAATGAAATATTATGTTAAGATCGCAGTTATCGCACTGGTGGCCGTCGCTGTTGCCAATCGTATTCCTCAAGTCAAAGCCCTGGTAGGTTAATCATGAGGGTTTCTTTGCGGATGCCTTCGGGCGAAGGGGTGGCCGCTGGCCAAACCGCCACTTTTCGCCTTCCGATTGGCAGAACCTACCACGGTCTTCTGCTGACATATGCCGGTGTTACGCTCGCTCAAATGAACGAGCTGCGTGTTATTGCCAACGGCGCAACTATTCAGCGTATCACAGGCGGTACTTTCCTGGACGTTTTAAATCAATTTAACGGCCACGCCGCCGCCTCCGGTGTTCTGCGTCTCGATTTCGACCGCTCGAATATGCGGTTGAAAGAAGGCGAAGAATTTACCGCCCTGGGAACCGGGAAAGAAAACGACCCGCAACAGGTTACCACGCTGACCCTTGAGGTCGATATTGACGCCGCCGCCGCCGCTCCGGTATTGTCTCTGCGTGCGATTCAGTCCGAGCCAAGTTTTTTCGGGGTGGTCAACAAAATCCGTGAATTTTCCTACGCGCCAGCGGCCGCCGGGGAATTTGAAATCGCCGATCTGCCGCGTAACGATTTGATCGGTCGGATTATCCTGTCGAAAGCTGGCATCAATTCGGTCAAGATCGAGCGTGACGGTTTCACGTTGTTTGAGCGTACTGCCGCTGAAAACACACTGATCCAGACCGACGGTGTTCGTGTCCCGCAGACCAACTATTTCGTTTTTGATCCGAGCGAACTCGGTTTCGCCGGGGAAGCCGTCGTACTCAAAGGCGTCAGCGATTTCCGTGTGATTGTTGATGTTGCGGCCGGTGGCGCAATGCCTGTCATCGTCGAATACATCGGTGGTTTACCGTCGTAAATCGACCGCTTTAAATTTACGATAAAATAGCCGTAACCGTTATCGGTTACGGCTATTTTTTTAAAAAAGAACGGAGAAAAGATCATGGCAGAAGAAACAAGCATATGGGGGCGTATTTGGGATACCGTCGACAACGTCGTCGAAAACGGTTTACCCGCTTATCTTGACAATGAAGCTGCGCAATCGGAGGCCGATGTTGCCGCCGCTCAATACGCAGAAAAAGCGGAACCGAGCGGAACCGTTGCCCCAATTTCGGGGGGCACTTTCGGTGCGCACGCCACGCCGCAAAATTTGATGATGCTGGGTGGGGCGATTATCGTTATTGTTTTAATTGTTAAAGTGGTGCGGTAAATGGCTGCTCCCGGTTTTTCGTGGAATTTTGCGAGTCGTGCCGCAACCGGTGACCACGCCTCACAATTCACGGGCGATAAAAGCATAAATATCGCTGCGCCGATTAACGATAATATTTCTCTGCTGGTTATCGTTGCCGCCGTTGTTTTTGTTATGTATTTGCGGAGGAAATCATGAGTTGGTTCGGCGGGTCTGATTCGACTACTACCGATAAATCAACGTCGATAAATGAGGAAATCACTAAGACACTGGTTGATTATTCTCAATTAGATGAAGGTAGTAATCAATCTAAAATAATCGCTGATTTGCGTGACGTTTCTAACGTCGATTTGTCTATCCTCGACGGTGGCGCTATCAAAGAATCGTTTGATTTTGCCGGTAACGCTTTGGAACAAGTTTTGACTGTCGAAGAACGCGCGTTGCAAGCTATCGACGATTCAAGTCAGCGGGAAACCTCAACCGCGATGTTTGCGCTTAGCAAAGCAACAACCCTTGACGGTGCGCAACTTACCACCGAAAAAATGTTGCTTTATGGGTCTGTTGTCGGCGCTATCGCTATTATTTTCTATTTCGTGAAAAGAGGTTAAATTATGGCTTTACGTGATTTTGCGCTAACATTCGCCGGAGGCGATCAACAAATAATCAAGGCCAAAGGTAATTTTTTCCGTGTCCTTGAAACGACGACGCCGATAACTATTAGTGTTGACGGTGGTGTTTTTGTCGAACGCGAACAAGGCCAGGCGCAATTTGGGGATTTTGAAACGCTGATTATTAAGTCCGCAGCGGCGCAATCAATCGTGCTTACGGCCGGTATTGGCCAACTGGTCGATAATCGCACGGCCGTTTCAGTGGCGGTGACTACGGATCTCGACCCTGGGACGGTTATCAATAACCCTGCCGAAGTCTCGGTCGCGGCGGGTGCCACTTCGCTGATCCTGGCTGCTAACGTCAACCGTCACCGCGCAGTAGTACAAAGCGCTTTTGCCAACGACCCAGCTATTATTGCGCGGGTCGGCGGGGCGACGGTCGGCGCTACCTCGGGCCTTGAGTTAACCGCTGGCGCTGGACTGCCGCCGTGGGCAACGACTGCCGCTATCTATTGTCATAATCCCGGCGCAACGGCTATCGTTTTAATGTGTGTCGAGGATGAATAAGCGCACAAAAATCATTCTTATTTTGGGAGGATTTTTGCTGCTCACTTTGAAGAAAGATTCTTTTATGCCTCGCGGTATCCGAAACAATAACCCCGGCAACATCAAAGAGTCTCCGTATGATAAAACGGTGTGGCTTGGGGAACGCGCAACAAACGACGATCCGATTTTCGAGGAATTTGACAGTGCGGTTTATGGTATCCGAGCGCTAACAAAAATAATCAAAAATTATCGGGCGCTGTATAGTTTGTCGACCATCGAGCAAATTATTTCTCGTTATGCGCCTGGTTCCGAAAATGATACAGAAAATTATATCAAATTTGTTTCGTCATGTATGAGCAAGCCGCGCAATCAACCGTTGAATTTCACGGTTGATTTGGTGCCACTTGTTAAAGCTATTATCCGCTTTGAGAACGGGATACAGCCGTACTCTGACACGACAATTAAAACGGGTATTTCCCTCGCGTAAGGATAATCATGTTAAAAATCGATTATAAAACAGTAATTGTAGTTGCCCTGATAGGAGCTGCGGCGGTCTACATCGCAAAACAGACCGCTGTGGCTGCTATCGAAAAAATCGGCGACGAAATAAGTTTTGATAATCCAGAAGGATCGTTTAATCAGACTGCTGGCTCGGTCTATGACGCGACTCATAACGATGACGGAAGCGTCAAATTTTGGGCGGCGCCATTTTGGTTTTTAGATAGAGCGGCCGGACTTCCGACCAACGGTATTGATCTTTCGTTATGAGATTATCCGGCACAATAATTTTCGGTTTTATCGGTGGCGCTCTGGTCGGCTTTGTGTGGTCGCAGCAAACCAAAGCCAGTTTAAGCGACCATATTTCAAGCGATTTTTCTGACGGCAAATTAGTTGTTACTGTCAATGCCGCGCGTGCCGCTGTTGCCGGTTTCGCGGATATTTTTAAGGGGTGAATATGAAAAACTGGAAAACATCGGGCTCGGCTGCTGTGGTCGCTTTGGGTCAACTGGTAATGGCGTTTGGTGTTACACCGGAAATCGGCCAGGCGATCACCACTTTTGGGATATGCCTGATCGGCATGTTTGCCGGAGATTCTAAAAAATGATCGAAATGGCTCAACTATTATTATTTTTTGGGTCAATCATATCATTATTGTTGATCGCCCTTACCACTATTATTTGGTATTGGGCTGTCAAAGTCGATAAACGATTTTTCTATGTCGAACGCGATTTGCATCGTGACAGAATTGATATTGAAAAGATGAAGCAGAACTGCCGTAATCGCAGGGAGTCTGACACTGTAAGGGGTGAAAAATGATAACTGAAAATGAGCATAGAATTTTAGGGTGTATTTATTTTTCTGTTCTTGGCTTGTCTTTTGATGGTGTTATGGCTGCGTTCAATGATAGCGATAATACAGCGGGAAAATTGTTTAAAAAAGGCTGGTTATTTCACGGCATGAAAAACGGGAAAAGTTTTGTTGTTGTAACACAAACTGGCATTGAACAGTTATAAAGGGGTGCGTCATGAAATACTTGATTAATTTATTTTTCGTATTATTTGTTCTAACACCGAGTTTGTGTTTTAGCTGGGGTGAAGTAACACGACCGCTGTTAAAAAGTAATGGTGTCGGTTATGGGTCGGATCTGGTGGGTTACTCCGGCGACTCCGGTTCTGTTACCTCTGCGCTAAATTCGCTGGATTTGAGCGCTGTACAGCGTTATGCGACCGTGGCCGATTTACGCGCCGCGACTGTTCCGAGTTACGCGCAGATTATTTATTTAGTCGAGCGGGGTAACCGTTTCCTGGTGTGGGATTCGGCTAATAACGCTGCTAATGTTACGGCTGACACCCAAAGCGGTATTTATATAGCACCAAATTCAGATTTGACCGGCGCAAGCGGTGTTTGGGTTTATCGTGTCACAGAAACATATGATTTCCGATGGTTCGGCGCTACTTTTGACGGTGTGACAAACGACGCTGTTGCTATCCAAGCTGCGATTGACACGGTGGAATATTTGGATGGTGGGCGATTCGTTTGGCCTGTCGCAACTGCCGCTTTAAGCGCAACTATCAATATACCAAGCGGCATTGACGTAGTAGGTTTATCGCTGCCGGATTCTAAAATTCAGGTTTTAGCTGGTTTTGTCGGTAATTATGTTTTTGATTTGGATGATACATATTCGCATAACACGATAGAACGGCTATTTATTGAGTTTGACTCGATAGCTGGTGTCGGTGGTATTAAAGCGCTACAGCTTTACGACTACAGCAAGATTAGTTTTATTGTCGGGAACGATTGCACGGGTAAATTTCTGGATTTCGGGGACGTGAGCGCTGTTTCGCAGACCATCGAAATATCAAACAATCTGGTTTATGGTGCCGATAATCTTACCGATCCGCTATTCATCGGTACGCGCCTTCAAGAATGTTATGTCGTAAATAACAAATTTTTCGGTGATGCTGCGTTACCGTCAAATACGGCTATAGCGCAACTAGAGTCGGCAACGGGAAATCTACTGTTGAATAATAGTTTTGTTAATTCGTCGGGTTACGGCTTGGAATTAAAGGGCGTGTTAGACGTGCGCGTGTCCGGTAACAAAATAATCGGTAACATTTTTGAAAACCTGACCGGGACATATTCTATTTCTATCGTCGGGGATTCGACGGTTGACAAAGAAGGCGAAATGAACCACGT
>LGVF01496664.1_pt1 | contig 10777 bp, 6 predicted proteins | sample 469901 | NCBI WGS metagenome assembly LGVF01 (sample SAMN03893561, study PRJNA290197) | marine sediment metagenome | material: sediment; isolation source: combined push core samples #3730, #5133, and #5579 collected at Hydrate Ridge | place: Pacific Ocean: Hydrate Ridge | reverse complement strand
CATTCTTTTTAATTCATCTGGGCGAAATGGTATTTGCAACCAAACAAGATTTTTTGGAAACGTCCCCCCTCTCATATCTCTTTGTAGTTCAGCAAGCACCTTGATTTTATCGGCAAATTCTTCTGGGATTTTTCGATGTTCCCGGCTCCCTTCTGGTTGCTCCCAATTTTGAAGCGTCCTATAAGGAACACGCAGAATTTCACCAAGATCTTTCTGACGCAAACCCATTTCTTTTCTTAATATTTTTAGTTCACTAGGTATCATAAATAAAGGCATACTCAAAGAGTGTATTCTTGTCAAGCCAATAGACACTCATTGAGTACCTAGTATATTAGGTTCCTTTAAACAAAGATACACAAACCACCACAGGAATTTGGTCAATGTCTGGATAGTACAGCGGACAACATAAAAGGATGGGAAGAGACTCACAGGAAGAACCTTTTGTTTGGCACTGAATTAAATTTTCACACCTTCGAGGTGGCAATCTTAATGGTGGAATTTACTGCACACTCGACCAGTTCGTGGGAGGATGACAATCGTTTTTTTATGATCAGCACGTCATGCGTTATCCAATACTTTCCGAATCAATACAGCAATATTGTTCATCGTGATTGGTTTTAAAACAAATTCTCTTATTCCCATGGATCTAGCTTCTTCCGCGGAGATAATACTGGAGTAGCCAGTACAAAGGATGATGGGCATATCAGGGCGGATCTGCAGCATTCTTCTAGCAAGATCAGCACCGGTCATGTCCGGCATTGTCTGGTCTGTGATAATAAGATCAAACTGATCAGGCTGATTTTGAAAAGTTTTCAATGCGGCCTGGCTACTATTTCTAACTGTAACGTGGTAGCCAAGCATTTCGAGCATATCTTTGCCCATCTCGGCAAGTATTTCCTCATCGTCTATGAAAAGGATTCGTTCTCTGCCAACTGGATTCTGTTCAAAACTTTCGATCTCAGGTAGTGCCTTTTTCTCAATGACAGGTAAAAACACATGAAAAGCTGTACCTTCGCCAAGTTCACTATAAAGTGAAATAAATCCTCCATAGCTTTTCGCAATCCCATGGACAATTGAAAGTCCCATCCCGGTACCTTTGCCAGTCTCTTTAGTTGTGAAATATGGGTCGAAAATTTTATTTTTAATGGCTGGTGCTATCCCTGGGCCTGAGTCACATATCGATAATCGAATAAATGCACCATCTTCGACATTTGGCTCGCGGACAAGGTCTTCCTTGCTGAGAGTCACCTCTTTTAATGAAATATCTAATTTGCCGCCAGTCTCTTCCATGGCATGAAATGCATTGGTACAAAGGTTAATCAGTATTTGATGGATTTGGGTTGGGTCGGCAAAGATAAAACCGGTTGTGTCAGCGATATTTTGACTAATCTCAATGGTTGTTGGTATCGACGGACGAAGCATTGTTATAGCCTCATTCACAATAATTGCAGGTTGCAAAGGAATACTTTTGGTTTCACCCTGGCGACTGAAAGCAAGTATCTGTTGTACCAGATCCTTCGCTCTGTTGCCTGCTTTCAACACCTTACTTAAATCTCTTGTCACAGTTGAGCCAGGTTGACAATTATCTCTTGCCATTTCAGTATAACCGAGGATTGCCGCTAAAATATTATTAAAGTCATGGGCTATACCGCCGGCAAGAGTGCCGATGGCTTCCATTTTTTGGGCTTGCTGGAGGCGAGCCTGGAGCTGCCTTCTTTCATCCTCTGCTTTCTTCCTTTTAATAATATTCCCTATTCTTTCTGCAATAACGTTGATCAACGCCCTTTCTTCCTTGCAAAAAGGACCTTCATCAATTTCTGGTTTCTCCTCACAGTAAAAAACCTTTACTTCCCCAGCCATCATCTCAGAGATAATTATTTTCTGGGATTGAAACCATTCGGTTTCTTTGAAATTATCTGACTTGTACGACTGATCACCTATCTTGATTTGTGCACAGGTAATCTCAGGGTATTGCCAGGAAAGAGGAATAATATCTGCTAAATCCTGCAATACCTCTTCAGTAGTAGTATTTTCGTTATTAATGAGTTCTGAAATACGATATAAGCAATTCAACTCCTTTAGGCGCTCGCCAAGAGCATAAGTTGTTTTGTTAAGTTTCTTCTCCGCATTTTGGCGATCGGTGATATCGATAAGAAACAAAGTAAGCCCTATAATGTTATCGTTTTTATCAATAATTGGATTGTAGATATTCTCGCAGTATCTACGCTCCACTACCATGTCCCCGTATTCCTCCTCAAGGGTGAAAGATTCTCCTGACAGGGCACGGTCGAAATTTGTTTTCGCTTTCAGCCGATCATCAGAGTTTTTGAGATAGTCGAGCATGCTGTTTCCAAGGGCGATATCCACACCCCGGATCTGCTTCATAGTCTGATGGTGGCTCTGGTTGAAGGCAAGATACCTATATCGGCAATCAAGAGCAAAAATAACGATGTTTTGGGGGCTTTCAATCACACCTTTCAGGATGGCATAAGAATTTTCTAAGGATTGCAGCAGGTCGTCCTTGATTGAAAACCGTTTTTTGTAATCGTTCATCTATTTATCTCCATAGGGTCATCGCTTTTAACCAGCAGCAAATGGAGTACTCTGATTTATTGATGTTTTTTGATAGCCTGTAGCTCATGGAACAGTCATTCATTGAATAACAGGTAAAATATTTTTGAGCAAAAAAAGTACTCAAAGAAATTCCTGAATCGAAATCGATTCAGGAATTTATAGGCAAATTAAATCAATATTAAGGACACGGGTTCAACCACCAACAACCGAGCAAGATTTTATCCAATATCCTGATCATTGATCTTAAATTTTTTAACCATACCATCAAGCTGCTCAGCCAATTTGGACAACTCTGTCGCACTCCCTTTCACGTTATCACTTCCAGAGTTGACCTCCTCTGAACTAGTACTAATTCCTGCTATTTCTTTCGTTATATCTGCCACTGCAGTTGAGCTCTGCGCGACATTTTCATTTACTTCGGAAATCCCCTGAGCAGCCTGAGAAACATTATCTGAAATCTCTAACGTCGCAGCTGATTGCTCTTCTACAGCCGAAGCAATAGTAGTAATAACTTCATTTATTTCATTAATAACCTCCCCTATTTTTTCGATATCAGAAATTGTACCAGAGGTAGTATTTTGCATCCCTTCAATTTGATTCTTAATATCTACAGTAGCCTCTGCAGTTTGCTTTGCCAGATCTTTTATTTCATTAGCTACTACCGCAAAGCCCTTCCCCGCCTCTCCAGCCCTTGCTGCCTCAATTGTTGCATTAAGAGCTAGCAAATTTGTTTGCTCAGATATTTCGGTTATGGCTTCAGTTACCTTGCCAATTCTTCCTGCAGCTTGCCCCAACTCGCTTATTTTCTCTGAAGTATTATGTGATTGCACCACAGCTTCTTCGGAGATATTTTTTGCTCGTGCTGTATTTTGAGCTATTTCATTCACCGTCGCAGACATTTCCTCGGCTGCTGTCGCCACCATGCCGACATTACTTGCCGACTGCTCCATTGCTGCCGAAACTGAATTCATATTACTACTCATTTCCTCGGCCGCTGAAGCGACACCGCTAGAGCGCTGAGAAGCTTCTTCTGCGTTCCCTGAAAGCTGAGTGGCAATGGCAGATAGTTCAGTGGAAGAAGAGGCCAGTGTATTTACACCTAGGATGATGTCTTTGATCATTAAACCGAGATCGACAGCTGTTTTGTCGAGTGCTTGCGACATCTTACCAATCTCATCCTCCTGCGTATTATCAAGTTTTGAGGTGAAATCTCCAGAAGACAGATACTCGACAAAAGTAACTACTTTCTGAACAGGGCCTGTGATCGTTTTTGTAATAAAAAAGGCTGCGAGAAGACCGATTAAAAAAGCTGCTAACGAGACAAAGAGGATAACGCGAATAGCAGTTTGACATTGAGATTGAACTAACGGACCAAGGATATCCTGTTCTTCTTTTATAGAGAGCTTAACGGTTTCAACATCCGCCGCCATCTTAGGTCCCATTTTATCCAGCTTATTTTCAATAAGCTCATTACGGCTTCGGATTACTTCCTCCTGTGCTAGAAAAGCATCAACATATTCATTGGCTAAAATAACACTATCTTCATTGAGCTTCCTCCTTTGCTGATTCTGCAGCATACTAGAAAGACTTTCCAGTCCTGCTGACAGTTCTGCAAACTCCCCTTCAACCCGTTCTTTATCCAAGGCAGCATTTGTATCAAGAAATTTTTGCGCATACAGTCGGCCAAGCAAGAGGTGGCGTAATGCAGTTCCTGCCTCATAGGTGGCCTCTGCATCACTATCTTTCTTGGCTGATTCCATTATAATGGTTAGGTTTTTCTCAATTTGAGGACCAGCAATAACCAGGACATCTTTTAACAGTCTGTCTCTTTCATGAAACAGCCCTATGACCTGGTTAAATATTTCATTATATTTTTTTACATCACCAGCAAATTCAGCTATCACGGCAGCACGGTCAGGATCCTGAATTTCTTTTTTTGCCTGGTCGAGAAAACCATTCATCTTATCGAAATATTCATGATAATCTTCAATATCTTTTCCACTTTGAGTGATGATGTAATCTTTTACATTCATGCGTATCATCAGCATATTTGCCTGTAGCCGTCCTGACAGGTTCGTGTTTTTTGCAAGACCGCGATACGTAACAAATTCATCAGAAACTCCACTAAGCCCCTTCCAGGAAACAAGAGAAATAATAACAAGAAGTAAAATAACTACCCCAAATCCACCTCCAATTTTTGTTGCCAGATTGATTTTTTTCAACATTGTAACCTTCTCCCTTGTTTGGCTATTTATAAAAATTAAATTTGACGAATGCCGCTACACTGCGCCTCTTGAAGCTACCGTTAGCATGGAATATTAATCCGTTATAACCACAATTTGTTGAAAATTATTTATACTGATACAAGTCGTCGCTCATAATAGCGGAAGAGGATTCTGAAAAAAGAAAGAAAAGCAGAAAAACTATCCAGTTTTATTCGCCTAAATATTATATCTTTTTTTTAGTGACATGTCGGATCAAATTTCAAACACTAATAATTAACAGTTTATAGATACAAGTCATTGAAAGTCAAAGGAATTATTGATATAACTGGAAGAATAAAACTGGAATACCACACATTGTGGTTTACTGGTAATGATATAATGTATCAGTATTCTGCAGGAACAACATTTAGAGATTTAATATGGCAGTATCAATCAAGTACTAAGAAAGAGGAAATAAGCTTCTTCCTGTATATTTTTAGCAAACATTTTGTTTTAGCAATGAATCTTGCCAGTTCGAAGTTCTTCGCCGCAATCTTCTGGGTAGTATCCCAAAAATAATGAAAGAGGCCGATCCTCCGGCCGTTATGGTCGCCAAGAAATCTTTACCGGTGTTTATTGTCCAAATTCTATTCTCACACAATCTTTTGAAATTCCTTATAGTGCATTTCCGCACGAATCTGGGCGGTACCCTATTTACGCCAGATAATACCCAAGTTGGTCTTGAATTCCTTAGCGACGTTTTTTTCGCAAACTCTATTTCGACCCCAAGTCAGAGATTATCCCGTGAATAGTACTGCTGGAGAGACCGTATATTGTGGCTCAAATGGACCGGCTGTCCCTAACTGAGCACTTTTGGGGGTTCTTCGGCAGGCCCCCATTTTCATATCTTGTATCGTTGTGAAAACATTTCAAATGGGTGTTCGAACGAAACAGAAACAGCTTGCTTCGTTACCTCAGAAGAGTAAACTTAAAAGAGTAGCGTAGCGCTTTTTAAAAATGGGAAAAATGGGGTGAGTACTATACCTACCTGGATGAGGGGGCAAATGTCTTGTGAGTACCTACAATCATATAATTTCAAATTATATTTCTAAGTTTTTTGTTATTCATAACAGGTTTCCTGGGGTAAGGAGCTAATTATACATACTTATTTGACGGTAGTCGTTGAGCAATAATGCTGATAATCAACCAGGGAGTAGTTGTATGAAAAGAGGAGCAATGGCGTATATTGTTGTATTTGGCTTGTTGTTTTTAACTACTTCAGCTGGTGCCGTGAGCTATGTTGGTTCTGAACAGTGTTTTTCCTGTCATGAGGATCAATTTAATGACTGGCAGGCATCCGGTCATCCATTGAAATTAAGAAAAGCTGAAAAAGTGAGATACTCCGGTCTGCCACTTCCTCCTGGGTATCACTGGGATGATATTTCGTATGTCATTGGCGGGGCAACTAAAAAAGCCAGATTCATTAACCTTGAAGGCTATGTGATCACAACAGCAAAAGATGGTTCTGAAGCTAAAACTCAGTATAACCTAATTGATGGAACATGGTCTTTTTATCATAAAGGTGGAAAAAAGCCTTATAAGTGCGGACCATGTCATATGACTGCATATTCTCCTTACGGTCACCAGGACGGGCGCCCTGGCATGATTGGCACTTGGATAGAAGATGGCGTTGGTTGTGAAGAGTGTCACGGCCCTGGTTCTGCCCATATTCAAAAACCGGATGTAAAAGGTAACATAAAGAAAGAATCTTCCACTGTGGCCTGTGCTAAATGTCATCAGCGTGGTGGGATTAATCAGCGGCTTCTTGCAAAAGGCGGTTTTATCAGACACCATGAGCAAGGTAATGAAATATTAGCTGGCCCCCATAGTGAATTAAGCTGCATGAATTGTCATAATCCGCATCAACGTGCTATTTTGGCAAAAGATGTCTGTGTAGATTGTCATGAGAAACAGGCCGCTTCTTATGTGAAAACTTCACATGCTAAAGGGGGGGTTAAATGTCTTGAATGCCATATGGCAAGAGCAACAAAATCGGCGGTCAAGCTCAATAAATTTAGCGGCGACGTAAGGACTCATATCATCAAGATAAATATTGACCCAGCAGCTTCAATGTTTGAAACGGTGGTAAAAGGTGGTAAAAAAACATCATTTGCAAAACCGTTTATCACTCTTGACTTTGCCTGTCTGGGGTGCCATCTAGGCAGAGACAAGATATGGGCTGCCAGTAATGCAAAAGATTTTCATAAATGAGTTTTCTGTGTAGTTCTCATCTTTTTGTTGTCTTGAGCGAAACTACAGGAGGTAATTCATGGAAAGATCTACACCCCGGACATCAAGCTATTTTAATGACGAAATTTACATGAATGGTGGGGGAAAACCGTTTTGGTGGCTCTGCAATTTTCTAACCGGACACTGCTGAATAAAGTTGAGAAAGAAAAGTGACGATTACCAAAAAAATAAGCTACTCATCCTCAGCAATATTATTTTTCATGGCCCTCTTTGTGGGAACCGCAGTATGGTTCTCTCAGAAAAATGCCATTATAAAACAGAAGGATTTGCTGCTTTCTGATTTGCAAAAGCAAATTGAAATACGTGTTGAGGCCCATAAGAAAATACTCCAATTCATATTTACCAACGATAGACGGACGACCGGCGTTGCAGCGTATGTTGCGAACAATGCAATAATTCGCAATGGCCTTAGAAAGGGTCAATTGGATTTGATTGGTGGCGAGCTAAAGTCTATATGTTTGCAAAATGATATAGATTTCATAGTCATTTTTGACCATTCTGGCGTTTATTATAGCTCCAATCCGGCCAATATCACCCACAAAACCGCTGAAAAACATTTTAGAGATTTACCTCATTTCCAGACCTTCCAAGACGATTTTCATGATGAAGATACCACTAAGGAGTCCAGAAGTGTGGGCTCGTATGAAAAATGGACCATAAGTACTTTTTCTGACTATATGATTGATATTGAAGGTCTGACCGGTATTGTTGATTTGGCCGTTGATGCCATATCAGGCAACAACATCTATGAAATCATCGGTTATGTTTTGGTGGGGAAAAATATTTCCAGCCAATCTGGGCCACTGAAGGACCATTGGAGCATGACCGGCCATTTTTCAATGTTGACTGACGGTGTAACGCCTATTTCATGGGTGGGGCTTCCCGGTCAGAAAAAGGATATTACACTGGCCCTAGATTCCCCGAGCACACACAAACGAGGCCAGGATGATCTTACGCTGCAATTTTTTGAAACATCCTATCATGCCAACTACTTTCCCTTAAAAAATTTTTTCGGTGAAGTCGTTGCTTCGGTATACACCGGAGAATCAAATGAGGCACTCAACAGGCAAATTGATCGTATTGAACAACAGGCTCTTGAAAGTATTGACCAACTTAGAATAATACTCCTGTTATTGATCCTCGCCGCTTTTTTTGTTTCCGTGATTGTAATGAGCATTATCGGCAGAAAGATTGCCGCACCGATTGTCGCCGCCTCCAAAGCCGCCCAAAAAATTGCAGCGGGAGACCTGAATCACTCCCTGCCGAGTTCTGTTGATGACGAAACCAGGCTTCTAAACAGGTCCCTGAACGAAATGATATCCTCGTTGCATAATTTGCGAAACGAAAACGAGCGCATTCAGGATGTTTTGACCCACGAGGCTACCCATGACACTTTAACGGGGGTGTTAAGTCGAGGCGCCATTTTAGATGTCTTCAATAGAGAATTAGCACGTGCAAAAAGAGAAAAATCAGATGTGTTTGTTGGATTATGTGATATTGATTTTTTCAAACGTGTTAATGATAATTATGGTCATCAGGTGGGCGATGATGTTCTGTGTGGTTTTACCAAATCCATCCTGAACATCATTAGACCGTACGATTTCCTGGGCCGCTATGGTGGAGAGGAATTTTTGATTGTTATTACCCAATCTGCCAAGACAGCCGGGGAAGAGTTTTTTGAACGTATTAGAGCAAGCATAGCTAAGGATAAAATAATTACAAGATCAAGTGAGATCGATATTACGGTCAGTATCGGAGTCTCTTGTTCGAATGGATACGAAACAGCCGATGAAATAATTGCGGCCGCCGATAAGGCTTTATACAAAGCTAAAGATAACGGGCGTAACCTGGTAGTTTTCGCTGACCGAATAATCTCAAGCGATGCCGTTTAGCGTAGGGATTAGCAATGAGGGAATTGAACTCCCGGCTTAATCCAACGGTAAATATCACCTTTTCTTAATCATAATATCTGAATTGAGGTGATCTTCATTTTGGACTTATCAGGGAGCATTTGAAAAATGTGGCCATGAATATCTATTAACATTTTTCCCGTAAACGTGTGCGTTTTCCCTCCTGGGATTTACCAAAATATGATCACACAACAATATCAACATGATAAAGACAAAGGCACGAGTTATGACTAATTATCCCTTGTATACTCAATTAGTTTCAAATATCACAGATTGAAATAAGATTGATCTTGATCATGCCCAGAAACTAGCCCGACAAGGAGTCTCTTGGTTCTCAGAAAATTGAAAATATATTTTCAAGAAACTTGGTTGTAAATGGAGTGTCTTGAAATAGAAGATGCTTCCAGACCATCAATCAAGATAATTGCTCCATTTCACCACAATTTGATGCACGGTAATACTTTCCTTATCAAGCGTTGAGATTGGCAGCCGTAAGCCTCTTGGAAATTGTTTTATTAACTGATATTTACATTACTACCGTGAAGCTTTTTTCATCCACACTGAAGCCATGTGCCTTATTTTGTTTTAATCGATGACGTTAAATTCACCGGCGAGCTTCAGTGAGCCCAGCGGGGCGTAGTGGAGCGATTGTAAAACGCTTGGTTATTTCAATATTTGTGGTTTAGTAATTGTCCACTTAATGTCGTGAAAATTATTGTTCAAACTTCTGGCAAAACCATCAACCCCTGGAAACAGTGTTGCATCAGTTATATTCATGTTCCTCAATTGGTTTGATGTTTCGTAAATCATTTTTTTCGATAGGACCAATTTCACAATAGCTATATCATCTCCAGCAAGGCCGACTAAATTTTTCTTGCTTATTTTTGTAATTAAATCTTTGTTAATTTTTTCTTCTTCTACACCTAAAGATGTGAGCAGGTTGGACTCAAACGACTTTTTAATATTTGTAGGGAATAAGAAAAACCCCTGTTGAATTCCTAACCTTTGCTCTTGAATAAAAGGTTCAACAACACAAACTCTTGAACCAATATTTTTTGTCTTTTCATCATCAAATTGACTAGTTGCAATAACTTTGTTTGCATATTCAACATATTTTCGAATCGTATCATGGTAGCCAATCTCTTGGAGTTGCTGATAAAAATGCTCATCTTTTTTGATAAGGTTGTTTACATTAACTCCCCAAATTACAGAATCAGATAATGTGCTATTAGTTGCGAAAAATGCGGCTACATAGAAGGAGTAGCTGAAATCAAGTAATCGTGTTGGACCACCGAAATGTTGAATGATTGCAAGCCAATCTATTGTGTCACTCTCTTTTGGCAACACGGAGATGTATTGGTAAGCTTGTCTTTTGAATTCTCTAACTATATTTCTTTCACATATTTGGTAAAAGTATGAATCTAAACTATGTTTTTGACCTTCCCTTTCAAACTTTGTAATCAATGGCCATTTTTTGTCCGGTTGACCCCTGAAAGCCCAAATAGAATTTTTCTGTGAGAGGATATTAAATATAGAAATAGCTTGTTTCCAAGTATTTATAGCCATTTCATATATCATTGTAGTTCCTCATTTAACAAGTGATTGTATAGAAACTTCTTAACACACTTTTTGTAATGTTATACAGAAGGAGGACGAGTTAAGCAACCAACACGATACCACAACACTATCGTAAATTACCGGATAGAGATTTCCACCGGCAATGAACATAGAAGTGCAAATTCAACGACTTGACCTTGTTCCTGTGAAGTTCCGATTTGG
>LGVF01356070.1_pt1 | contig 10782 bp, 10 predicted proteins | sample 469901 | NCBI WGS metagenome assembly LGVF01 (sample SAMN03893561, study PRJNA290197) | marine sediment metagenome | material: sediment; isolation source: combined push core samples #3730, #5133, and #5579 collected at Hydrate Ridge | place: Pacific Ocean: Hydrate Ridge | reverse complement strand
TCCCCAAAGAGTTAGATGATGACCAGCGGCAGCTGTTAGCACAACTGAAAGAGCTGGGACTGTAACTAAAAAAGCCCTGTTTCAAATTTGAAACAGGGCTTTTTTTCATATAAAACCTAACGCCTCTAAATCTCGATTTCCGTCAGCGCAAAGCGATTTTTATCCTGCGCTTTCAAATAGGCTTCCTCTTCACTAATCACCCCTTGCTTCTGGTAATCCATCAGCACGTCATCCATCATCTGCATCCCCATTTTTTTGCCACCTTGAATAATATTACGGATATTACCAATATTATTTTCGCGGATGCTGGCCGCAAGACCTGTGGTACCAAGCAAAATCTCGTTGGCGGCAATGCGACCACCTCCCTGCTTTTTGAGCAATAGTTGGGCGCATATGCCGCGCAGGGAATCGGCCAACATAGTGCGCGCCATCCCTTGTTGATCGGCAGGGAAGACGTCGATGATGCGGTCGATGGTTTTTACCGCCGAGTTGGTGTGCAGCGTACCAAAGACCAATGTACCCATTGACGCTGCGGACAGAGCCAATGAGATGGTCTCGTAATCGCGCATCTCGCCGACCAAAATCACATCACAATCCTGTCGACAGGCGGTATGCAAGCCTTCACCGAAGGAGCGGACTTCGTCACCCACTTCACGTTGGCAAAAGACACTCTTTTTATTGGGATGAACGAACTCAATCGGTTCTTCAATGGTTAGGATATAGCGCGAGTAGTGATCGTTGATGTAATCGATAATTGCAGCAAGGGTGGTTGATTTACCGCTACCCGTTGGCCCCGTGACAAGAACAAGCCCTGAACGCAGTGCAGCAAAAGACTTGAGAATTTCAGGAAGGTTCAAGTCTTCAAGGGTCAAAATTTTGGTCGGGATCACCCGAAATACCGCACCGAAACCATGTAATTGGCCATAGTAATTGGCGCGAAAACGGAAGGTTTCATCTTTCTCGTAGGCAAAGTCGAGATCTTTACGCTCTAGGAACTCTGTCCAGCGCTCAGGGGCACAGATCTCTTTCAGGTAGGCTGTCATCTCCTCTTCAGAGATATTCGCCTCGCCCTCTAAAGCAACCATCCGTCCATGTTCACGAATCTTTGGTGGCTGCCCCTGTAACAGGTGTAAGTCTGATGCACCACGTTCGAGCATGAGATCAAATAAGCGATCAATCTTTGCCATTTCTATCCTCCACGGTGATGAAACACACCACAACTAACGCGCTATTATTCTAGGATTCTTCGACGTTCAAGGTCTCTTCAAACTCCTTGAAAGGTGATTTATTGGCCGCTTCATGCCAAGCCTCAGAGCCTTCGATCACATCATCCTGTACCAATTTTAGTAATGAATCTTCCAGTTGGCACATCCCCTTGTCACGATTAATTTGCATCATGGTCGGTAGCTGAAACATCCGATCTTCACGAATTAAATTACCGATGGCAACATTATTGAACAACACTTCAAGGGCAAGAGCACGGCCAGCGCCATCTTTACGTGGGATCAACCGTTGACAGATAATCCCACGAATCGATTCACTAATCATCGAGCGGATTTGCCCTTGCTGATCGGCAGGAAAGAAATCGAGAATTCGGCTAATGGTTTGAGCAGCCCCAGTGGTATGTAATGACGCAAATACCAAGTGACCTGTTTCAGCAGCAGAGATCGCTAGGGTGGCCGTTTCGCGGTCACGCAATTCACCAATCATCATGACATCGGGATCTTCACGCAGTGCAGCGCGCAACGCGGCGGAAAAACTTTCGGTGTGCGCCCCCACTTGGCGTTGGCTTATATGTGATTTCTTGGGGCTAAACACATATTCGATGGGATCTTCCATGGTAATAATATGCTCTTCACGATTTTCGTTAATCAATTCAATCATTGCCGCCATCGTGGTGGTTTTACCGCATCCACTTGGCCCAGCGATAAGAACAAGCCCTTGATGGTATTCGGTCAAAGTCTTTAGATTTTCGGGTAATTGTAACGACTCAAAGCTTGGCACGTGTTGATCGACAATCCGAAACGAACCATCCCAACCTCGACTTTGGTGCGCAAAGCAACTGCGATAGCGGCCCAAACCAGGAAGATCACAACAGGTGTCCAAAGCCAACTGTTCACGCAATTGTTCCTTTTGCTGGCCATTGAGTGCACTAAACAAAAGTGTTTCGGCTTGTTGAGCGGTGAGGGGCGGTTGATCTAACGGGATAAGTTGGCCGTTTTTGCGCAGTAACGGAGCAGAACCCGCATTAATATGAAGATCCGAGGCACCTTCATTCCGCGCATAACCAAGATACTGTTCAAGGGTGGTAAACTGTTCGGAATCGGCAGGAGTATTGGAGACAACCGCTCCTGCTGTGTTCTCTTGCTCGTCTCCGTCTGAGACAGCGGATTGCTTAGCAGCTGTCGCTATCGCCTGTGTGGCCTTAAACTTATTACGAATAATCTCGATCTGCTCGGGTTTGACCACATTGGCACGGACAAGCAGATCAGCCAATTCGAGTTCAGGGTGACTGGCCAAATATTTTTTTGCCTGCTGCAACAATTCGTCCGTTGCCAACTTGTTGTGCAGAACAACTTTTTCAACGAACTGATCAAATGCTGTCATACCACTCTCCACCTGCATGATTAATCGATATCGAGATCAAGGCCTAGATTCGCTTGCTCGCTCTGTGCTTCAACATCGCGTTTTTGCTGTAAAAACCATGTGCCAAGGCTACCGATATCGCAGCCATCGCATCCCACTTCATCGGCAGGGAGAATAATTTCTATCTCATCGCGACTGACATTGATAAAGCCAGCATGGAGTAAGTTATTGCCGCTTTGCCGCTCCCATACTTGGGCCGCAGCCACCGCAATAAATTGACGCGCTTCGCACACCACGTCGGTAAGTCGAGTCCCCTTCTTCACATAGACTTTACCCACTACGCGATAATTATGAGTTAAGATCACAACCTCCATCATAGTATTCGGTTCACGACCAACACTAAGACTCATGCTATGTACCTCCTGTTATGGCTCTATCGAGCGTTCAACCAACCGCTGTAATGCCGTAATAAATAATGGGCGATCATTTAAAGCTGGAACGCGCCCAAACCACGGTACACCCTGCTCACTGGCATGGTCACGAAATTCAACATCGACCTCTTCAAGGGTTTCGATATGATCGGAAACAAACGAAACTGGAACGACCAATAACGCCCGCTGCTTTTCACCTGCCTCAGCGATTAAATCAAGGGTATCGGGCGACATCCATGTTACAGGGCCGCTACGACTTTGAAAACCAATTTGATGCTCACCACCACCGATACGCGCCATAACCCCGGCAACGGTTTCTTCGACGTGGCGCTGATAGGGGTCGCCACGGTCGATAAACTTTTGCGGTAGCGCATGGGCTGAAAAAAGCAGTGTCAAATGTTCGCGCTGATCATCAGGAACCGAATCAAGCCCTTGTTGCACACAATCCGCCAACGCATCGAGATAAGCGGACCAATCATGCCATTGCTCAATATAATGACAACTCAATTGGGGATAATTTTGCGCCACCGCACGCTTGAAATCCTTAATGCTGCTACCGGTCGTCGCCCCGGTATAATGGGGATAAAGGGTTAGCACCGTCGCTTCGAGTATGCCATCACTCTTCAACTGCTTGACCACTTCATCGGCGCGCGGGTTCCAGTAGCGCATGGCCACATAACCGTGCCACGAATCACCCAATTGCGCAGCCGTATTCTCAGCCTGCAAACGACTCCAATGCAACAACGGTGATTTGCCACCGATACGGCGGTAATTCTCGCGCACCGATTTAGCGCGAAAATAGGAGATAAGCCGTGCAAACGGTTTCTGCAACAGTGCCCCCAGTGGCAACTGGATCAAATCGCGATCCGAAAATAGATTATAAAGAAACGGCTCCACCGCTTCAATGGAATCTGGGCCGCCCATATTTAGGAGAACTAACGCTTTTTCTTGCTGTTCCATCTTTCATCTTCTCCAAAAAAAAAGCGATGCTGTCAAGCATCGCCTTTTTATTTACTACCCTATCGTAACAAGCGTCACCCTACTTCTGGCTCAAGCGATGAACGGCATCGACCATAAAAATTGCATTTGCAGGTGGAACGGAAGGCGTAATACCGTGACCAAGGTTGAAGATCAATCCAGGACGGTCGGCATTCACATCAAGAATCCGCTGAACCTCTTTTTCGATATAATCGTGGGGTGCGAACAAGACTGAGGGATCAAGATTACCTTGAACCGCAACATCATCGCCAAGAATATCGCGCGCCTTACCCAGATCGATATGCCAATCAAGACCGATTACGTCACTACCCGCCTCTTTAACCAACTCAAGCATGGTGCCTGAATTTTTAACAAAGTAGATGATCGGTACGTTTTTGCGATTCAAACTGGCGATCAATTTTTTCGTGTAAGGGAGAACAAATTTCTCGAAATCGTGTGGCGCAACCAAGCCACCCCAAGTATCAAAAATTTGAATGGTTTGCGCACCTGCCTCAATTTGCATATTGAGATAACGGACACTCATCTCGGTGATCTTTTCCATCAACGCATGGTAGAGGCCTGGATCGCTGTACATCATCTTCTTCAGTGAAGCAAAATCTTTACTACCCTGACCTTCAACCATGTAGCACGCCAAGGTAAACGGTGCGCCACCAAAACCAATAAGGGGAACACGCCCGTCAAAGGCTTTACGCAAGCGCTTAATAATGGCAGGAACATAAGAAACCGCTTCAGCCATATTTTCAGGAACAATCAACGNNAGCCATATTTTCAGGCACGATCAACGCATCGACATCGGCTTGAGTGCGAATCGGGTTGGCGAAAACAGGGCCAGGAACAAAATCAAGGGCCATCCCCATTGGCTCAATCGGGGTGAGGATGTCAGAGAACAAGATTGCTGCATCCGCATCAAGAATATCGATGGGCTGAATGGTTACCTCAGCGGCGCGTTCAGGATCTTTACACAGATCAAGAAACGTCCCTTCACCACGTGCGCGAACAGCACGGTATTGTGGTAAATAACGGCCAGCTTGACGCATAAGCCATACAGGGACACGATCAACAGGTTGGCCCCAACAGGCTTTGATGAAATTATATTCTGACATAGTGGTCAATTCCTTTATCGTTAAGTTGAAGTAATTTTATTTTGCGCTATTTTCGGCGGCTTCTTTTTCCATCCGTAAGCGGGTTTTACGCGGGATGTAGTTACAAAATGGCTCTTCAGCCATATAGTCACCATACACCGCATCGGCGCGAGCACGGCAACCGCCACAAACGTTTATAAATTCACACTCGCCACATTTCCCTTTATACTTTTTAAAATCACGCAAGTCATTAAAGACTTTGGAGTTAAACCACAAATCCTTGAACGGAACTTGCTTAATGTTGCCCACCGATGAGTGGAAATAGGAGCATGGTTTAAGGTTACCGAAACAATCGATGAGACAGATACTTTGTGCAGCAATACAGCCCTTACCGCCACCCGTTGAAAAAGTGAGGCTACGGCGTTCAAATTCAACCCCTTCAGCTTTGGCCATCTGTGGCACAATGCGGTAGTAATGTGGCGCACAGGTCGGACGCATCAACAACTCGTCCTCATTTTTTTCCTGCTGATAGTGCCACGTTAGGATCTCTTCGTAATCGTCCTTGGATACCAGCTCATCCATGATCTCTTCACCACGGCCGGTAGGGACGATCATAAACATATACCAGGCGGTAGCACCCAACTCTTTAGCTACCCGAAAGGTATTGGCAATATCGTGTTGATTTCTTTTGGTAAAGGATGAGTTGATCAAAAACTTGATGCCGTTGCGAGTCAGGGTTTCAGCAGCACGCTTAACCCCTTCAAAGGCTCCTGGACATTGACGGAAATCATCGTGGATTTCAGCAGTAGAACCATCGAGGGATAACGATACCATCTTGATATCCGCAGAGATCATCTCAGCACACACAGCATCGGTGACCAATGTACCGTTGGTGGCGATACACATGCGCAACCCTTTTGAGGTGCCATAGCGGGCAATATCAAACAGATCAGGCCGCATCAAAGGTTCGCCGCCAGATAACACCATTACGGGCTTCGAGACCTCGCAAATGTCATCGATCATCTTATAGGCTTCTTCAGTGGAAAAATCGCCTTTATCAGCGTCCAAATCGGAGGAACAGCGGCAGTGTACGCAACTCAAATTACAGCGACGTGTACTTTCCCAAGCAATCCACTTGGGGATATATTTCTCTTCTTGATCAGCCATGCGGTAGTTCTCCTAACGGATTAAATACAACGTACTATATAAATCGAAGTGTTCACTTTTTCAGGGCGATAAAACGTGCCGTTACATACAGGCTATCGCAACATCGCAGTTTAACCCAGATTGTCCGCGCTGACAAGGTGTGCAATTGATTCTGCAATCTGCTCCTGATGAGCGTGGCTGCCATCAATGGTAATGTCCGCATAGCGCCGATAAAGGAGCAATCGTTCTGCGAACAGATCTTCAAATGTCTGGTTTTCAGCGCAGGCAATTCCGCGTGTTTCAAAGTTATGGATACGGCGACAAATCTCATCAAATGTGACATCGAGAAACACCACCGTAGAGATAGATTTCAAATGGTTCATCGCCTTATCACTGTAGACTGCGCTACCACCTGTGGCAATTACTTGGTGATCAATGTTGAGGCGTAAAATCTCCTCCTCTTCGATCTGGCGTAAATTAAGATAACCCGTTTCATCTAAAATTTTTTGCAGCGGTTGCTGACGGTTGATCTGAATCAGGATATCGGTATCAACAAAACCCAGCGACATATGTTTGGCTAAAATGATACCGATGGTGCTCTTACCTGCACCCGGCATTCCTATAAGTGTAATATTCGTTTTCATATCTCCCCTTTCTTTGAAGGCTCTTCGACAACAAAAGAGCCTACGGGTCACTTTTCTCAAACAAAAACAGCGATTCTGACAATTATGCCAGAACCGCTGTTTTTATAATGTGACACTATGCTGTTGCGTTCTTTCTAGTCGAACAACTCGGCAAAGATCGCTGCAACCGTTGTAATATTTTCCGCTTTCCAAGCGTTAGTACCACAAAAGATCAAACCTGTTTCGCGGTCGCCGCGTTGGGCGCGATCAAGCGCATGAACAATACAGAAGCGCTCCTTCTCTTTACGATAACTACATTTTTTCAAGCAACCTGAAGCACAACCGCGATTGTTATCAACATCATAAGCACGAATTTGTTCAATATTGCCTTTAATCGCACGGCCAGGTAACCCAGCAGGACTCATGACCAGACCGATATCCTCTTGGGCACAATCAAGATATGCCTGTTTGAAGGCATCATCGGCATCACACTCCTCGGTGCAGACAAAACGACTAGCCATTTGAACAGCATCGGCACCTGAAGCTAACGCACATTCTAAATCGGCACGATCCCACACACCGCCAGCGGCGATAATCGGGATATCGAGTTGCCACGTTTCACGAAAGTACTCTTTAACGCCGCGAACCGTCGCGTACTGATCGTAATCACCGGTGCCAATATTCTCCAGCTTTTCACCGAGATGTCCCCCCGCAGTATCGGGATCTTCAACCACCACAGCATCGGGTAAACGGTTGTAAGACTTGTGCCATTTACGGGCAATAAGTTCTGCCGCCCTAACGGATGAAACAATCGGCACCAGCGCGACATCGGGATAATCGACGGTCAAGCTAGGCAAGTTTAGCGGCAATCCCGCTCCGGTAACGAGGATTTTTGCGCCGCCTTCACAACTCGCACGAACAACATCATCGTAATTAGTGACGGCCACCATGCAGTTGGTACCAATCACACCATCGGGTGCAATTTCGTAGGCCTTGCGTAGTTCATCTTTCAGAGCTAACAGATCACCCTCAAAATAGCTATTCCCTTCAAGGTGTTCGCTATTGAGGACTAAACCCGCCGTGGCAATCAGACCAATACCACCGCACTTCGCCACCGCACCGGCAAGTTTAGCTGCTGAAACTCGCACCCCCATGCCACCTTGAATAATGGGATGAGCAACGGTATGTTTTCCTATTGTTAAAGGCATAAGTGTGCCTCCTTGAAAATCAGTATTAGTATAAGAATATCATAAACAATTAAGTTGATCATGCTACCAGAACAACCCCCAATACCAATGTAATAGTTATGTAAAATTCAGAATTTGACTCTATTTTCTGCGCAAGATGCAATACCAGTTGCACCTTGTTTTAACGCCCTGAAAAGTGTACACAGGTCATATGAAGTTTCAGCGCCGTGCCATCAATCCCTTACTTGCCTTCATTGCCATCCAGTTTGCTTGGGTGGTTGTCGTGGTATTTTGGATCAATTGGTTTCTCGGCAGTCACCGCCGCCTACGTAACATTGCCGAAAAATATAGCCCTGAACTTCTAGAACCAGGGATTGACTGGGTTATTCTCAGTGAGGGATTACTCCTTCTTGCCGTTATTTTAGCGGGGGTTTATGTCATTTTTATCTACTGGCGACGCCAACTCTCCTTAAACCGTGAGCAAAAAAACTTTGTCTCGCAAGTCACTCATGAGCTTAAGTCCCCTGTTGCCTCCGTTCAACTTCACCTTGAAACCATCCGCCGTCACCACCCTGAGGCCGAACAGCTCGATACCTTTATTGATACCATGCTGGCGGACACCGCTCGACTCAACAACCTCATTAATAAAATGCTGACCGCTAACCGGCTAGAACAAAGTCGATGGCGCTTAACGTTACGCCCCTATGATCTGTCACAGTTTCTAACCGACTACCTCACCATGTGGCGCAATGCTCAAGATAATCAGATCGAACTTACGACGTCCATCACACCAAATATTCACGCAAAAATCGAACCTGACACCTTCGATATGATTTTACGCAATTTGCTTGAAAATGCGGTCCTCTATTCCAATTCACCGGTTAAAGTTGACGTTACCCTGACGTCATCACGAGGTTATTGCCATCTCCTTATTCGTGATAACGGTCGTGGCATTGCCTCTAGCGATCACCACAAAGTCTTTCGATTATTCCACCGACTACAACACCACGATGCCCACATTAAGGGATCAGGCTTGGGTCTCTTTATCGTTCGCGCTCTGGTCAAACGCCACAAGGGGCAGATCTCCCTTAAAAGTGATGGAGCCAATCAAGGAACAACATTTCACATCACCTTACCTCAAATTATGGAGCCACCATCATGACTGAGGATAGCCCATGCATTCTCCTTGTTGAAGATGAACAGCACATCGCTCAAGGTTTAATTTTCAACCTTCAGCAGGAGGGTTACCAAGTCATCCACACGGTTACCGCTGAAGAAGCGATGGAACGCCTCGATCACTACCAATTCTCGTTGGCGATTCTTGACCGGATGTTGCCAGGTAACATGAATGGGCTTGAACTCTGCCGTTACATTCGTGCCTCCGATTCACAACTGCCTATTCTAATGCTAACAGCGATGAATCGCGATCAAGACCGTATCAAAGGACTAAAAGATGGTGCAGACGATTACATCGCCAAACCTTTTGTCTTAAATGAGTTACTGCTGCGCGTTGCTGGCATGCTACGCCGCTCAGGCTGGTACCGCCCCGTTCTAGCCGAAAAAGACCATTACGATTTTGGCCCCTACTCCATCAACCTGAAAACGGGTGTGGTCACTGGTGCGCAACACCCCATTTCACTCACTGAATTAGAGATTAAAATGCTGCGGGTATTTTTTAGTCACGAAGGGGAAACCCTGTCACGCGCGTTCTTGCTCCAATCGGTATGGGAGATTGACCCCGACACCGAAACCCGCACCCTCGATAATTTTATTGTTCGCCTACGCAAATATTTTGAGCCCACCCCATCTCAACCCATCCATTTTATAACCGTGCGCGGTCAAGGTTACTGCTTCCATCGCCATCCGGCATAAAAAGAGACTCTTTTTTATTGCATCAACAGCGACGAACAGCGATAATCCGAAAATTCACACAGTGTTCTATTTTTGTCCACTATATAATTTTAATGTAATTCCAAAGGAGAAACACAGATGAAAGCAGTATTACTTGATGAATTTGGCGGCATTGAGGTATTAAAAGTTGGTGAGATTGACAAGCCGTCCCCGAAGGCTAGTGAAGTTCTCATCAAAGTTGTGGCGACCAGCATCAACCGCCCCGACCTTGTCCAGCGTGCAGGCAACTACCCTGCTCCAGCTGGCGACTCTGAAATTCTCGGCCTTGAAGTTTCTGGTGTCATTGAGGAACTCGGTAGCGATGCCAAAGGTTGGAACGTTGGCGACCGTGTTATCGCTCTGGTTGGTGGCGGCGGTTACGCTGAATACGCTGTAGCGTACGACAACCATGTTATGGCTTTGCCTGAGAGCATGAGCTTTGAAGAGGGTGCGTGCGTATGTGAAAGCTATATCACCGCATTTCTTAACGTCTTTATGATTGGCGGCCTTGAAGATGGCCAAACCGCAATTTTCCACGGCGGCGGCGGCGGTGTTAATACCGCAGCCATCCAACTCTCTAAAGCCCTTACTCCCAATACTAAAATGGTGATCACTGCTAGCCCGGCGAAACTTGAGCGCGTTAAGGCTCTCGGCGCTGACCTAGTGATCGACTACACACAAACTCCCGATTTCTCTGGAGCCATCAAAGAATTTACCGGCAAAAAAGGGGTTGATGTGATCCTTGATCACGTTGGCGCAAAATACCTCGGACCGAACATGAAATCACTCGGTTACAAAGGAAAGCTGGTCATTATCGGTATCATCAGCGGCATTAAAG
>LGVF01151369.1_pt1 | contig 10790 bp, 9 predicted proteins | sample 469901 | NCBI WGS metagenome assembly LGVF01 (sample SAMN03893561, study PRJNA290197) | marine sediment metagenome | material: sediment; isolation source: combined push core samples #3730, #5133, and #5579 collected at Hydrate Ridge | place: Pacific Ocean: Hydrate Ridge | reverse complement strand
TGATTTAATATGAGAAAAGCGAGTAGGATTTATAAGAGGAAAAGCAGAAGTAATCTGGAAACATTTATTATCTTGATAGGCGCGATAATAATATTGGGTGTGGCTTTTAATTTAGCCAGAGATAGGAGTTATATTCCCCCCGAAGAGCCGATAATTGTGGAAGAAGAGAAGGTAGAATCTCCTGTCATAAAAGTACCTGTTGAGTTACCCCAAAAAGAAACAGTGGAAAAGGTTGAAGAAAAGGAGAAATTTCCTGAGGAAGAAATAAAAAAAGAGGTTACTTCAGAAGAGAAGCCACCACTTACTGAGCCGAGCACGATTAAAACTCCAAAAGTGGAACCAGAAGTAAAAGTAGTAAAGGAGTCTGAAATAGTTTCAGACAAGAAGGTGTATACTGTTCAGGTAGGAGCTTTTTCAAAAGAAGAAGGTGCCCAGAAGTTAGCTAAAGAAATAAGAGATAAAGGATACCAGATTTATGTAATTAAAGGAAAAACCCTTTACAAGGTTCAAGTAGGGGAATTTAAAACTTCAGATGAGGCCAAAGCAATTTCAGAGAAATTGAAGAAATTAGGTTATGAAATATGGATAACAACTAGATAGGAAAAGGAAATATAAGTTTGAAGAAAAAAAGCATTCCTTCCATTACTATAAATCGTTTATCTATTTACCATAGATGTTTGGAAAAAATTTTAGAAACAGAAAAGGGAAGAGAGTTAAAAATTATTTCCTCGTTTAAAATTGGCGAAATGACCGGAATAAATTCAGCACAAATTCGTAAAGACCTTGCTTATTTCGGAGAATTCGGTAAAAGAGGACTTGGATATCCTTTAATAGATCTTAGCAGAGAATTAAAAAAGATATTAGGATTAGATAAAAAGTGGTCAGTTATTATTGCCGGAGCAGGGAATTTAGGCAAGGCCTTAGTAAAGTATAAAGGCTTTCAAAAAAAGGGCTTTATAATCAAGGGAATTTTTGATAATAATCCCTCGAAAATTGGCAAGAAACTTGACCATATTTTTATTTACGATATAAAAGAGATAGAAAAATTTATTCGGACGGAAAATATAAATATTGGAATATTAGTAGTACCAGCTGATTCAGCCCAGGAAGTGGCAGATAAAATGGTTGCAGGTGGGGTTAAAGCTATTTTAAATTTTGCCCCCGTCCATATCGTATTACCCCCGGAAATTAAAATACACAATGTAGACTTATCTATTGAATTTGAAGGGTTGACATACTATTTATCTCAATGATATAATATTTTTGTTTTTTAGTTTGTGATATTTTTCACAAAAAGTTATTTTAAAAGAATATTTTGGTTATTTGAAAAATATATATACTTTAAGTTAAGAATAAAGGCTAAATAAAATTATAATATAAAGATTGCCAAGATAATTAATATTTAAAATAGAAAGAGGAGATAAAAAATGAGTGTTGTAGAGGTAAATAAAATAACGAAATATTATGGGAACAAACCAGAAAATTTAATTCAAGTACTTCGCGATATCCATCAAAAGCAGACTTATATTACTACTGAACAATTACAAGAGATAGCACAAAATTTAAAACTTCCCCTAAGTAAGTTATATAGTACAATTACTTTTTATACCTTATTTAGTCCAAAGCCAAGAGGTAATTATATTATAAGAGTTTGTACGAGTACGCCTTGTCATATGAAGGGAAGCCAAGATTTATTAGATTATCTGAAACAAAAACTCAAAATTAAAGATGGCGAAACTACCACAGATAATTTATTCACATTAGAAACAACTAGTTGTTTAGGTCTTTGTTCTTTTGCACCAGCAATGATGATTAACAATAAAATTTATGGTGATTTAACTAAAGAAAAAGTAGACCAAATAATTAATGATTACCAAAAAGGAAAAGAAAAAGAAAGCGACTATCTAAAAGTAAATATTTTAGATAAAGGAAAAGAAATAATCTTAAAAAATTACGGGGTTATTGATCCTGAATCAATTGAGGAATATAAAGCGAAAGGTGGATATGATGCTTTATCTAAAGCAATTACTAAAATGACCCCTACAAAGGTAATCGAAGAAGTAAAGAATTCAAAATTGCTGGGTAGGGGAGGAGCAGCCTTTCCCACAGGCTTAAAATGGGAATTTACTTTTCGTGCACAAGAAAAACCCAAATATATTATTTGTAATGCTGATGAAGGGGAACCTGGGACTTTTAAAGATCGTTTACTTTTGGAGGGTGATCCTTTCAGGATTATTGAAGCGATGGCTATTGCTGGTTATGCAGTGGGAGCAGAGTATGGCTATATTTATATTAGGGGAGAATATGAAATTTCTATAAAAAGAATAGAAACAGCTATAAACAAAGCCCGGGAAAACAATCTTTTAGGAAAAAATATTTTAGGATCAAATTTTTCTTTTGATATCAAAGTAAGAGAGGGAGCAGGGGCATATATCTGTGGTGATGAAACAGCCCTTATGGAATCTATTGAAGGTAAAAGAGGGATACCAAGATTAAAACCCCCCTATCCTCCTACCTCGGGTCTTTGGGGTAAGCCTACAGTTATAAACAATGTTGAAACTTTAGCTAATATTCCTGATATTATTTTAAATGGAGCAGATTGGTATAATAAAATCGGACTTGCCGAAAGTACAGGTACAAAAATATTCACTATTTTAGGAGATATAAAAAATTCGGGGGCAGTAGAAATTCCTTTAGGCACAAATCTAAAAGAAGTTATTTATGAAATTGGCGGAGGTATAATAGGAGAGAAAAAATTAAAAATGGTTCAATTGGGAGGTCCGTCAGGAAGTACTTTAACTGCTGATATGATTGATATAGCTTTAGATTACAAGATTTTAGCTCAAGCTGGGTTAACTTTGGGATCTGGGGTTGTGTTAGTTTTAAATGAAGATAGATGTATTGTTGATGCGGTAAAAAGCATGTTTCGTTTCTTCCGACATGAGTCATGCGGTAAATGTACTCCTTGCCGAGAAGGTACGAGATATATATATGAGATATTAGATAAAATCAGTTTGGGAAAAGGAAAAGTTGATGATTTAGAAACTTTAAAATTATTGGGAGAAAATATGAAAGATGCTTCTTTCTGTCCTTTAGGCCAAAGTGCACCTAATTCTTTATTAGATACGATAAAACTTTTTCCGGAGGAATATAGCAAGCTTTTAAAAAAGTAAATGCATAAGTTGAATGGCTAAGAAATTCAATAACAATTTGTTAATTAAAATTATATAGAAGGCGAAAATAATATTTTGGTTAAACAATAAGAAGGAGAGTAAATTAATGATGAAGGAAGTTAAAATAACTATAGATGGACGGGAGGTAATGGTAAAAGAGGGGAAGACTGTATTAGAAGTTGCCACAGAAATGGGTATTAAGATACCTACCCTATGTGCCATGCCTGAACTTGGATTTGCTCCCGGTTCTTGCCGGGTTTGTGTAGTAGAAATAGAAGGCTTACCTACTTTAGCAGCATCTTGTGTTTATCCGGTAAGAGAGGGATTAATAATTCATACTCAGAGCGAAAGAGTTATTAAAGCTCGTAAAATGGTGTTAGAGCTATTGATAGCCAGTCATCCTTTAGATTGTATGACCTGTGAGAAAAATGGTTCTTGTGATTTAGAGGATTTAGCATATGAATTAGGAGTGAAGGAGTCAAGATTCGAGCGAAGTAAAAAACAAATACCACTTGATGAGAGTAACCCTTTTATAGTAAGAGATTTAAATAAATGTATCTTATGTGGTAGATGTGTAGAAATATGTAATGAAATTCAACAAACTCATGCTATTGATTTTGGGTACCGAAGTTCACAAACAAAGATTATTGCTGATGGAGATGTTGATTTAAGATATTCCGAATGTGTCTCTTGTGGACAATGTGTGGCGGTTTGTCCGGTAGGTGCTTTAATTGATAAAGCTGCCCAAGGGAAAGGAAGGACTTGGGAATTTACCAAAGTAAAGACCACTTGTAATTATTGTGGGTGTGGATGTAATTTTGATTTTAATATTAAAGATGGAAAAGTAGTAAAAGTTACCTCTAATCCCGAAAGTGTAGTAAACGGAATTAATCTCTGTGTTAAAGGCCGTTTTGGTTATGACTACATTCATAGAGACGATCGTTTGACTACTCCTTTAATTAAGAAAGATGGTAAGTTCGAGAAAGCCAGCTGGGATGAAGCCTATCAATTAATTAGTGATAAGTTTAGTCAGATTAAGAAAGAAAATGGCAGTGATAGTTTAGCTGTTCTTTCTTCTGCCAAGTGTACTAATGAAGAAAATTATCTGTTGATGAAATTTGGTCGTGCGGTATTAGGGACTAATAACGTTGACCATTGTGCCCGTTTGTGTCATTCAGCGACTGTTGCAGGATTAGCTCAAGCCTTCGGCAGTGGGGCAATGACTAATTCTATAAAGGAGCTTGCTGATGCTTCGGCAATTTATTTAACCGGTTCTAATACAACTGAAAATCATCCTATAATTGCCCTGGAAATTAAAAAAGCGGTTACTAAAAATGGTGCGAAGTTAATTGTGGCTGATCCCCGAGAGATAGAATTAGTTAAATATGCAACTTTATGGTTAAGGCAACGTCCGGGGACTGATGTAGCTCTATTTAATGGGTTAATGAACGTGATTATAAATGAAGGATTAGAAGATAAAGAGTTTATTGCCCAGAGAACTGAAGATTATGAGGAAATGAAAAAGACTGTACTTGAATATACCCCGGAAATTGTAGAAAAGATTACCGGAGTACCTGCAGAGGATATCAGAAAAGCTGCCAGGATCTATGCTAACGCACCTGCTGCTTCTCTGATTTACTCGATGGGAATTACCCAGCACACCACCGGCACAGACAATGTTTTATCTACTGCCAATATCTCTATGCTTACCGGTAATGTAGGCAAAGAAAGTGCCGGAGTCAATCCTCTACGTGGACAGAGTAATGTACAGGGAGCTTGTGATTTAGGAGCCTTACCTAATGTATATTCTGGATATCAAAAAGTTGTTGACCCCCAAGTTAAAGAGAAATTTTCTAAAGCCTGGGGAGCAGAACTATCCGATAAAGTCGGATTAACCGTGGTGGAGATTTTAAATGCTGCTTATGAAGGAAAGATTAAAGGTATATTTATAATGGCAGAAAATCCGGCAATGTCTGATCCTGATTTAAATCATGCCCGAGAAGCATTGAAGAAAACAGAATTCTTAGTAGTCTCAGATGTCTTTATGACTGAAACAGCTGAATTGGCAGATGTAATTTTACCAGGGGTTACCGCAGCTGAAAAAGATGGGACTATAACTAATACTGAAAGGAGGGTTCAGAGAATTAGGAAGGCTGTTGAGCCTGTAGGTGAGTCTAAACCAGAGTGGCAGATTATCTGTGAATTAGCTCAAAAGATGGGTTATGATATGAGTTATAGCAGTCCTGCAGAAATAATGGATGAGATTGCCTCTCTTACCCCTATTTATGGTGGAATGTATTACAATCGATTAGATAATGGTGGATTACAATGGCCTTGCCTTGATGCCAATCATCCGGGAACTAAATATCTGCATAAAGATAAATTTACTCGAGGAAAAGGAAAATTCTCTGCGGTAGAATTTAAAGAGGCAGCTGAACTACCGGATAAAGAGTATCCCCTTATCTTTACTACCGGAAGAGTATTGTATCATTTCCATACCGGTACTATAACTAGAAGGTCTAAGGGATTAAACGAAGTTTATCCTGAGGCATTAGTAGAAATTAGCCCTCAAGACGCAGAAGAACTAAAAGTTAAAGATGGAGAATTTGTAGAAGTGGCTTCACGTCGAGGAAAGATTAAAGCCAAAGCACAGGTTACTGAGAAATCAGGAAAAGGAGTAGTGTTTATGAGTTTTCACTTCCACGAAGCAGCTGCCAATTTACTTACCAATGCTGCCCTTGATCCGGTGTCTAAGATTCCGGAATATAAAGTATGTGCTGTTAAGGTACAGAGAACATCTTAAAATAAAATTAAAGAAGGAGTGAAGTAAAAAATGGAAGCAAAAGAAATTCAAGAAGTAAGAAATGTAGCACCCGGTTTTTTAGCCCCAGGAGGAGTGGCTAAGGCAATAATTGGGGTAGGTAAAGCGAAAACCAGCCTATCAGTAATGCAGATGATAATCCTTGGTATTTTGGCTGGAGCATTTATTGGTTTTGGTTCAGAATTAGCGACTATGGTCAGTTTTGATATGAGTAAATTTTTGGGTGTAGGTTTTGCTAAGTTTATCTTTGGTAGTGTATTTTCCGTAGGCCTGATTTTAGTAGTAATTGCCGGGGCGGAACTATTTACCGGAAATAATTTAATCTTTGTTGGTGTATTAACTGGTGATGTAAAATTTAGCAAGATGCTGAATAATTGGTTTTGGGTGTATGTTGCCAATTTTATTGGTTCTTTATTATTAGTGTGGATTATGTATGCTACCGGACTTTGGAAGACTGGTGATTTTGGCGTGGGGGCAAAGGCATTAGCCATTGCTAACGGAAAAGTAAACCTTGCCTGGGGAGCTGCTTTTGCTCGCGCTATCGGTTGTAACTGGTTGGTATGTTTAGCCGTCTGGTTAGCTGTAGCTTCTAAAGATGTAGTAGGAAAGATATTTGCAATTTATTTCCCCATCATGGCTTTTGTTGCCAGTGGATTTGAGCATAGCATTGCTAATATGTATTTTATTCCCATGGGAATATTATTAAAAAACAATGCTGATGTGGTAGCTGCTGCTGGTCTTACTGATAAATTAGTTAATCTCACCTGGGGAGGATTTTTTGTAAATAATTTAATCCCGGTTACTTTAGGAAACATTGTAGGTGGAGCTTTCTTTGTTTCTGCTTTGTACTGGGCGGTCTATTTAAAAGGTAAGAAATAAAAATATATTATTCAAATAATAAAAGGGGTTATATCTTTTCTTTGAGATAAGATGTGACCCCTTTTTATTATCTTTTTAAACACAATCATAAATCTTTTTATCTAAATTTTATTAATATATACTACTATTATATATTTATAATATGATCTGGTTATATCTCGTATCTCGTTGAGAAAATAGAAGTCAGGAGCCAGGAGCCAGGAGCCAGAATCCAGTATTTAGAATTATTTTAAGTTATGAGAGTATATTTTGGCTGTATGTTCTTCTGACTTCTGACTACTGGTTTCTGAATTCTTAAATATAACTATGGTTTTTCGATTTTAGCTTTAACTTTTTAGTTGTGTACTGAAAACCAAGAACCGTAAACCGATAACCTGTGTTTTCTTGTACTTTAAACTAAATAACTAAATAAACAATTAAGTGGTTTTCAACGAGATACGATTCACGAGATACTAGATACTTAGTTAATGCTATATTTTTTAATAATAAAGTGATATGATATAATTTATGAAAATTAATGAAGATAAAAAAGATCTTTCTTTAACTGCGATTATATTAGCAGGAGGGAAGAGCAGCAGAGTAGGTTTAAATAAAAGTAAAGATCAGATGAAATTAGCGGGAAGACCGCTAATAGATTGGGTTATATCCAAGCTTACTTCTCTCGATAATTTAATCGAAGAAAATATTATTATAGTGGGTACGAAAGAAAAATATCCGAATTTTAAGCAAGTAGTACAAGATATCTTCCCTCAAAAAGGTCCTTTAGGCGGTATATTTTCTGGTTTAAAAGCTTCTAACTCTCAGTACAATTTAGTAGTAGCTTGCGATATGCCTTTTTTAGAAGTAAAATTACTTCAATATATGAGAGAAGAGATTGATTCAAATGATATTATCATTCCTCGTTATAATAGAGGGTATATTGAACCTTTGTGTGCGATCTATAGTAAAAAATGTTTAGAAGTTATGGAGAAAAATATACAATCTGGTATTTTATCGATTCGGAAAATATTTCCTCACTTAAAGATAAAATTTATTGAAGAGGAAGAAGTAAAGAAATTTGATCCCAAGTTTTATTCATTTTTTAACGTGAACTTTAGACATGATTTTAGAAAGGCAGAAGAGTTAATAAAAAATAAGGAGACAGAATAATTGTTTGCTGAGGAAAAAGGAGTAGAGGTAAATCTAACTCGAATTAAAGGAAATAAGAGAGAAAAAATTTCAGATTTGGTAGCAAGAGAAACTACTTTTACTATCTTGCTAAATAAAAAAAAGTTAGTAACTTTAAATTGCAGCCCCGAAAAATATAAATATTTAGGATTGGGTTTTCTTTATACTTCAGGCATTTTAAAAAAGAAAGAGGATATTATATCTTTAGATATAAATGAAAAACAAGGCTTAATAGATATAAAAATTAAAGGTGTTTCTTTATCGTCAGAAGATATCATTAATAGTAATTTATGGATAGGACATTACCAGCAATCAGAAGAACAGAAAGAGACCCCTTTATCTATCGATACTTCTTTAAAAATTAGTAGCAATTTGGTTTATTCTCTTATTTCTGAAATGCAGGGAAGAGCTAATTTTTTTAAATTGACCGGAGGGGTACATAGTTGCGCTTTGGCTGATAAAAATGGGCTTATAATATTATTCAGTGAGGATATAAGCCGTTATAATACTATCGATAAAATATTAGGGGAAGCCTTTGCAGGTGACATTACCACTGAAGATAAAATAATTTTAACCTCTTGCCGTATAACTTCAAGAATTTTAAGAAAGATTATTATCGGGAAGCTGCCAATAGTTATTTCCAGGGCAGCTCCGACAGACCTTGCTATAAAGTTAGCTAAAAGAGTGGGTATAACTCTGGTAGGGTTTGTTCGAGGGGAAAGGATGAATATTTATACTCATCCCGAAAGAATGGAAGTTTAATTATTAAAACATAAGGAGTTGCTAAACAGATTATGCTAGAAGAAGAAATAATTATTGCCATTGATCCGGGAACCAAAAAGTGTGGCTATGCGGCGGTGGATTCTAATTTGAGAGTTTTACAAAGAGAAGTTATCCCAACAGATAATATTATAAATAATATTGAAGATAGTTTTAAAGTTTACAAGATAAATAAAATTATTTTGGGGAATGGTACTAATTACAAAGATATAGAAAAGAGATTGAAAAACCATTTTCCTCGATTAAAGATAATTTTAATCGAGGAAGAATTCAGCACTTTAGAGGCGAGAAAAAAATACTTTAAGGCACATCCTCCCCGAGGTATTTTCAAACTAATCCCTTTGTCTTTGAGAGTTCCGCCTTGTCATTATGATGATTTTGTAGCAGTTATTTTAGCAGAAAAGTATTTTAAAATAAGTCGTTAATATAGAATATAGAATATGGCGTATAGCGGGTAGCGTTTAGCGTATAGAAAAACAGTATATAGTATGTAGTATTTAGTGAAGAATAGCGTGGAGTGTATAGCGTTTAGGTGCGGGCGAAATATACGGGAAGGAATAATACAAATGCAAAAGATGCAAAATCAATCTACCAACCATTCTCGTAGGACAGGCGTCTCGCCTGTCTATGAATTACAAAAGGGCACAATTCATTGTGTCCCTACACCTAAATCCTAGTTTCTTTAACGCGATACTCGATACTTGGTACACAATACGAATAAACGGAGGGAAAGAAAATTGACTCGAGTAAAAGTTTTTACCAATATTTTAAAAGTTAATGATAGCATAGCTCAAAAAAACAGAGAGATATTTAATAAAAACAAAGTTTATACCATTAATTTAATGAGTTCTCCCGGGTCTGGAAAGACCAGCCTTTTAGAAAGAACCATAGATTCACTAAAGAATAAATTAAGGATTGCAGTTATAGAGGGAGATCTTCAAACTACTAATGATGCCGAGAGAATAGAAAAATATAATATTCCGGTGACTCAAATAAACACTGACGGAGCTTGCCATCTTGATGCTAATATGGTAGATGGTGTATTGGGCAACTATAATTTTAAAGAAACGGACCTTTTTGTTATTGAAAATGTGGGCAATTTAGTCTGTCCGGCAGGATTCGATTTAGGGGAAGATGATAGGGTAGTGATGGTGAGCATACCCGAAGGAGATGATAAGCCTATAAAATATCCGGTGATGTTCCGCAAGGCATGCGTGGTTTTAATAAATAAGACTGATTTATTGGCTTATACAAATTTTAATATGGATAAAATAAAGAAAGACGCATTAAACATTAACCCCAATTTAAAGATATTTGAAATTTCCTGTAAGACCGGAGAAGGTTTAGATAACTGGTTCGATTGGCTAAGAGAACAGGTAAGAAAAAAAAGAGATGAAAATTAGAAAAAATATAATTATCAAAGGCATTGTCCAGGGGGTCGGATTCCGACCCTTTATTCATAAATTAGTAAAAAATTACAATCTATCAGGTTGGGTCCTTAATTCAAACCAGGGCGTGGAAATGGATATTGAGGGGAAAACGGAAGAATTAAATAATTTTATTAGTGATATAAAAAAGAAACTTCCTCCTTTAGCCAGGATTGAAAAGATAGAAGTAAACCAATTTCCCTTAATAGGTTATAAAGGATTTTACATTAAGAAGAGCATAGTTAAAGAAGAGGACGGTTTTGTATTAGTCTCCCCGGATATAAGTATATGTAAAGACTGCCTGCAAGAATTATTCGACCCTCATAATCGACGTTTCCGTTATCCTTTTATAAATTGTACTAATTGTGGTCCCCGTTTTACCATTATAAAAGACATCCCCTATGATCGTGAGAAGACTACTATGAGTATTTTTAAAATGTGCCCACAATGTCAAAGCGAGTATAAAAACATAGAGGATAGAAGATATCATGCTCAACCAAATGCCTGTGCCGATTGTGGTCCGCAGGTATCTCTTTACCAAAA
>LGVF01225955.1_pt1 | contig 10793 bp, 19 predicted proteins | sample 469901 | NCBI WGS metagenome assembly LGVF01 (sample SAMN03893561, study PRJNA290197) | marine sediment metagenome | material: sediment; isolation source: combined push core samples #3730, #5133, and #5579 collected at Hydrate Ridge | place: Pacific Ocean: Hydrate Ridge | reverse complement strand
TTCTACTTACCTTCTTTTTTTTTTTGGTTTGGCTCAATTTGTGGCTTTTTTTGGGGCAAATTTCAATCATTTTCACTTAAATTCCTTACTACTTTGTATTATATATTGTAAGGTAACCTATTGTACTACGCAGGAACACCACTAAAATCAAGGGTTACAGAACCCAAAGGTGTACATATTACCCAGCAAAATACCTCTAAAGGTGGTCATATTACCCACCCAAAGGTGACCATATTACCCAAAATTAAGCTCGAAAAGTGTACAATATTTTGAATTGTCATAGTTTGGCATTATATTTGAAATATATTTTCAAAAAATTAATTAATTTACATAACATGGGAAATATAGAAGAAATTACTATTTCATTGCCTATAGAACAAGCTCGTGAAGCTGTTATAGGTATGCATTATCACAAACTGAATTTAATAAATAAAATTAGAACTAAAGAATTAGGCAATGAGGAAAAGAGAGAATTAAAAGATAGTTTCAATAATATTGATATAGCTATAAATAGCTTAAATGAAACTATTACTAGACAAGAATTATTAATAAAATTCACATGAATATACAAAAAAAAATAAGTCTAGTCCAGCCAAATAGAGTAACAAATGCACGTTACTCATTTACTGAACGAGAGGAAAACATATTAACCTTAATAATCGATCAACTACAAGATAACATGCGACAGAATAAAGAGTTTAATAAGGATCTATTCGGGCAACCTACTGTAATTGTAGATGTTGGATCTATTGGAATTGACGTTAAAAAACTCGATTATTATAATGCTGCTAAAGGATTAATGCAAAAAATTTTTTCCTTTGATTGGAATCATTCACAATCGAAGCATGAGATTGAAACGGCTGGTATTCTTATTACTACCGTTCATAACATTAGAGCTACCAGCATTATTGAAATAACTTTAAACCCATGGGCATTACCTTACTTGCTTTATTGGGGCAAAGGAATAGGCGGTACGATCTTTAATAAAACAATTGCTTTAAGCTTGCCAGGAGAGTACACAAAGAGACTGTATAAATTTTGCAAAAGATTTGAAGATAAAGGAGGCTTTTCAATGACTGTAGATCAATTTAGAGATACTTTTTTATTAGGTAATAAATATCCTAGGATTGCCGACGTTAAGCGTAGGATCTTAGAGCCTTCAATGCAACGAATGAAAGATAGTGCAGACGTGTACTATAAATATACATTTTCTAAAACTGGAAAAACAAGAGCTTTTAATTTGATTTCATTTAAAATTTACGGCAATAATAAGGCGTTGCCAATGAAACAAAAAACAGGAATGTACGAGCTTATTTACAATGTTGTAAATATGGCTTATCCAAATCATATTGATAGCCGAGCTTTAGATTTTTGCGAAAAAATACAAGTTGATACAGATCAGTTTGAAAAACTTTATATGAGATTGAAAAAAGTTCAAAATGAATTTCAATCAAAAGAAAGGGATATTAATACTACTATCCCATACATTAAACACATTTTAAAAGAAGATTATAATTTTTAAACTATGAAATTAGAACAAGATAAATATCAAATTAAAGGATCAATTATATTTTTAGAACGTATATACCCTATCAATAAAGATTCTGACACATGGAATTTAATAGATAATGGAATTTGCGGAAATAATTTACATTATATTTTTCTGCAAAGTGTAACGACTAAATATATAAAATTTGCCTATTATCTAGGTTGTAATAGACAAATTTTATGCTTTAGGACAGAAGATATAATTCCAGTAATTGATAAAAAATAATATAATGGCAACTAAATGGAAAAGGCAAAGATGCTCTATTTGTAATAGAACAATAGTAGTTTGGAAATTAAGGTTCTTTATTGGTAAAAGATTTTGTCAAGATTGTATTGATAAAATGTACGAATTTAGTTCAGTTTTTTATCAAAAACCACCAATTAAAACAGAAGTATTAAAAACTGCTAAGATTGTAAAAGCTTCAAAACGAAATAAAGCTTATAAATTCTTTGGGGATTAAAAAAAGTACACCGCTGGATGTTGTACTTTTTGCAATGTATATATATCAAAAGTACACCGCTGGATGTTGTACTTTTTTAATTGTGTGCTAATATATATATCAAAAGTACACCGCTGGAAGTTGTACTAATCAATTAATATTTTTTGTATTATATTTGATACTTCAAAAAATCATATTAATTTAAACCACCACCATGGCAGTAAAAACCGATAAAGAGAAATTAGCAGAAGCTAATAAAGAAATTAAAGAAATTAAAGCAGAAGCTAATAAAGAAATTAAAGAAATTAAAGCAGAAGCTAAGGAAAAATTAGAAATTGAAGAAGCAAAAGTAGGTTTTCAAAATAAATCTATAGCAGGATTGCAAAAAGATATTGAAGAAGCAAATAATGAGCTGGCTATACAATCTGATCTTCAAAAGGATCTTGTAAAAGATACAAAAGAAATTGCTAATGAGAATATAGAATTAAAAAAAGAAGTTAAAAGGCAAAAAGAGAATAATAAGCCAACGGAAGAAAAGACAAAAGATATAAATGCAGCTTTAGTCAATCAAAATAAAGAACTTATTACCTCTAATGAAGTAAAAAGTAAAAAATTAGAATTAGCAGAAGAAGGAATTGAACAATTAAACGAAGAAATTGAAGCTTTAGAGCAAAAAAATAGGATATTAGTTATAGATCTTTCTACAGAAAAAAATAACACAGTTGATCTAAGAAAAGAATTAAGAGCTTCAAATGATAAAAAAGGAAAATCTACAGATAATAAAATAGGTTGTGCAAAAAATCCTTTTGCTGAATTATTAGAAGCTCGTATAAGTCTTGAAAAAGATTCAAGTGCAGATTTAGATCAATTTGATACTTTTGAACTTAAAGGCATTAATACTAAGTTTTTAGGGCAATATATTAATACTTGTTATGATAATCCCGAAAAATTAAAAGGGGCTGAATTACGAGCTGAAATAGTGAAAGGAGAAATGAGACTTTTACACACATTTATCAATTATGAAACTACTGATATTTCATACTTAGAAAGCTCTATAAATATAGATGAAGCAATAGTTAACAACCTTAATATTAATAAAGTATTAACATTTATAGTTACTGGAGAAGACGAAGAAGGAAATGTTGTAGTTACTATTCAAACACATTAATTAAAAAGGGTACTAAATTTAGTACCCTTTTTTTTATGATTACTTTTTTTGATAATAATAACAAGCGAAATTCTTTTAAACGGTCAATTAAGGATATTGTAACGGCTTTTTATAAGTCTAACTATGCTAACAAGCCTTTTCCTTTAGATCGATCGTTAATTGCTTTTATTTCATCTAATGAATATGAAGCAGGAACAAGATTTGAACCATTAACCCAAAAACAATGGCAACTAATAAATCAGGAACTAGAAAAACAACAACCAGGAATATAATTTGCCGGAATGTTTCCAAAAAAGTTGCCGATCAATTAGATATTTATAAAGAAATTCATCATATTAAAACTGATAGCGGAGCAACAAAGAGCATGATCAAAAATATTAATTCACTCCTGGAGGAAAACAAACAACTCAAAAAAGATGTTGAAGAAATTACAGCAATTTTTAACGGACAAAGAAAGATCCTTAACGGAATTTCTACTAGTTTAAAGTTTTTAGAATTCCAAGCTTAAACGCTCCAGGATCTTTTCTGAAGAACGAGCTGATCCCCTCAGCTCTTTTTATTAAAATATTCTAATTCAACAAGTTAACTTTTTTCAATTGAAAAGTAAAAACTAAACTGTAAATTTAAAATTGATTTAGGAAACCAATATTAAAACCTCAAAAGTAAGTTCATGATCATGAACCTACTTTTTTTTCTTTGGTCGTCCTGTTACTTTAGATCTACTAACATCTCCATCAGCATCAATGTAATAAAAATAACCTGGCTCTCGATCAATTTTAATTTCTTGTACTACTTCATTTACTCCCTTTTTAGATCCAATTTTTTTACGAGCAATGTTTACATTTTTATCTAAAAAATAGAAATATCCTTGCTTTCTTTTTAAACCAACATTTACCACTTTCTTACCTTTTGCAGGTTTAGAAATTGTTTTTTTTACCGTTGGTTTTTTTGCTGGTGTCTTAGGATCTATTTTTTTAATAGTTGCTTTTTTCTTACCAGCTCCCGAAGTAGTCCGATTTCTTAAGGCTCTTTTTTTTCTACTAATCATATTATGTTATATTAGGTAATCTAATTCCAGATATTTTAGCCTCATAGCTTAATTGTGTGGCTAGTTTTGTGCTTCTCCAACGTCCAGCCCTATATTTATTCAAATATATGTTTAAATAAGCTGCAAAGGCTAAAGGAGTTCTAAAAGCTAAAAAAGCCCTCCGCCTTTTCGCACCATCAACAAAAATTTTATATCCATCAGGTGCAAACATTTTACCTCTCCAAAGATCTTTGGCACTCGTCCAGCCATAAGGATAGTTAGGCTTGTGAACTTCCATACCAGCCGATCCAGTATAAATGAATTGTTTACTTTTAAAATGAGCTGTCTCCCATGCCATGATCCTGTAGATGTCTGCATAGTGATTAGGAAACATTTTTTTGATCTGTTTGAAAAATTTGAATTTATCAAAGCTTTCAAATTGAGGATCAAAAATTTCAGGTAATCCAATAGGAACAATAGTATTATTATTATTATTGCTTTGAGCTGGAGGTATTATTTTTTTATCTTTCTCCTGGTTACTCATTATTAAATAAATTATTGCGGCTAAAATTAAAACTACTGGCATATTATGAATTTAATAAGGTTACTTCAATATATAAATTATTCTCTTCTCTTAGTTTAAATTCTTGCTTAGCACCGCAAAAAATTAATAATTCTGTATTTCCAATTGATCCAATTATTTTAATCATTGGATTTATATACATTGGTGTAGCTAAAGAATAAATCTTAGGTGTAGGATCAGTATTCACATACCCATTATCTTTTTTTCCTATAAATTTATTCATATTCAAAACTACTTCCCCATCTTGCCCAAAGTTAAATTTAACCATAGGTATAATTTGATTTGTATCACGTTCAACATACCAAAAAAAACGATCGTTTGGAGTGCCACCATTATTATTAGTATCGATCGTTGAGCTAATAAATTCTAATTTTATTTTCGTTCCTGTAGGGAAAAAATCATAAATAGGTTGTAAATCAAATATTAACTGGTTATTTAGTCCAGCTCCAGATAATGAGCCAATTATTTTAAATCCAAAATTACGAGCAACTGGCAAAAATAGAGATGAAGGAACTCCGCCACCGCTTAAAACATACCAAAGGTTTGCTAAATCATTATTATAAAAGCTGGCTTGTCCTACTGCTGGATAGTCTTCATCTTTATAAATATCTTTGTCAGCCATATTATTAAGTTTTTGTTAAAGATTTTGCCAACTTTCCTAACATGTACTCCTTCCAGTTAGCTGGCATGTGTTCAGAATTTATATAATCTATCAAATTTTCTCCATTAAGCACGCCAAATGCTTTAAATACTAGCCGAACATCATTAGAAGTATTGAGTTTCTTTTTAAATAATGTATAGATAAATCTGTGATCTTCTTCTGTTGTATATCCTTCTAATTTTCTACGCAAAATTATTGCTATACCGTTTGCAATTGCTTTTGCTTTTTCTTCCGTATCGGATAAAGTAACTGGAATATTTGGTTTTAATTTAAGATCTTTAATTGCTTTTACCTTAGCTTCTAAATTTTTCTTTTGTTGCTCTAAAAGGTCAGCAATTGGATCAGGAATTTTAAATAAATTGGTAGTAATTATGTATATACCACCTAGGGCAACTGTAGCAATAACTAATAATAAAATTATGTCTGTTGTCCTGTCTCCTGTACTTACTTTTGCTGGATTCATAATTTATGGATTAAAAAAATGTTTTTTCATTGTATAAATTCCTTTTTGATATGGCTCTAATAATTTAATTAATACTTCCCATCTATCCATGTTGTCTTTTGATAGGTCTAGCGTGTTCCTAGATCCTTTAATTATTGCATAAGTCGGATAACCCATTAAATGACAAATTAGAGCTGCAAACATATCACATTTACTTTCTGTTTTATAAAATAAGTGTCCTACTTCATGAAATGCAACTAATTTCTTTTCAACTTCATTTAAACTATTCCAAAAAGTAGAATTAACATATATCTTTTGTAAAGAAGGATAAATAAAAGCTTTTTCATTATCATCATAAGTTTTAAAGAATTTTACGGCATCAAAATCTCTTTTTCTTTCAGGTTTTATGATCTTAAAAAATTCTTTAAGTATTGAAAAATTAGGTTTAATAATCTTCAATAATTTTAACCTATTATTAGTTATAATCTCTTTATATGGCAATTGAAAAGTATTACCAGGTTTATCAAATTCACGTTCAAAAATTAAATTTCCTTTTTTATTTTCAATACGTATAAATTTGTCAGGACTATAATAAATAGCTGTCCTCATTAACTGCTTTTAGGTCTAAATGCTAAATATAACAGAACAACAACACCAGCGATAACAAGCGTAGAATTTTCTCTTAGCCATGCCCCTGTTTCGGTGGCTGCTTGATCTTTACCGCCTTCAATTATTGTATCTGTTGCAGTATCAATTAATTCAGCAATTTTTTCTTCTTCGGGGCTTAAATCGTCTCCTCTCTCCTGTTTATCTTTTATACCTCTTAAGTAGTTAATTATAGCTTTTACAATTGTTGCAGGATTTAAAGATAAATAGTCAATATCATAACTACTTTTCACTACATTTTTATAAAATTGTGTAGCTAGTCCAGGAAGATCGTTTTTAGGCTTAATCCCTTTACCTTTTAATTTATGTCTCATTGCGGGGATATAAGCTACCAAAGGCAATAATGCAGCCGTACCAACTATTTTAACGCCAAATGCAATACCTTTTTTAACCATCCATGCAACTCCATGCCCTAATTTTCCCATGCCATATAATACGCCTCTTACTGGTGCTGTTAACGACCGTATTAGAGAGCTTTTAGGGTGCATTTTACGCCATTGTTTTAGATCCTTATACATACCAGCCAAAAAAGCTTCGATAAATGCTTTACGCTCTACTGGATCTGAAATTGATTGGGCTATTGTTGTTGCCTCTCTCACTTTAGCAGGATCAATTTTTGCACCTCTTACTTTTTTTCTATAATCGGCAACATTTGCCCAAAGATCTTTTAAAAATCCGTCAATAAATACTTTCCTTTCTGCTGGATCTGAAATTGATTGAGCATGAGCCGTTGCAGCTCTAATTTTTTCAATATCAATTGGGGCTTCTTTTGGTGGTGCATTTTGCTCTCTAAAACTTGCAACATCAGCCCAAAAACCCTTCAAAAATCCATCAATAAATGCTTTCCTTTCTGCTGGATCTGAAATTGATTGAGCATGAGCCGTTGCAGCTCTAATTTTTGCAATATCTATAGCCATATTTTTTGATTTAAAAAAAAGGTCGGCAATTTTACCGACCTCTTTAAGTAATGAATAATGATATTAATATTTAATTACATGTTTTGCCCAAAAGGAAAAAACCGAGGAAAAAGCATCAGGTGCAGACTTGCTAATAAATCCTTGTACAGCTCTATATTTATCTAATGGAAATTCACTATCAAAATCAATAATGCCATTTTGATATTGATCCGGTCCTTTAGTTGCTACAGCCGATAATTTATTAAAAGCTTGACCACCAAATAATGAACCATTACTAATTGACAATGGCAATGCAACTTGTGATAATATAGTATTATCACTTATTGATTCTCTCGTTTTAAAAACTTTCATTCTATCTGTTAATAAGGCTTCAACGATAGAAGTGTAAGGAGTAGTAGTGCTACTAACAGTTAACTGTACTGCATCTACTCCACTTGTATAAGTAAAAATTATATCACTTCCAACCTTAGAAATTGAGACTGCAATACCACTAGGTAAAGGAGGTAATAATGTTGCGTAATCTGAAACTTTGAATACTGGAGAAAAAAGAATAAATGGCATGTCTGTTCCTGGTATTCCTGCACCGATAATTTTTTTAGTAACAGTAATATCGAATTGATCCGCACTTGTTAGGTCGTTATCTGTGGCTCTAACATTAATAGGCTTTATTTCACTTGGAATAATAATTGGCATCTGTTGCTCCATTGGCTTATATTCTCTCCTCACTAATGCCTCTCGAGGTACAAACATTTTCTGACCGACAAAAAAATCACGGTCGTAACTATCGACCATATCCATACCATAAAATTGACCGTCTGAACCTTCCATGGCTTCGACTAAATCATTATTATTGTCTCCTCCATAATATCCACGACCGTAAGGAATGCATCTTAATCCATCGGTACTTAAAAAGTGTGTAGCAGGACATTTTAGCTTTGGTCGTCTAGCTCCTCCATAATTCATTTTTTCAATGTCATTATCTATTTTTTGCAATCTATTTTTAAATCTTCTCATTATTATTTTTTTTAGGTAAACTATTGGTTAACTATTAGTTAGAATGTCTTAATTAGACAAAATCTTCATCGTAAAAATCACGATCGTAACCGTCCTTTTTCTCCTGGTACTTATTAAGTGCATATCCTATTCCTTCCATCAATAGTAATGCAATAGCTACGCCAATAGCTATTTCAGCAATGTTATTTTTATCTAATTTCATAGTCATTTATTTGGTAAATATTAATTTTAAGATCCAAACATAATAATTATATTATAAAACGGTGGTTTTCTGAAAAAAGGCAAAAACGGCATCATTTTGCCCATTTTTTACAATTCAAAACCGTCTTTTTGCAAAAAACGGCATCATTTTGCCTATTCAAGAGAGAAAAAAAGTAAAAAACGGCATCATTTACTCAATATCGTCTAATCTAATAAATTTTCGATAATACTTATTTTTCTTTGTTTTTAATTTAACTTCTTCATAAGCCTTAAGAACTTCGGGCGGATGCTTATCTATGTGGTGTAATTGATCTCTCGTATGAAATAAGATCATGACATCTGAATAATCATACACCCATAATGGTATTTTTCTAATTGCGTGATAAACAAGTATGTAAACATTTTTAGATTGCCATTTATTAATAAATAATTTTTCGCAGTCATTAGAATAGTGTTTATTTGAAATATAGAAGCTGGCTTCTTCAAGAACAACGCATGTATTTGTAATATTATCACTTACAAACGTTAAGAAACCTTTTAAATCCTTATTATCATGCCACTTTTTAAATCCTTTTCCGTATTCTTTTTTAATATCGTTTACGAGATTCTTTTTTCCTTTAATCATTTTTTTGATTAAAGTACTTTTTCCTCTATGAGTACTAGCACAAACGATAATTACACGGCTCATGATTAAGCTGCTTTTTTTGGATTTTCTTTACGCCATTGGTCGGCTGTTGTATATTTTCCTGCTAAAAAATCCTTTATAAAATTCTTTCTTTCTGTAGTATCTTTAACTCTCTTAGATTGCTTTTGTAATTGAGCTAGATCAATAATATTATCTTTTTCCTTCTCATATACTTCTTCAAAATCAATATCTTCAATATCTAGTTTATCATTAGAAGTTTTTTCATGATCATGATTTTGATCATGATCATGTTTATTTTTACGATTATTAGCATGAAAAGCTGCTTTTTTATCTTCTTCTTCTGCCATTGCTTGCATTAAATTGTAGATATTAGCCCCTAAAACCAATATTGCAGCCCCGTAAACAGGATTAATTTTTATTTTGATAGTTTCCCAGTAAACATTTAAAAGAGAGCTTGCAACCTCTTCTAAATCGCTCGACATTCTCAATTTATCTTTATCAACTGGTTTTTTCATGAGCTTTGAAATTCCAAATAATAAAGAGCAAGTAAGCTCTTGATAATAATGAATAGCTAATTCAGCACTAATAAAATCCGCCAAATTGATACCATCAAAATTGAAATTTTGTTCTTCTGTTGGTTCTTCTGTTTTTTCTTCGGGCTTTACTTGATCCTGTAGATCTTCTGTTGTTTTCTTCGTTTCTTCTTCTTCTTCTCCTGCTGGCTCTTCTGTTGCATCAATTTTATCTTCTTCTATTCCGTCCGTAATTATTTCATCCAATAAGCTTTCAACTTCATCTTTGTTATCCTCCTCATTATTAAAGCTGGTGTAAGCTTTGTTTGTCTTAATTGGATCTTCTCCATTTATTTCATCACTCTTATTTTCCATCTTCAAATTTTGGTTTGTAAGCTGCTCCAGTAATTAGATCTATTGGAATACCAGGAAGGAATATTAAGGCATTTAAAATAAAGGGGGCTGGTCTTAATTTTCGTGCCTGGTCTTTTTCAGTTGGCTTATTTTTTTGATAGGTCGTAACCTTGCCACCGCAAAGCGTAGCACAGCTTGAAAAGCTAATTGTTATAGCTAATAATAATATTATTTTCATAATTATTTGGATTTTGATAAAGCTTTAATTTTAATTTCTTCTTTTTCTCCTTTTGTATTGGTAATAACTGTTTTATCAATAGAAAAATTTCCTTCGCTATCAATATTAGCAACTATTATTAAATGTTTAAGATCACTCGTTATGTGTGGGCTACCTTGTTCCATGATCTCTTTGTGAAATTTTTTAAGTACAATTTGTTGTAATGAAACCATATTATAATTGAGTTTGATTAAAATCAAATACAAATGTAAACAAAAATTTAAAAACATAACTAACTATTAATCAAGTAGTTACTGGTTGTCGCAGCCCGCGGAACATTTTTTTTTCTACTTACCTTCTTTTTTTTTTTGGTTTGGCTCAATTTGTGGCTTTTTTT
>LGVF01012823.1_pt1 | contig 10793 bp, 15 predicted proteins | sample 469901 | NCBI WGS metagenome assembly LGVF01 (sample SAMN03893561, study PRJNA290197) | marine sediment metagenome | material: sediment; isolation source: combined push core samples #3730, #5133, and #5579 collected at Hydrate Ridge | place: Pacific Ocean: Hydrate Ridge | reverse complement strand
AAAGAGAGCTGGATACTTGAAGAGCCGGTTATAAAAGAGAAGATAGCCTTATCTTGTTGAGTAATGAGGAAAAAGATTACGCCCATACCTTACACCCGCCTTATAAAGATTTTTGAGGTAGATGGCTTTTCCATTGTACGAAAGAAAGTGTTGAAGCCTTTTGAAAAATCGGACTTTTTCAGAATAAACGGATGTGCGAATAACTATAAAAAAGAAACATGTACGAAATCGTTAACCAAAGCCTGCAAAAAATAGCCAAAGGCACTGGAATTGTTTTCATCGGCACGATTATCGGTTTGCTTTTAGGTTTTGTCTGCCGAATCATCCCCGTCTGATTCACAACACAAACCGAATACGGTTTTTACTCCTTAGCACTCGTTATAATAAGCATCTTTGTCACAATATACACGCTCGGATTGAGTGAAGGCTCAACAAGATACATCGCCTACTTTAGAGGAAAGAACGAAGAAAAGATTTTTAAGTGCAAAGATAAAAATAGTCTTTGTGATATAAATGGGAACAAAAACAATTTCGATAAGGGAAGATGTATATGAAACGCTTAAAAGTATGAAAAGAGAGGATGAGAGCATTAGTGATGCAGTAGAAAGGCTGATAACTAAGAAAAAAGAAACAGATTTAGCGGATTTTTTCGGCGTTTTGAAAGATAGCGAAGTATTGAAGGGCTTAGAAGAGGATATGACGAAAATAAGAGCAGCATCGAGGTTTCGGATATGATCATTCTTTCTTTTATTTCTTTAGAAAGAAAGTGTTGAAGCATTTTGAGAACTCGGACTTTTTCAGAATAAACGGCGGTGCGAATTACTATAAAAGGCGGCTTCAGTAAATTGCTTGACGAAATAGGGCGGATAAAGGCAAAGGAAGATATGAACAATGTTTTTTAAAACATGAGGACACGAAATTACTATGAATAAAGCGGTTTTTGATACTGCTGTCGTCATAAAGAGCTTTTTAAGCCAGCGCAATTACTGTCAAGCGAGAACTATAAACGAGTGATTTGTTTTATGGCATTAGCTAAGATAAAAAATGCGGTATTGCTTACGGACGATGGGAGAATGCACTTTCACGCAGAAGACTTTGGGGATTCGGGTTTATCCTGGAAAATTGTCTTAACTGGATTGAGAATGAGTTGAAATCAGAATCTTGAATGATTTATAATCAAGTGTAATCTGTGTAATCGGTGGTTAAAAAAGGTTGGTAACATGAAACTCGCAGCACTGCCAAAGAAGAGAAAGGGGATGAAAAGGCAAGATACTATAAACTCGCTCAAATTCCCGCAAGACCTAACACTCGTAATCCTCCTTACACTTTTGTGCATACCATTTGTTCTAATCCCACCCCTAAACGAATCTCCAGTTAGAATTCTTTTTGGTCTTCCCTTGGTGCTCTTTCTACCCTGCTACTCGTTAATCGCCTTATTGTTCCCAAGAAAAGGCGACTTGGATGCAATCGAAAGAATAGCACTCAACTTCGGATTGCGTATTGCTGTTGTGCCATTATTAGGCTTGGCGTTGAACTACACGCCGTTTTGGATTCGATTGTCGCCTATTCTTATTGTTCTGTCGGTATTCACGGTTTCATTAGCTATATGTGCGCATATAAGAAGAAGCATGGTTCCAGAAGGAGATAGATTTGTGGTTGATTTTGGTAAGTTGCTTAAAGCAATGACCGGCTTATTCAAACCATTGATTTCATAGACTTCATGCCTTTACCAACATCTCTTTTTCAATCTGCGGCGCATAAAAATCCGATATTACGTCATCCAATTCCATAAACTTCTTTACAATCGGATTTGCCTTGTCCAATTTATACATCTTAGCCCTACCAACCGCTCTTGTTGCTATTACAATGCTATTCTGCTCTAAGATATGCCATATACTGAACAGCGTTGCTCTGCTGACACCAGCCCCTTTTGCAATATCCATTTTCGAATGTTCAAAAGCCTCGTTGTCTATCAAGAAGTCTAGCACTTTTAACATTGGATTCTTTGTTCCGAAAAAATTGATGAACAACGTTTCGTCTTCCATAAATATAATTAACCAATGGTGCTTATATAACTTACTATCAATGTCTAAAAATATGGACAAAAAGGAGGTGTTAAAAGCAACGATATTGAAGAAACTGAAGAGACGAGGTAAGTGGGGAGGAGCGCATACAAGTTTTGACATTTTGACGAAAGGAATACCGAAACATCTGAGGGGTGAGGCAAAAGAAGTGGCAATGGAACTTATTAAAGACGGTTTGTTACTTTCAAAGCCAACTTCTTATGGCTTAGAGGTTTCGCTTAATTCAAAGAGAAAAGCTGAAATTGATAATATAATCGAAAGATATCTCTTCCAATAGTGAAACACCATGTCCGAAATCGTTAACCAATGCCTGCAAAAAATAGCTAAAGGTTTTGTGATTGAAAATAAATACGCGGAATCTGTATTGATCTGTGGTTTAAAAAAGGAATTCCCTCATGAACACCATCCAACGAATCGCAAAGAACACCGGTGTATTGCTGTTTTCGCAAATTGCAAGCTACATATTAGGCTTCTTCTTCGTCATTTACACTACCCGCTATTTAGGTGCAGATGGTTTTGGTATTCTATCGTTTGCGCTTGCTTTTACTGGTATAATAGGCGTTTTTTCGGATTTGGGGCTGCGTCAGTTAACGGTTAGAGAAGTTGCGCGTGATAAATCGTTAGCAAGTAAATATCTTTAAAATCAATGTTACAACTATGAACGACCACAAACTCTTCACACAGCGAATAGGGCTAATAGGCATAACAAACCTCCTCGTAAGTTTAAGTGGAATCATCCTACTGCCTATTCTAACAAAAAATATTCCCATCGAAGAATACGGTATCTGGGTTCAGATTAATGTTACCATTGGCTTAATACCTGCAGTCGTAATGCTTGGACTACCATATACAATGGTTAGATTCCTGGCGGCCGCGAAAAAGAGAGAAGAAATCCAGGAAGGATTTTATTCTATCGCTTTTATTGTCATATTTACAAGTGCAATTGCATCCTTCTTACTTTTTTTATTCTCAAAACCAATTGCAGCAGCTTTATTCGATAATAACCTCACTATTGCAAGAATCTTATCATTAATCGTCTTTATCGCATGTTTGAACGGTCTTCTTCTTAATTTTTTCAGAACATTTCAACAGATAAAAAGATATTCCATGTTCTTATTTATACATACTTTCCTTAATGTTGCCTTAGTTGCTTATTTTGTCTTATCAGGCTATGGTATTTTTGGTGCCGTAATCGGGCTTTTAATTTCAAGTTTTTTTATATTTTTAATTATGGCTTCTCTTATCATCTCAGAGATTGGTATTAAGATTCCTAAATTTACAAATATACGAGAATATTTGGCTTTTGGCATACCTACCGTTCCCGGTAATTTATCAAGCTGGGTGGTAAACTCGAGTGACCGTTATGTTATTGGTATATTCTTGGGTACAGCTTTTGTTGGCTATTATTCGCCAGGATATGCATTGGGCAATATGATTAACATGTTTATGGCGCCACTTTCTTTTATGCTGCCTGCTGTTCTATCCAAATATTATGATGAAAACAATATGAACGAGGTAAAAACTGTCTTGAGATACGCATTAAAATATTTCTTGGCATTGGGAATACCATCCGCATTGGGGTTATCTCTTTTATCAAAGCCTATGTTATTGATATTATCTACACCTGAGATTGCATCGCATGGATATTTAGTAACACCTTTTGTTGCTGTGGGTGCTTTGTTGTTTGGAGCAGGTGCCGTTATTGTGCAGATAATTGTTTTGGAAAAGAAAACAAAAATTACGGGTGCAATATGGATAATTGCAGCAATATTAAATCTTGGATTAAACTTGATTTTTATCCCATATATGGGGATTTTAGGAGCGGCTATTACGACATTGCTTGCATTTGCACTCGCCTTAATTCTTATATCGTTTTATTCTTTCAAATACATTAAATTTGATTTCGATTTTCGTTTCATATTGAAAAGCATCTTCGCTTCGATTGTAATGTCTTTGGTAATTATTCAATGGAATCCTGTTGGGATTTCGAATGTCCTGATAGTGATCGGGATTTGTGCCGCGGTCTATGCTACGATTTTATTGCTGTTAAAAGGAATTAAAAAAGAGGAGATCGCATTTTTCAGGGAGCTATTCAAGGTTTAATTCGTTAAGCAATGACTTAATTCCCTCTTTAGGGAGCAACTTTACACAGTTGGAAGAATATTCCCTTCTTTCTGTTTTTTTGAATTTATCAGATAAATTATACAATAGCTTACCTGTCACATCGAAGGTCTGTGGCAAAACAACAAACATCTCTTCGTTTTCGTATGCATTCTCTGCTTCGTCTTCTGTCATCAACTCTTCGTATAATTTCTCACCAAGTCTTTTTCCAATATTTTCCATTCTGATTTCGGTATGGGCATATCCATATCCCAGTGTTAATTCATCGATCATCACTTCCGCTAAATCGCCAACGCGTAGTGCAGGCATCTTAAATATAAGAATTTCCCCACCTTCAGTCATTTCTGCTGATTTTAACACCAGTTCCACCGCCTTTGGTATGCTCATCATAAATCGAGTCATGTTTAAATCTGTGACTGTAAGAGGACCACCATTCTGTATTTGCTTTCTGAACAGGGGAATTACAGACCCCCTTGTATCCAAAACATTTCCAAATCGTACACAAGAAAATGCCGTCTTTTTTCCTCCTTTGTAAAAATTAGCAGATACTGTTAACCTTTCAGCCAATAACTTTGTAGCACCCATGACATTTATTGGATTGACGGCTTTATCTGTACTGATAGTGATAAAATTTTCAACTTCTTCGTCCATTGCAGCTTCTATTAGATTTTGAGTGCCAAGAACGTTTGTTTTCACAGCTTCAAATGGGTTGTATTCACACAAAGGAACATGTTTCAAAGCAGCGGCATGGAATACTATATCAACCCCCTCGATTGCTCTTTTTAGTCTTTCTTTATCTTTTACATCTCCAACAAAGAGTCTTATTTTTTCTGATTGCAATTCTTGCTCCAAATCAAACAATCCTGTTTCGTTGCTATCCAAAACTCTTACAGTCCCTGGTTCATATTCCAAAACCTTTTTAACGATTTCACTGCCTATTGACCCTACACCACCGGTTACAAGAATTATTTTATCTTCATAGAAGCTTTTTAATTCTTTCATCTTATCTTGTCCCCTAAAAGAAGCTTTTAATTTCTCCTATTAGATAATCTATCTCATCTTTTGTTAATGTTGGATACATAGGTAATGTTAAAACTTGAGTTGCTATTTCTTCCGTAACTGGTAGTTTACATGCGTATCCAAGTTCATTTTTATAAAAATGTGTTAAATGGACAGGTGAGAAATATACTTTCGTCATGATACCTTTATCTGCTAAATGTTTCATTAAGTCATCCCTATAATTATTAACTCTTACCGTGTACATTTGATACACGTGATAACGCTCATTTGGAGAATTTTTGGTTATTATTTGTGTGATTTCTCGTTTTAATCTTGCAGTTAAATATTCTGCATTTTCCCTTCTCATTTCTATAATCTTATCGGCTTTTTTGAGTTGTGCTATTCCCAATGCAGCAGTAATATTAGACATCCTGAAATTATATCCTATAGTTACGTAATCCATATATTCTGTTGATGAGAAATAATCAGAAGTCTCTAATCTGCCATGCGACCTTATCAATTTCAATTTCTCATATATTTCACTTGAATCAGTTACTATTGCACCGCCATCTCCAGTCGTGATTACTTTATTCTGGCAGAAGCTGAGCATCGCCGAGTCTCCAAAAGTTCCTACTTTTTTGTTTAATACTCTTGCGCCAAGCGATTCAGCGGCATCTTCTATCAATAATAAGTTGTTATCCTCAGCTATCTCTTTTAGTTCTCTTATCTTACAAGCACAGCCTCCGTAATGGATAGGCATAATAGCCTTAGTTTTTTCAGTGATTTTCTCGTTTACATCTTCTGGATCTAACCCAAAAGTTAGCTCTTCTATATCTGCAAAAACCGATTTTGCACCTACAAATAAAGGTGCATTTGCAGTAGCGATAAAGGTAAACGAAGGAACAATAACTTCATCTCCCGCTTTAATATCCTGAGCTAAAAGAGCAGCATGTAATGCTGATGTCCCGGAATTGAAGGTTACTGCGTATTTCGTACCGACATATTTTGCAATCAAATCTTCAAATTCTTCTACATTTGGACCAACAGCCCAGTTCATCCCCGCTTTTACCGCTTCTGTTACTGCTTCTACGTCTTCTTCGTCCCAATAGATTTTGAACAATGGTATTTTCCAGGTCATTTTTATCGCCTATGTATCAGCTTTTATTTTATTCAGTAATTTCTAAAGATATTTACCAATTGTTTGCCTCTAAATAGTCTTCACCTTAATAACTCTGCAATCTCATCTGGCTTGGCATCTATATAATCACCGGTTTTTAGTTCTTCCTCTCCCCTCTTTAACCTTTTCAATGTCTCCTCGTCCATGAGCACTTCCAGTGTCTCAAGAATCTGTTTTCTCTTCTCATGGGTATCATAGATCTCTTCAACTATCATCCTTGGTATTTGGATTGTATCCGTCTCCTGGATAGTAATATATACTTTGGTAGATATATAAACTTTCTTGTAGTTGAAACTTTATTCTTTTGCATCCATATCACCATTTCTATGCAAAATGTCCCCCAACTTCCGTTTTGGTACGTGGAGCACGTTGCGTTCATCTTGCCAGTATTTGATAGAGCCGCTAAACTCCTCCGCTATTGTGCTTTCATTTGGATAGCCTAAAGCCACTACTAAAGCAATTGTGTAATTAGCCCATTTCAGGGTATCAAACACGGAGTATAATAGCGGTTCTTCATCTACGACAAGATATTCCCGAGGTTGTAGATTTGCAGCAGAAGGTGCTAATCCCGCTGCATCCACACAGTTCTTCAAAATTTGATAGGGAACGGGCATATCTTTGAAACGTCTAATTGACCGGCGTTTTATGAATGTTTCATAAAATGCCATTTATCTCTTCTTTGCGTAACTTTCTTATTACTTTTGCTGGCACGCCAACCGCAACAACATTATCCGGTACATCAGCATTTACAAAGCTAAATGCACCAACAATTGTATTCTCACCTATTGTTACATCTGGCATCACAACTGAATGACTGCCTATCTTACAATTCTGCTTCAAAACAACTTCGCCCTCTTTATTGTCTATCGTAGAAACAGAATAGATAGAACAATGAGAACCTATCTGCACGTAGTCCTCGATAGTAACGCCATTTTTTGCATTAATATAAGTAAAAGCGCCAATATCGGTTTTGTAGCCTAATTTAAGCTTATCTTTATGTTGAACTAACCAACTATATTCTGTTGATTTTCCTTCTTCAATCTCAGGATATTTCCAGTCTTTGAATCTCATATTCATAAATCTGCTAATTCTCTAACCAACATAAAGGCTTCGGCAAATTTCACCCCAACCTCTGAACCTCTCTTTTTAGCAAGCGCTTCTACAATCTCTAAAGAGCGGGGATGCGGATATTGTTTTAACTCACTTTCATAAGCCTTCATCGCATCTATTTTCTTCTCGAATGTCTCTGATATATCTACATACACATTTGGAATAAAAGGTTCTATCGGTTGTCCCCACTCGGTTTCAGATAACGTTTCGTAGGACAAAATCCTTTTTATTTTATGATTCCCCGGTCTCGTGGCAACTAAAGAAGCCTCAAAAACTAGACGATGGTCTTTATTCAAATCGCCTTTATGAGGAATATACACTATATCAGGGTTAACCTCATTCACAACTTTAGAAATTGACTCATTTAACTCCTTTTGAGGAATTGTATCAAGTTTTACAGTTGGATAATCTAAGAAATAAGTCCTTTTTATTCCTAAAATTTTGTTTGCTTTTTCGATTTCTTTCGGTCTGTTCTTTATAAATTCTTTGGACCAGTCAGGAACATACGCCTTAGTTACACTGCAAAGATAAACTTCATCACTTCTTTTACTATGTTTTGCTATTGTTCCGCCACAACCTAAAACTTCATCGTCTGGATGCGGTGCGATTATTAGGATATTCATTGTTTACACCTTCTCAGCAGCGATATACCATCTCGAATATTTAAGGTTCATATCTAGGGGCTTTGACAAGTCTATATATTTTTTGTCACCTTTAGAGCTTTGTAAAAATGCTTTATCCACAGTAAAAACACTTGGATATCTTTCTTCATACAATTCTATATCTAAAACCTCAAAACCATCAAACAACTCTTTTATCTCATCCAGATTAAAATAATGTTGAATTATCCCCTTCTCATAACCTTCCTGCAACACAAAAGTATTATATTCCACTTTTTCACCTCTACAAAACTCTGAATCCTCTGTTGACCTCAACGTGATATATATATATCATTGGGTGCGAGGACTCTTCTAATTTCTTGAATAGTTTTTTTGGCTTTTGAGAAAGGAACATGATCTAATACTTCAGCAGAAATAACTATCTCAAAATATTCATCATCAAAAGGTATTTTTTCTATATCACCAACCCTCAAACCTGCTTTTAATCCCTTTTTGGCCAACCATTCATTTGCAATTTCTATAGCCTCTTTTGAAATATCCATTCCATAAACATCAAATCCTTGCTCTGCAAAAAATACCACATGTCTACCATTTCCACATCCAACATCTAAAATTCTTCTTACATCTCTTTTTACATCGTAGACTTCTATTCCAACCCTTCTTTTGAGGTACCTTGCTGTGAATCTAACCACTCCCTCATTGGGATACCACGTCCCTCCAAATCTTTTTTTCGAATATACATCATCCCATATTTCCCTCGTCATGTTTATACCTCTTAATAAGTTATCTTTTTCTGCAGTAACTTTTTATCTATTTTTATCGTACTTAAAGCATTTACCATTCTTTCGCTTGCTTTCCCATCTCCATAAGGGTTGACACACCGCTTGAATTTCTCCTTAAACTCTTTATTGTATAATGCAGTTTCAATAGCTCTTATTATATCCTCTTTTTTGACATTTACGTATATCATATTATCGATATGTTCTCTCCCCACATTCCTCGATCCTATATTCACAACAGGTAAATGGAAAGATGGTGCTTCTATAATTCCGCTACTGGAATTCCCTATTAATACATCGGCGTATTTAAGCAAGCTTATATAATGGAGGTGTGATAGGTTAGGAAATATTTTTATAAATGGCAAACCTCTGCATTTTTCGATTTCTTCAATAATATCTGAGCTTCCCGCATCGTTATTCGGATAAATAATAACAGTTTGCAGCTTCAATTCTCTAATACCCTCCAGAATTTCATGCATTTGTTTCCCTGCAAGCTCCTTCTCTAAATGAACTGGATGAAAGACGCAAACAATAATCTTATCGTCAAGATTTATCTCCAACTTTTTTGTACTATTCTCTTTTGAAAGGGTTTTTTGATTGATTACGGAGTCCAAACTCAAAGCACCCACTTCTAATATTCTCCAAGGCTCTTCACCCATTTTAATCAATCTCTTTGTATGTTCTTTTGTCGCGGTAAAATGGATGTGTGCAAATCGGGTTATTGAATGTCTTATACCTTCATCTATATGACCGCTATCTGTCTTGTCTCCGCCATGGATATGTGAAGTTGGTATATTTAGTGTTGCTCCCGCAAGTGTTGCTGCTAACGGTTCTAATCTATCTCCCAAAACAACTAATATGTCTGGTTTTATTTTAGAGAGCAAAGAAGTAAAACCTGCAATCCCTTTCGATAAAGCTTTTCCATGATATGTTACGTCTTCTCCATTATCGTCATACATTTCAACAATACCGTCTATTTCAAATCCATTTTTTTCTATTTCTTTAATCGTCAATCCGTATTTTTTTAATAAATGCAAGCCTGTAACCATTAGATTTAATTCTAAATCATCGAACCCAACAATTTTCCCCAGTAGTGGCTTTAAAATTCCGTACTCAGCTCTCGTTCCAGTTACTACCGCGATCTTCCTAACCATGGTCTACGACCTCTAAGAGTTCCTTTATTTCCTTTATTTCATAATCTATATGTTTATTTTGGGGTATATTTCTAAACTCCCCTTTCAAAACCCTCAGTGTTCCCATTTCAATCTTCTTAGCACCTTCAAAATCAATTAATGGATTATCACCGACGTAAAAAGATTTTTGTGGATTTATATGTAATTTATTAATTGCCTCTTGAAAAGGTATTTCAGAAGGTTTTGGATTACCAAGTCCTTTTGTGAAAACAATTACATCAAAGAACCCTTCAAGTCCCAGTAATTTCAACTTTCTTTTTTGTCGTTCGACATCACCATCTGTAATAATACCTATTTTATCGCCTCTCTTTTTCAATTTTTTTAGAGTTGGAATTACATCTGGGTACGGTTTGAGTGCACCAGCATAATTATTAAATATTTTGATTACATTTCCCAATTCATTTCCTAAATTGAAAAGGCCTAACAACTCGTCGAATAAGTGCGAATACATACTCGTTTTTTCGCTCCAAAGATTTACCAATCTCTTATAAATTTCTTGCTCAGAGAGGTCGTATTTCTTTGATAAATATTCAGCTATTACCTTGAAAGCACTACAATTATACTGTTCCACATTGTACAAGGTATTATCCAAATCAAATATCACCGCTTTCATTAAAATTGGGCTTGGATTTCCCCCTCCAATCTAAAAACTTCTGAATGGTATCTCAGCATCACTAAACCTTCCTTGAACTCCCCACTCGGTTCAGGCT
>LGVF01042523.1_pt1 | contig 10806 bp, 10 predicted proteins | sample 469901 | NCBI WGS metagenome assembly LGVF01 (sample SAMN03893561, study PRJNA290197) | marine sediment metagenome | material: sediment; isolation source: combined push core samples #3730, #5133, and #5579 collected at Hydrate Ridge | place: Pacific Ocean: Hydrate Ridge | reverse complement strand
AAAATTATTTATGATTAACGGACCTTCATTTATTTTCGCTGACAGAGAATTTTCGGCACTGAATGGAATGTCAGACACACTTAAAAGGCAGCCATCATGACTGTCATGAAATCCCCCTAATTTATTATTTAACAGGCCGAGTTTCGGGATAGGCTCGGGGTTATTAAAACAACGAGGCCACCAGACTCATAATCGGCGGGCCCTCAGCTCTAACCTGGGCAGCACGACACCATTTTCCCTTTTAATTCAATTGTTTAGATAGATTTTGATGCGTGAACCCACAGACTATAAGTCGGCGGGTCTGAGGTTGGGCCTCTTTGGGCTCACTGACGATTACCTTTAAAATCAGTTGCTTATGGAAATCCTTATGACCGGGCTCGTTGACCAATAGTCGGTGGGTCGAAGATTCCGGAGCCACCATCTTTCCCCTTCTTGGCATTGCCGATCCTGAACTTATAACCAGAAACCACTATATATTGTGCCTTAAATAGAATTAACCACATTTTATTGTGTTTTTACTTGAATTCTTTATCACCAATCCTCATACTATAAGCGTTGTTCTTGCATGCTCACTGAGCGGGCCCATTGGTGGTGCCGTGACAGTACGAGCAGGCCCGGTGACTCAGCACTCTGAGCACAGGTGGGTTACTCATGATGTATTGAGCCCCAGAGGATGCAACCAATGTTAAACGATTGGGCAATGTGAACCGGTGAGGCCCAATTCATACACATGTGAATATTAAATGACAGCTAGTCTATATGACAACTCTCGGAAGAAAAGATCTCTTTATAATGCCTGGCGTGTGGTTCATAGCAATGGTGTTACATCTAAGTCAGATGCAACTAGAAAACTTATTAATGAATTCTCGGATAACACCGACACCCACCTAAACCGAATTTGTAAGCAGTTAAGAGAAAAACGATTTAACTTTCTTCCATCCGAGGGAATACTTCAGACTAAACCAGGTAAATCATCTAAACGCCCTATTGTACTGTCACCAATTGAAAACAGAATAGTACAACGTGCAATTCTTGATACGCTCCAGACTCACCCACCACTCAAAAAATATTTTACGGTTGCCACTAGTTTTGGTGGTATAAAAGATCGTGGTGTATCTGATGCATTACAGGCTGTATACACATCAATACAAGCTGGTGCTAAATACTTTATACGCTCTGATATTGAATCTTTTTTCACTCAAATACCAAAACCAACAATCACAAGGATTATTGAAGGTACTACTACAGATAAAGAATTTCTAAACCTATTTGAAAAAGCAATTCAAGTTGAACTTTCTAACTTAGATGAACTGGGCAAAAATAAAGATACTTTTCCTATTTATGATATAGGGGTAGCACAAGGCTCATGCTTATCACCACTATTAGGCAATATTCTTCTTAGTGAATTTGATATAGAAATGAATAAAGGGGATATTACATGCATTCGATACATAGATGACTTCATTATCCTGGCGCCAAGTCAAAAAGCAGTCCTTCCCGCCCCGTCCTGGTCCAACAGAAAAGCCCCAACACCAGGCTTATTCCGGTGCGGCTTTTCCGTACAATTACACGCTCACCGCAAAGATTATTTCGAAATCCTCTTTAGCAATGCGCATTCGAAAAAGAACTGGCTCAGTGCGATGATGAGGCAAAGGTGTGTGTGGGGGGGGGCTCCCGAGCTAAGTTATGCTACCCGATCAAGCCCATTTTTCAGGCACAACATTATAATCATAAGGAATAGGCTTGTATCTTTTGGTCTTATTCGGCTTTTTAATTTTAGGCTTATCAAAGGGTATTTCTTCATACGGAATCTGACTAAGCAGGTGGGATATACAATTTAACCGGGCTGTTTTTTTATCATCTGAATTAACCACAAACCAGGGCGCATGATTAGTGTCTGTAGCCAGAAACATTTTATCTTTAGCCTCCGAATATTTATCCCACAGCTCCTGTGCTTTATAGTCCATCGGGCTTAACTTCCAATGTTTTGTCGGATCATCAATCCGCTTTTGAAAGCGTATAGCCTGAACATCCTGGCTTACTTCAAACCAGTATTTGAGCAAAATAATTTGATTATTCACAATACTTTGCTCAATCATGGGCGTATGTTTCAGAAAATCCCTGGATTCTTCATCGCTACAAAAACCCATCACCGGCTCTACCCCCGCCCGGTTATACCAGCTGCGATCAAAAATGATTATTTCTCCAGCAGCAGGAAAGCGCTCGATATAACGCTGAAAATACATTTGCGTCTTTTGTCTCTCGGTTGGCACGGGCAGGGCATTGATCTGGAAAATCCGAGGGCTTACTTTCTCAACAATGCGCTTAATAACACCACCCTTCCCTGCTGCATCACGGCCTTCAAATATAATAATAATTTTCTGGCCCGAGTGCTTTACCCACTCCTGTAGTTTACAAAGCTCTACCTGTAGCTTGTACAGTTCTTTTTCATATTTTTTGTTACTGATTCGTTTATTCATATTTGACATAATTAACACCTGTTATTGTTCTGCAATACCCATAGATTCCGCCAAATAGTCAATCTTTTTCAGCAGGTCAGCGTAGTCTGGCGTGCCTTCTGCAGCATAATTAAAGTTCTTAAATAATCCGGTCAAACGAGTGAAGTAATCATGGATTTGAGCTTTATCGGTAAAGTTATATTCCCGCTTAACCAGTTGATATACCTTATTAAAACTGAACTTTTGTCTTTCCAGCGCGCACGAGGCATCTACTGTATCAAACGCATCCTGTTGTAAATAAACCATATCCAGAAAAAGTGCTTTCTGATAAATCACAAAGTCTTCTACCGTCACGCCTTCTTCACCGGTAACCTGCATCATTTGTAAAACAGCATCACCTTTTCCCAATAAATCAATCATTTCCTGGACGTTTTTGGTCCAGTCAGGATCAATTTCCCTGGCATACCATGACTGAAGCTGTTTTAGATAACGAGACCAGGAAAGCAATGGATCTACCGACGGGTAGTAGCGTTTATAGGCTCGTTCAGCACTCAGCCCCAGAAATGTCTTTACCGTCCCTAATGTGGACTGGGTCACGGGTTCTTCAAAATTGCCGCCGGCAGGAGAAACTGTGCCTATCATGGTCAGGCTTCCTTTATCACCATTATTGGTCTGAATCACCCCTGCGCGCTCGTAAACGCCTCGAACAGACGAATCAAGATAGGCGGGAAAACCTTCTTCACCGGGTATTTCTTCCATTCGTCCTGATGTTTCACGCATTGCTTGCGCCCATCGGGAAGTGGAATCAGCAATCAGTAATACGTCATATCCCATTTGACGATAGTATTCGCCCAGGGTCAGCCCGGTATTGATTGATGCTTCACGCGCAGCGACCGGCATAGATGATGTATTACATATAATAATAGTACGATCCATAAGCGAACCGCCGGTTGTTGGATCATTCATTTTCGGAAACTCGCTGATTGTTTCAACCACTTCACCCGCACGTTCACCACAGGCAACGATAATCACGATATCAACGGAGGAATACCTGGAAATCAGGTTTTGCAATACTGTTTTGCCTGCACCAAAAGGACCTGGAATGCAGGCTGTACCGCCCCTGGCAATGGGGAAAAAAGTATCAATCAAGCGCATGGTCGTAATCATAGGCTCATCGGGATACCGCCTTTCCACTATACGCCGGTCAATCATTTCCTGTGGTATGGGTCGCCTTACCGGCCATTTTTGCACCAGTGTTAGCGAGCGCTCTTTCCCGGATTCATCACGTATTCTGGCAACCGGGTCCTCAATCGTCACACTCCCTTCCTGAATCCAGGTCACTTCAACGCTACCCGGCTCATCAAAAGGGATCATGATTTTGTGGCTGTAACGTCCTTCTTGAACGGTACCTATTGCAGCCCCGGCCTGCAATTTATCACCGCTGCGTACAATTGGGATAAAAGACCATTTTTGATTTCGATCAAGCGGCGGAGCTTCAACACCGCGAGGTAGAAAATAACCGTATTCAGAGGCCAGGCTTTCTAACGGATTTTGCAGACCATCGTAAACTTGCCCCAACAATCCAGGCCCCAGACTGACCGATAACATTTCATTAGATTGGTTAACCGGATCACCGACAGCAACGCCTGATGTATTTTCAAACACCTGTGCGTCAGCTGTATTGCCATTAATTCGTAACACTTCGGCTTTGAGCATTTCCTGTCGGCCATGCTCTTCTTTACGTGTCGGATAAATGTAAACGACTTCATTCTTCTTTAACGCAGATAGACCGTCCTCAGTCATGATCCCTTCTATCGTCACAAGGTCATCTTGAACCGCTAACACTCTGGCTGTGAACTTACTGTCTTGCATTGATTTTCCTCGTATTTGAAATATCTATCGCTAAGCGTTTAGAAAACAACTGCTTCAAGAAAACAGATCGGCATAACCACCTAAGGCTGATTCCGCCATATCATTGAAGCGCTTTTCCGCTTTACTCACATTGTATTGGGACCAGCGATTAATCACATCCCACCTGAGCACATAGACAACAACCGCTTCAAAATCGAAATAATGCATTCCAACTACGCGGCCATAATAATCCCACAAGCGTCCGAGCAATAATCTCTCTAGTCCAAGATAATTCTCTTCCGCCAAAATTCGCTCAGCTTCCGTCAGCCATGGCAACTGACGCCCCAAACCAAAGGCAGGTTCATTCCAGTGTGTTTTTATTTGCAGCAACCATCGTCCATAACCCCATTTTTCATTCGCCAAAGGCGCGGCCTGACCGATATGCGATCGTCGCAATGCAGCAATAAAAGTACGTTCTTCTAATCGCCAGAGAATAATTTCTCTGATGAAATCATTTTCGATTTGTGCCTGCGCCCACAATCCACGCTCTATCATTTCATGGTCGGATGTATCAATCGGCATATGGTTCCAACGAAACAGGTCCTCGATAATGTCAAGATCATTGGCATCTTTCGAGTCCAGCATCTGCAACCTCTCGTCCAGTTTTATCTGGGAAATTGGCGTTTGCTTTGTAGCAAATAGATTGGGCAGATGCGGGGGTAAACTTGCCATCAAAGTGATGTAATGATCACTCATATTATTTCACAACACCCTCGAGAAGCGCTCTGAATCTCGGCTGCAGGTGCGCCAGCAATACCGCACTGATCGCCTCATCGCTTAGATCTACTTCCACCTCACCATTGGCCAGATACACTTTCAGGCCCGCATTTACATCCCCCGATGGTTGATAGCTGATTCCCTCTTTGAGCAGGCTCGCCATAATAGACAATACAAAATGAGCCAGCGTGCCCTCTTTTAATTCCTCAGGATGACTGCGTAGTTCATCAATACTGATCGTATTTTCAGGGAGCATGATAGTAAGTTTATCTTCTTTGTCTAAACCGGTCGTATCACGAACGTTCCCTACCAGCTGTAGAATTAGTTTTTCCATAAAAGGCTCTGGAGTCATCACATTTCCCACCAGCCGTTGAACTTCTTCATTGAAACGGCTCATCACAACCTCTCTCAACTTGAGATGAGCATCTCTCCCTGCCAGCACCAATGCATCCTGGCCTGCTGATGTAAAGGCTGCCGCTTCTTTGCGAGCAGAGGAAACGATCTCTTCAGCTTCCCGTTGTGCCTGGCTTTTAATCAAAGCCGCCTTTTCTCGAGCTTCGCGAATAATTTTTTCTGATTCAGCCTGCCCTGCGCCTACCCCTTCATCACGCAAACGATTGATGAGCGATTCGACACCGATAGAAGCATTACCGGAAGGTTTAGTTCCTGTTTTTTCTGACATAATAACAATCTCTCTATTTCTAGATAGCGATTACTAACCGGTCGGGATATCGCCAGCAATGACTAATGCAAAAACGAAAGCGAAAACCGCAAAACCTTCCACGATAGCGGCTGGCGCAAGTGAAAGACCAAATATTTCCGGCTTGGCCTTAGCGGCACCAATTGCTGAGGCACAAGTTTTCCCCTGATAGATACCGCTATACATCAGCGCCAATCCCGACATAATGCCAATACCAAACAAAGCACCACCATTGGCAGTCGTCACTTCCCGTTGCAGGGTAAACATAATCACAATGCCATAAATGACCTGGGATGAAGGCATCACAGATACGCCAATAAAACGGCCATAACCACTTTCTGCTTCAAGCATTGCACCGATGGCTGCCTGACCCGCAATAGCACAACCAAAAATACTACCAATTGCGCCAAGTGCCATGGTGCCATACATACCTGCCCAGCCCAATGCGACTATAAATTCATTCATTCGCTTATCTCCTTCTTTGAAAAAGTATTGTAGGGGTATCCCTCGTCAGTCAATCCCCAGTTAAAAAATTCAATTACGTTGAGTCGCAGGCCATGTACGACGCCGCTCATCAGGCTTAACAATATATTTAGGCTATGCCCCAGTAACAGGATGAGCAGGCAATACAGCAAGCCTGGACCTTCGACTTCTTTGGCCTGCATCGCCAGGCTGTTAAAGGTTAAGGCCAGAGAAGAACCTGCAAGCCCCAATGCGAACAAGCGCAAATAACTCAATACATCACCAAATATTTTGGTAATGCCACTGACACCTTGCAAGCCATCAAGAACACGCATAATAAGGTCCGTTGGCTTATTGACTTTGCGCACACTACTAAACAGAAATATCGCGGCAAGCCCCAGACCTGCCAGTGATTTCCCAGTCGGCAAAAGCCAGCCCTCGGGCTGATCAAATGAGCTATTAAACCAAACCAGTAGCCCGCCACACATGACGGCTATCCAGCCCAATGGCGCCAGCCAGGTTAAAGCTTGTTGTCGTGATCTCCATGCCTTGTGTGCATTGGCATACGATATATGCAGGACACCAACACAAACAGACAATCGCATCATGCTATCAAAATCACTAATTTCCAGGATTTTCAGCTTTCCCAATAAGGATGTTTCCGGCGGGCTTAAACCAAAATAGCTGCCAATCAGAACCCCCCAAACAAAGGAAAGTGAGATCAGCGTTGCTAGCAAATTTCGCATGGCTCGCCCTGTTGGGGAGCACCCCATACGTTGCCAAAACGTAGCCAGCAATACTGCAAAAACAGCAGCATAGCCAGCATCTGACAAGATCATGGCAAAAAACAGGGAAAAGAAGATAAACACCGGGACAGACGGGTCCCAGTCCCAGTATCCCGGCGTTTGATAAAATTTTACCAGCCCTTCTCCTGCTGAGAGTTGTTGTGGATTTAGCATTAAGGTGGGTGGATTATCTGTAGGCACCGGGTTCTCTATTAAAAGGGCGAGGTTCCACTGCTTTGTAAACGCAGATAAGCGCTCAATTTCTTGCTCGGGTATCCAGCCTTGAACGGCAAATACGGCATCGGTATCGAGAGTCTGCTGATCAGCATAAAGCCGCCCCGTTTTATCCTCTTCACTGGCCAGGTTTCGGGTAATCAGATAAATCCAGCGCGTAAGTGATTCGCGTTCTGCGCGACAATCCTCCAGCTCAATTTCTGCCTGATCCAGATTTGTTTTCAGTTCAGTCAGTGATAATGACCCCATATGCGTCCGTCTTACCGGCATTGCGTTTACCGGAGGCTCCTCTTTTGCCACCACGACGACATAAGCAAATCTATTGTCCCTTTGCACTACATCGATGACCCATTCATCCTGTTTTGATAAATCAGTCAAACTGGCAACGGGTACGACATAAAACCAAAGCAGATAGCCGGCTAAATCTTCTTTTGCAGGAAATTTAAAATCACCCCAGCGGCTTACCTCCTTAATTCTTGATACCAGGAAGTCTCGCCTATCCTGAATATCACGAAAGTTCTGTTGGTTTTCGATGCTTTGATTCACCATGTCAGCAATATCAAAACTTGTGCTTTGCCTGACCTGGCGGCGTTTGTTCGGGCAGGCGGTCAGGTACTTGAGTGCTTTATAGGTGCTTTCCGGGTGTTCAGGAGCCGCCCTTTCGGGCTCATCCAGGGATTCTCTTAATGAGACCAAATGCAAAGCACCCAATTCTTGCAAGCCCTCCAGCACCTGATTTTTTTCCGCTATCAAACCACAAATACTGACTCTCTTAAGCGCCGCAATACTCACAACTGACTCTCCCGAAGACGTTTACTTTTTGCCAGTTTCGCACTCACAACAGCAGCACATTCCAGGTCTGACAAGTAAATCTTGATCTTCTTAATATTTTTTTCCGCTTTGGGAATAAGAACCTTATCAAACAGATTGACTCTTTGGGTGATCGTCATCACCGCAGCCTCGAGAAGCTCAAGGCGTTGTTTTTCAACCTGAAGCTGAATTTGCAGGGTCAGTAGTTTCTTTAGTTTTACAGCAACACCATCCACCCATTGGGGTTTTGCCAGAAACGAGTAGGGCTTGACTTCAACCGATACAGTTTTCAAAACAGGAAGATGTGCCCCCATAATATTTTCGCGTTCGAGCGCAACCTTGTTTACCGTGACCAAACCATTCAGGTCTACTTCATCATTCGACAGCATGGGTATTTCTTCTGCCATCGTTCGACTCAATTTTTCCAGATCCAGCTGTGTCGTGACCAATGCCTTTTTTGCCCTGGACTTCTGACTCATCAACTCCTGCCGCTTCAAGTCCAGCGATGGCAAGAATTGCTTATACGTTTTCAGATCAGCCCGCTCTTTACTGAGGGCTGACTTGCTCAGCTGTAATTTTGCCATGTCAGCCCCCCTCCAACTGAAGCATTAAATGTGGGCTATTAACCATATCGTCCGCTACGACTGCTTCTGTTTCGGAAAATATTTATCTACCAGGGCCTGCTTCATCAGCAATTCCTGAGGCTCAAAACATTCTGCCAGGGTTTCCCAACCGAGATCCAATGCGTCTTCGAGAGGCAATGTAATATCAATATCCATAAAACGCTCACGAAACAAGCCACCAAATTTAAGTAGTTTCAGATCATAGGAAGAAAGTTCAAATGCCATTGCCTGTTTTTGTTCCGCATCTTTTGCGCCCGCATAAAAACGAATCATTGTATTCATAATCTGAGAATGATCTTCTCGTGTCTCAGAACCAATAACGTGTTGCTTTAATCGGGATAAAGAGCCGAAGGGATCAATAACACCATCATGAAGATAAAACTGACCTTCAGTGATATAACCGGTGTTATCCGGCACCGGATGAGTAACATCGTCTCCAGGCATCGTTGTTACCGTTAGAATAGTGACCGAACCTGCGCCCGAATAATCGCAGGCTTTTTCGTAGCGCCGCGCCAGTTGCGAATAGAGATCACCCATATACCCCCGGTTTGATGGAACCCGCTCCATAGAGATCCCCACTTCTTTCATGGCATCTGCATAAGCCGTCATATCCGTCAGCAACACCAGCACGCGCTTACCTTCCTCGACAGCGAATTTTTCTGCGACCGCAAGCGCCATATCCGGCACCAGCAATCGTTCAACGACTGGATCTGCAGCAAGATTACAGAACATCACTGTTCGCGCAAAAACACCGGCATCCTCAAAGGCTGTGCGAAAGAAATGATAGTCATCAAAAATCAATCCGAGGCCACCAAACACCACGATATCAGCGTCGGCCTGAATCCCGATGCGCGCAAGAAAAGCATTGAATGGTTCACCTGAAACCGAAAAAATCGGAATCTTCTGGCTTTCCACAAGGCAGTTGAACACATCAATCATGGGAACATCAGTACGAATCATTTTTGAAGCCAGCACACGCTTCATCGGGTTGACTGATGGTCCACCAATATTAACTTTAGGGTCGCCTGATAAAGCGGCCCCTCCATCCATCGGGTCACCCATGCCGCCGAAAACTCTACCCAAAATATTATTTGAATAAGTGACCTGCATCGGATGGCCAAGGAAATGTACTGACGATCGAGTAGAAAACCCCTTGGTCCCTGAAAATGTCTGTAAAGACACCTGATCTTTATTAATACTAATCACCTGAGCCATTGAGCTCAAACCACTCGGATCCTTGATCAGGGCAAGGTCATATAGTCGTGTAGCCGCGCCATGACTACCTTCTCCTGAAGGCGCATTCACCTTCAGGATGTCGCCTACAATGGAAAGTATTTTGGTATGTCGTATTAGATTTTGAGTCATAACTTAAAAACTAACGCCTTGTTGGGGATATCAATAAAAGCCATGCAGAAGCCACATGCATGCTTAATGATTGGAATACATATAGTAATAGCTGGATAGTGATTTGTATAATGCAATTGTTAACAGCTTGTGATACCTTAATTGCATCATGATCACGTTAAAAGTATAGGAAGTATAAACCCCCTTTCTAACGCTAGTCAAAGCAGAACATCCTAAATCCCCACCGTTTTCCCTCTGCTTCTAACCAGAAAATTCCACGATTTCACCAAATCACACCATCAGAATTTGAACTTATCCTCTTGTTTCAATAAAACAGGTGAACAACATCCTGCCAACAATCTGTAGCAACTCCTTTTACTCACATATTATCCATCTTAATCAGCAAACAAGCTACTTTGTGGCGGCGACCTGCCATCTGGTATGACATATTTTATCGTTGCTGGCACTTGCTCTTTTAAGTGCGCGAGTATTTTTTTGATAACAGCAGGATCTTCAATACAGGCTATTAGCTTCACTTTTTTACCACATATATCACACCGTTCTATGTCGATATTGAATACCCGTTTCAGACGTTGCGCCCAGCTCATTCCTCTTTTTTTTGCAAAGGATGTATCTGCTTCATTAACCTGCGCTATTTGTTTTTTACTGCCTTTACCACGATGTGCCGGGGTAACGAATACACGATGTTTGCTGTTTGGCGCCAGAACGCCATGGTACCTTGTCAGGTTAACACGCGGCTT
>LGVF01003621.1_pt2 | contig 10810 bp, 13 predicted proteins | sample 469901 | NCBI WGS metagenome assembly LGVF01 (sample SAMN03893561, study PRJNA290197) | marine sediment metagenome | material: sediment; isolation source: combined push core samples #3730, #5133, and #5579 collected at Hydrate Ridge | place: Pacific Ocean: Hydrate Ridge | reverse complement strand
CCGATAAACTCCCGACATTGCCAACGCTTGCCCTGAATAAAATATTCCATCTGCCAGTGTCCCGGCCGGTTGGCTGGTAGCAGGCGCACAAATAAGCCCCTGGCGTTGTTGAGATGCAATTCGCCTGCTTCGTGATGCACCTCGAATGCGGCCAGACTTGGATCCGATGCAACCAGGCTTCTGGCACGGTCCAGGTCCCAAGGCATAGTCTGTCCCTGAAAGTTGAGAGGGTGGCACCTTAGCATTTTGCGGTTTGTTATTACTAATACGGCAAATACGCCCTTCGTCAAGGGTCCGAGTAAAAAAAGTGGGATGGGATCGTTGAAGTGGGGGGATCCTCCAAAAGAAAATCTCCCGTGATAAAGAATCACAGGGGATTTTGATGCAGAGTAAGGTTCGCTGGAACTTTTTAGCGGGGCACCACCTTGATGGCCGCTGCGGCCTTCGCGGCCTGCTTGCGAGCCTCTTCAACGTCGTCAGCGAGGACCAGAGCTACCGCCATGCGCCGGCCGGGACGGGTGTCGGGCTTGCCGAACACGCGCACTTTACTGCGGGGTACGGTCAACGCCTCCGCCACGCCGGTGATGCCGACATTGTCGGAATGTTCCGTGGCAAGCACCACGTGGGACGCTCCAGGGGAGAGGAGCTTGATCTCCGGTACCGGCAAACCGAGGATTGCACGCACGTGCAGTTCGAACTCCGACATGTTCTGGGTGACCATCGTCACCATTCCCGTGTCGTGGGGGCGCGGTGAGATTTCGCTGAAAAAGACTGTGTCGCCTTTGATGAAGAATTCGACGCCGAAAAGACCGGTGCCGCCCAGGGCATCGGTTACGGCCTTGGCTTGGTTCTGTGCTTCTTTCAAGGCTGTCGGAGTCATGGCCATGGGCTGCCAGGATTCCTGGTAGTCGCCGCCTTCCTGTACATGACCGATGGGCGGGCAGTAGCTGGTGCCGTTGGCGTGGCGCACGGTGAGCAGGGTGATTTCGTAGTCAAAGGGGATAAATTCCTCGATGATCACCTTGTCGCCGGTGCCCCGCGCTCCGGCTTGAGCATAGGCCCAGGCCTTATCGATGTCGCCTTCTTCGCGCACCGTGCTCTGGCCTTTGCCGGAGGAGCTCATGATCGGCTTAACCACACAGGGCTGGCCGATTTCCTGTACGCCGCTGCGGAACTCTTCCAGAGTGGTAGCAAATAGGTATTTGGCGGTGGGCAGCTTCAGTTCCTCCGCCGCCAGGCGGCGGATGCCTTCCCGGTTCATGGTCAAGTTGGTAGCCCGAGCGGTAGGAATGACGTTGAATCCTTCCTTCTCCAGTTCGATCAGGTACTCGGTATTGATCGCTTCGATCTCGGGAACGATGAAGTCCGGCTTTTCTTCGTTGATCACTCGGGACAGAGCCTCGCGATCAAGCATGTCGATAACATGGCTGCGATGGGCCACCTGCATGGCCGGTGCATCGGCATAACGGTCGACGGCTATGACTTCGATGCCGAAGCGCTGGGCCTCGATGACCACTTCCTTGCCCAGTTCGCCACTGCCGAGCATCAGAATTTTGGTTGCGCCTTGTTTCAGTGGAGTGCCGATCATCGTTTTCCCTCCATTCGGGTTAAAAATCGTACGGTTTATAACAATTTTTGAGGTTTGGTACTATGCAAAAATATCGCTGATTTTTCAAGTTTTTTCTGGACCTGAAACGGCTCCCCAAAGGATTGAACATCACGATATTGGTAGTAATTGTCCTTGTTCTGTCTTGGATTCGGCCATCCGAGTGTTTATACTAAAAAGAGTCTCCACCTCACGATAAAGGGGAAGGCGATCATGGAAGAGGTTCTGCGGGAAGAAATCTGTAACTTTGTGCTGGCAAGCTCCGATAATCGTTTTGCCGACAGCGATCAACCCTATTTTGACGAACCGCTGGTGGGGTTTGCTGCCGCCGATGATCCGTTGTTTAAAGATTTCAAACGCATCATTGGCGAGTTTCACCTGACGCCAGGGGAAGTATTGCACGACGCCTGTGGCTGCTCAGTCGAAGAGGCCCGAACGGTGATCTGCTGGATCCTGCCCATCACCGAGGCTACCCGCCAAAGCAATCGGCAAGCCCAAAGTATTCCTTCCCGGGAATGGGCCATGACCCGCGCCTTTGGAGAACACTTCAATACCTTGCTGCGCATCCATCTGACCAACCTGATTCGATCCCTCGGTGCCAAGGCTGTTGCTCCGCTTCTTGCCGGCCTGTGGCGACCGGTGAAAGATCCCCGGGTGGGGATGGCTTCGACCTGGTCGGAACGTCACGCCGCCTGCGCCGCCGGCCTCGGTACCTTCAGCCTCAATGACGGGTTCATCACCGACAAGGGGATCGCCCATCGTTGCGGCAGCGTTGTCACCGACCTGATCATTCCCCCCAGTCCGAGAACCTGTGCGGATCCTTTTAGCAACTGCCTGTACCATCGGGACGGCAGCTGCGGGCTCTGCGTTCGGCGCTGCCCGGTCGGAGCTATTTCCCTGCAGGGCCACGATAAAGAGAAGTGCCAGGCTTACGTCTATGGCGAGCTACGCAAAACAGCCGGGCAACTCTACGGGGTTATGGAGACGGGCTGCGGCCTGTGTCAGACCAAGGTGCCCTGCGAGGCGCGGGTGCCGTAGGGGAAATCGGCTGGCGCCAGCTGCCCCTCTTTTGAAGGAGCCCATCCCGGTCAACTCCGCGCGCCTTCGGAGGGGAATAGTTCACAGGGAGATGCCCCAAAACACCGCCAGGCAGTAATATCCTCCGATCAGTATGAACAGGGCTCCGGTTATCCGCTTGGCCCAGCGTTCGAAGGCCTGGATACGGTTGAAGGCCTGACCGACCTTGTTGGCGCCAAGGGCGATCAGCACGGCAAAGAGCAACACGGGCAGGCCGGTAGCGATGCCGTAGACAGCGGGCAGCATCACGCCGGAACCTTGATGTAGAGCCAAGGGTAGCAGGCTGCCAAAAAACAACGCGGCCGAAGTCGGACAAAAGGAAAGGGCGAACAGAAATCCGAGCATTCCGGCGCCCCAGACGCCCATGGACTCGGCCTTTTTTTGAAGCCTGTTACTAAAACCGCTCCCGGGTAGATTAAAAGAAACCACCTCCAGTAACACCAACCCCACCAAAATCAGAATCGGCCCCAAGGCGCGGTTCATGTATTTTTGTAGAACTTGGGCCAAAAATGGTGCGGAAAGCATGCTGGATACCAGCAGACTGCCAAGAGCCAGATAAGCAAGGCTGCGGCCGGAGGTGTAAAGCAGGCCTGCGGAAAAAACCTGCCGCGGGCTGTCCACCCGCCGTCCGACGAAAGAGATGGCAGCGATATTCGTCGCCAGGGGGCAAGGACTGATCGAGGTCAGCACGCCAAGCCAAAAGGCTGAGGTGATGGCCAGGGCATACTCATGCATGCTCAAGCCCCTTTCATCATGTCCCGAATCTGTTTCTGCACATACGCCATAAAGGCGGTTTTGTTGCGGATAAGGCTCCAGACCTGGTCAAGGTTTTTCCACTGTTGCTGTTCGTTCCCCGCACGTCTTTCCAGAACCACCGAGCGCGTATACAGTTGAAAATCCTGCACGTAATGCTCATTGGCAGACTGGTCCACGTTGATCACCTGTAATTCCAAACTACCGTTCTGCAATGCCTCGGCAAACTCGGACTGGAGGGCTTCTTTGGTATAGGCTTCGATTTTTCTGCAGGAAGCGCAGCGCATGTTGCCGTGAAAGTAATAGACCACGGTTTTGACTTGATGCTGCGGGAGTTTGGCCGTTTCAGGTGCGTTTGCAGGGGCCGACTGCGCGGCGGAGGCATTGGGCAGCAGGGTCATTCCCAAAAGGGCGATAAAGCTGAAGCAAAGGCAATATTTCTGCAAAACAGTAAAAACTTTCATCAAAAGCCTCGCTTGATAAAGGTAAGGGTCAGGTGCTCAATAGCCCCTTGAGTTCCTTGACGGAAGGAGCCTTCCCCGACAGTTTGACCTGCCCGTCTATGGCCAGGGCCGGAGTCATGAGAACCCCGAAAGCGGTGATCTCCTGGATATCAGTCACTTTAACCAACTCATATTCCAAGTGCAACTCCTGGGCGGCAGTTTCGGCGTTTTTGGCCAGTTTCTTACATTTTGCGCAACCGGTTCCCAAAATCTGAATTTTCATGATCAGCTCCTTGTTGAGTCAAATAATAAGGTTGAACAGATAGCCGACGACCAGGATGCCTGCTCCGACCACGGCGATAAAGGTTGCGATCAGTCGCGGTTTGAGCACTTTGCGCAGAATCACCATCTCCGGAAAGGAGAGGGCGATGACGCTCATCATAAAGGCCAGCACGGTGCCCAGTGCGGCCCCCTTGCCGAGCAATGCTTCCACCACCGGAATTATGCCGGCGGCGTTGGTATACATGGGAATGCCGATCACCACCGAGACCGGTACCGACCACCAGGCGCTCTTGCCCATGATGCCGGCCATGAAGTTTTCCGGGACGAATCCGTGGATGGCCGCTCCGATCAGAATGCCGATGACCACGTAGAGCCAGACCCTACCGACAATATCCTGCACCGCATCGATGCCGAAGCGGATCCGTTCTTCCCAGGATTGGCGGTTGTCGGGCATGGCTGCCTGATTGACTTGCAGCTCCCGCACCCAGTCTTCCACATGGTTTTCTAGTTTCAAGCGGCCGATGGTCCAACCGGCTATGGTGGCAATGAGTATCCCGGTGATAAAGTAGAGGGCAGCGACTTTCCAGCCCAGCAGTCCGAACAGCAGAACCAGAGCGATTTCATTGACCATGGGGGCCGAGATGAGGAAGGAAAAGGTGATACCCAGAGGGATGCCGGCGGTAACAAAGCCGATAAACAAAGGCACCGCCGAACAGGAACAAAAGGGCGTCACCACGCCGAGCAGGGCGGCCAGAACATTGCCCGTACTTTCCCGGCGACCGGCGAGGATTTGCCGGGTCAACTCCGGGGTAATAAAACTACGCAATACGCCGACGCCAAATACCACCAGTACCAGCAGCATCAAGACCTTAGGGGTATCGTAGAGAAAGAATTCCACCGCCGAGCCCAGGTGGGATTCCAGCTGCAGACCGATGAGATCGTAGCTGATAAACCGTGCCAGAGGCAGAAGCTGACGATAGAGCAGGAACCAGGCGATCAGAAACAGAGCGATTTTGAGGCCAAGGTGTTTGCTGAGAAAACTTCCTCGGATTGTTTCTTCCGTGGTCATATCTCCATTCGTTTGATGATCCATTGAACGTACTCCGTAAGGCATAAATCGTTTAAGACTGTCAACCAGCCTAAGGTGATCGGAGGCTGAGTCTCGTCACCGGTAACTGTCTTAGGGCTGGTCCGCCCGATAGGCCCAGGCCAGCACTTCAACCGGATGATAAACAGGGTAGGGCAGGCAATGATTAAACTGCAGTCGGCAACTCATGCAATCGGTGACGATGGCCTGCGGGTTGCGCTTGCGAATCTTGTCCATCAACGGTCCCCCCAGATCCAGAGACTTTTGGTGAAAATGCTCTTTGAATCCAAAAATTCCCCCCATGCCGCAGCAGTCATAATCGCTGCCGACTTGTTCGATGTCCAGCTCAGGAACCAGTTTCAGCAGATCCAGATAGGGCAGTCCCATCTTTTGCTCCCGCAGGTGACAGGGGGCAAAATACGCCAGGCGCTCCGGCAGGGGCCTGAAGTTGGTGGCGAGCCGACCTTCACTCTGCAGGCGGGTCAGATACGCTCCGAAATCGAAGAGGTGATCCGATAGGGCGACCCGGTCCAGGGGATCGATGCCAGAGAAATAGCCGTCGTCTTTGAGAATCTCCCGGTACATGGACTTTCTTAAGGTCCAGAACTGGTTCTCGCCTTTCTCGGGGGCCGGCACCTTTAGTTCTTTTTCGTTGGCATTCACCGACTTCTGGTAGGCGTCGGAATAATAAGCCCGCTCTTTGAGCAGTTTTTTTAGGAAATATCCGCAGGTGGGGCAGGAGTAGACCAGATCGTCTTCGTCGCGAACCGTTTCGAGCAGGCGCTCCATGTTGTCCTGGGCCAGCTGCAGGGTACGCTTTCGGTCACCTTCCACCAGGTAGGGCATGCCGCAACACTGTTGGGGCGGGACGTAGACCGTGGCACCGTTATGCTGCAGGATCTCCACCACGCTGCGTCCAATTTCGGGGAACAGATAACCGGCGGTGCAACCGGCGAAGTAGGCAACCCGATGATCGCCGTCCCGTTTCCGGTCGAGGCCCTGGCTTGCCGCCCATTTAAAAAAATTCTGTTTCGGAAAGACCGGCAGCTGCCGCTCGGGATGCAAGCCGGTGGCTTTACGCAACAAAGGGCCGAGCACGCTGTTCGATTGCAGGGCCTTGGACAGCTTGGGAAAGGTGCCGCACAGGCGGGCCATGCGCGGGACATCGTTGAGCAGACGGGTCGCCAGCGGCATGCCTTCCTGTTCGATGTAGCGGCTCTTGGCTTCCATCACGTCCATGGGGACCCTCGGGCAGGGGCAGAGGCCGCAGAAGGTGCAGAGTTCGGTCAGGTATCGCAGCTGCGCTTCGCTTATGGGAACCCCCTCCTCATGTTCCTGATCTTGGAGGCGGTAGAGTTCGATGAAAAACGCGCAATCCTCCTCCATCATGGTGCGGCAGGTGTCGCAGTTGGCGCACAACTTTATAACCTCTTGCAGGATTTCTTGCGGCGTCTGTTTTTGTGAACTATCCAAGGGGGCACCTTCCTTTCGTTCGATCCTGCTGATATCCGTAAAATCGGATATTTGAGGCAAAAAAATCAGGCGCAGTTATTTTTCTGCAAAGCCTCCGACAGTTTTTCGCAATCCTTGGCCCCGGTGCTGGTATGGGGCAGATGTTCCCCCAATATCTCCAGCAACTGGCCGGCCAGGGGGCTGCAGTTCTTGGCCAGAGAGTAGTGGGCCCAGGTGCCGTCACGGCGGTCCACAACCAGTCCCGCATTTTTCAGGATGGCCAGATGGCGGGAAGCTGTCGACTGGGGCAGTTTCAGAATGGCCATGATTTGGCAAACGCACACTTCACCATCGAGGAGCAGGCAAAGGATGCGTAGTCGGGTCTGGTGGGCCAGGGCCTTGAAGAGAGCGGTCGTGTTTTTCATATTGAATACAATGATCCGGTTTTTCGGATATAGCAAGGGAAAATATTTTGATAATAAAGACTCTTTTTGAACAAGGGAACAGAATATCTTGGAGATAAAGTGTCAGGTTAAGGGGGGAGATTATAGCTTTTAATGAGCTACCTATTTCGGATAGCCCTCGTCGCAGACCGCTCGTCTCTTACCCAGGCTGGAACCATCCCGTGGTTCGTTTACAGATTCCCACCAGCATCAGCATCACCGGTACCTCGATCAGCACCCCGACGACGGTGGCCAGGGCCGCACCGGAGGAAAGGCCGAACAGCATAACCGCAGTGGCGATGGCCACCTCGAAATGGTTAGAGGCACCGATGAGAGCGGACGGCGCGGCATTTTCGTAGCTGAAGCCAAGCTTTTTGGCGGCTCCATAGGTCAGGGCGAAGATCATCACCGTCTGGATAAAGAGGGGAATAGCGATCCAGAGAATGGTTAGCGGGTTGTTCAGAATGACCTCGCCCTTGAAGCTGAACAGCAGCACCAGGGTGGTCAGCAGAGCGATGATGGTCACCGGCGTCAGCCGGTGGAGGAACTTGTCCTGGAGCCACTCCTTACCCTTGGCTGCGATCAGCCAACGGCGGGAGAAATACCCGGCCACCAAGGGCAACGCGACGTAGATGCCGATGGACAGCAGCAAGGCCTGCCAAGGCACCGGCAGGCGGCCAATGCCCAGCAGGAAGCCGCCCAGCACGCCGTAGAGCAGCAGCATGGTCAGCGAGTTCAGGGCGACCATCACCAGAGTCAGGCCGTCGTTGCCCCGGGCCAGATAGCCCCACACCAGCACCATGGCAGTGCAGGGCGCGATGCCGAGCAAAATGCAGCCGGCCAAGTAACTGCGCCACAGAGGAATCTGCAGCATCCTCATCCCTTCGTGCAGCACCACTGTTCCGGCACCGTGGGCCGCACCCACCGGCAGGTCGAGGCCGAAGGGCAACTTGACCAGGTCCATGGCTTCGGCGCCGATCAGTTCGCGAAACAGTACGCCGAGAAACAGTAAAGACAAAGCATACATGGTAAAGGGCTTGATGGCCCAGTTCACCAGCAGGGTCAGCAGCACCGGTTTGCCGCTCTTTCCGGCTATGACCACCGAGGCAAAATCGATCTTCACCATGATCGGGTACATCATGAAAAACAGGCAGACCGCGATGGGCAGGGAGACCACCGGGGCGCCGTTGACTGTGATTGCCATTCCGTCCAGGGTGGTGGCCAGGTTCGGAGCAAATTTGCCCAACACGATGCCGGCGACGATACAGAGTCCGACCCAGAGCGTCAGGTAGCGCTCGAAAAGGTTGGACAACCTCCGTTCGTCGTTGGCCGGTGTCGTAGAAACGGATCCTGGAAGTTGCATGTCAGAACCTTCCGGTACGGGGGGGGGCAGTTTACGCTTTTAAATATTCAGCACTGAAGGCTACTTGAGCGTAATACTTATCAGCAAGACATCATCTTTAAAACCGTCAGCGGCATGCGCCTCTGCCTGCATCAGGATGACTTTATTCAAAGCCTGGCCAGTGAGATTCCGGTTTGCGATCAAAGTGCTGGAAAGTCTTTTTGTTCCAAAGGCTTGGGCGTGGGCATCCTCCACTTCGATTAGACCATCGGAATAGAGAAGAAAGCGATCACCGGCATTTAATCGCAGCTGCGTCGAACCACAGGGCAGGGGCAGCGGATCATCCATGCCGATAAAGGTGGTAATCGATGGCCACTCCTTGCACCGGTCTTGGCCTTTTTCAAGCTGCAAGACCGGTGGGTGCGCAGCGCCACTCAGAGTCATCGTACCCGCTTCGAAATCTAACAACAGGGCGTAAAAGGTCGCATATATGCCCGTACCGGACAGGCGTTTGCACAGATAAGCATTCAGGCCGGAAACCAGCTTGCAGAGATCCAGATCCGACTTGGCATGCGTCAGGACATAGGTATTGATCCGCGCCGCAAAGAGTGCGGCCGAAACGCCATGACCGACCGCATCGCAGATACAGGCCAATAGGCGGTTTTTACCCAGCGGAAGGATGCTGCAGTAGTCGCCGCCGATGGCGTACAGGGGATGCAGATTAACCGCGATGTTCAGCCGGTTATCTTCGTAGTCTTCGGGCAAAAAGCCGTAATGAACCTTGGCTGCCAATTCCAGATCTTCCGGCATGCTCTCTCCAGGGGAAGGATGTTGGCCCTTTTCGCTAATCATATCATTTCCTGCCGGTGCCTTGAACGAGGAGGGGAAAATGGATGTGCGGAATGCCCGATGGGGGTTGGATTAGGCGGCTAGGGAAAGAGGGAGGCTGAACTATTCGCTGGTTTCAATTTTTTCAAGGACAAGCATCTGGTTTCCTCCCCGCTGAAACTCATAGGAAACGGGCACGATGTCCATGGCGTAGCCCTGCGCGGACAGACTTTCGAGGCCCTTATTGAGGTGGCGCGACCGCTTGGCACCGAGTTCCAGCAGTGGAAAGATACGCAAAAAGCTAAGGGGGCTACCATCTGCTAATTCCGATGGTAGACCCCTTTGCCCTTGAATGACCTCGCCATTGAATCTGAACAGCAGCACCAGGGTGGTCAGCAGGGCAATGATGGTCACCGGCGTCAGCGGGTGTTGGGTGTGCTTGGGGTTTGGGTGTGCTTGGGGTCGGACCAAGTCAACCCATTGAAAATCAAGAAAAAACATCCCAAAAAAAGCTATTATTTGGAGCTATGGCTCGATTTTCGGGGTCAAAATTGACCTCATAGGTTTCGGGCGATTCTCGGAGCACATAGGCATCGCCAGTCACACTAACACCTCTCCCCATCCCCCGCACTCCGAGATTCTCCTGAACCTTCTGAACGAACGGCTCGCTGCCGACGGCGAGACTCTTCGTCCACATCTCCTCTCGTTGGCCTCTTTCCACACTCAGGGTTTCCTCGATCCAATCCCGATGAGCTCTGGCCAAAGCCTCCGGTCCATTTGTCTCAGTAACCTCAGCAAGGGTGTCCAGGTTAAGAAGTCTGTTGCGCCGGCGGTTGCCCTGAATCTCATGATACCCGCCAAAAGCCCAATCGGCCGGATGAGTCACGACGCCAGCCCGAACCATATTCAAGTCCATATAAACAAGGAACGACGTAGATGCTCTCCCGATTCAATGGCAGTGGCATGGTAGCGGTCCTCCCAGAAAGCCCCTTTGCGACGCTTGCGTTGGTTATATTCCTGGCCGGTGCGACCGGCAACCAGTTGAATGGCCGATGGAATGGAGTTGGCCTCACCATTGTCTTTCACCAGCAGATGAACATGATTCGAGGTGATCGTATAGTTCAGGATTTGCAAGGAGAACCGCTTGCGGGTTTCGAGCAACCAGGCCACAAAACGGGAGCGGTCATGAGCGAACTTCAGCAAAAATTCCTTCTTGTGGCAGCGGTGAGTAATGTGCCAGATGCAACCTGGAATGTGATGCCGATTCGCTCTTGCCATGCGCCCCTCCCATTGCCAGTCCGATAAAATGCAGCTAAAAAGCATATGGCCCTGATTTTGACCCCTAAAATGGACCTATACGCGGTTTTTTAGGGCCTTTTTGGATGCAAAGTCAAGCATTTTCAATAAGTTAACTTGGTCCGACCCCAAGGTGCCTCAGTCCTTATGACTACCGCAAGAATCTGATGTTTTAGCCTCTTCAGTAGGTGAAGGCTCCCG
>LGVF01036209.1_pt1 | contig 10815 bp, 20 predicted proteins | sample 469901 | NCBI WGS metagenome assembly LGVF01 (sample SAMN03893561, study PRJNA290197) | marine sediment metagenome | material: sediment; isolation source: combined push core samples #3730, #5133, and #5579 collected at Hydrate Ridge | place: Pacific Ocean: Hydrate Ridge | reverse complement strand
TTAATGGTGTATCCTTCTGAAACACCCCTTACCATATTGCTGATAAGCGAACGATACAGTCCGTGCTTCGCTTTGTGATCCTTCTCCTCTGTGGACCTGGAAACTTTCACCTGGTTCTCTTCTACCTTCACGGTGATATTCTTGTCCACCTGCTGCTGCAGTTCGCCCTTGGGCCCCTTCACGGTAACCAGGTTGTCGCTGTTTACCTCGATGCTTACGCCTGCCGGGAGGTCAACGGGTAAAATTCCTATCCTTGACATATGCTTATTCTCTTAATCAATTAATATACATAACAAAGTACCTCTCCGCCAATGCTCAGGCTGCGGGCTTCCTTATCGGTCATTACGCCCTGGGAGGTTGATATAATAGCTACGCCTAGTCCGTTAAGCACCCTGGGAAGATGTGAACTGTCAACATACTTCCTCAAACCGGGCTTGGAGATGCGCTGCAAAGACTTTATGGCATTTGCTTTGGTCTCGGGATTGTATTTCAAGGCAATCTTGATGCTTCCCTGAGGACCTTCCTCTTCAAATTTGTAGTTCAGGATATAGCCCTTATCGAAAAGAATGCGGGTCATGTCCTTCTTCATATTGGACGCAGGAATTTCCACCACTTTGTGATTGGCCATTACCGCATTTCGGATGCGGGTCAGATAGTCTGCAATCGGATCTGTCATTTTTTCTCTCTCTTTATAAATTCTTTAAACCAATATCTACCAGCTGGCTTTCTTAATTCCGGGAATCAAGCCTTCGGAAGCCATCTCCCTGAAGGTAATTCTGCTGATACCGAACTGACGCATATATCCCTTGGGACGTCCTGTCAGTTTACAACGGTTGTGAAGCCTGATGGGATTTGAATTGCGTGGCAACCTGCTCAGGCCCACGTAATCGCCTTCGGCTTTCAGTTTTGCTCTTTTCTCAGCGTACTTTTCAACCAGTTTCTGACGCTTCACTTCGCGAGCTTTCATTGATTCTTTGGCCATTGCTCTATTTTTTATCGTTTTTAAACGGAATACCAAATGCTTTAAGCAGTGCTGTTCCCTCTTCATCAGTGGCTGCAGATGTTACAAAGGTAATCTCCAGTCCCATGATCTTGCTGATTTTATCAATATCAATCTCAGGAAAGATAATCTGCTCGGTGATTCCCATGGTGTAATTTCCACGTCCATCGAACTTGGATGAAACACCTCTGAAATCGCGGATCCTTGGTAGCGCCACTACAACCAGTCGCTCCAGGAATTCGTACATGCGTTCACGACGCAGGGTTACCTTCACGCCGATGGGCATGCCGCGACGAAGCTTGAAGTTCGAGATATCCTTAGTAGAATTGGTCTGTATCGCCTTCTGACCGGCTATCAGAGTTAATTCCTCCTGAGTAACCTCAATCAGCTTCTTGTCGGCAATTGCCTGTCCAACACCGCTGTTAAGCACAATCTTCTGAAGACGTGGGGTCTGCATTACGGATGAATATGCGAACTGCTTCATCAGCGCAGGAACGATCTCATCTGTATATTTCTTCTGTAAACCAGCTATGTATTTCTTATCCATTACTTGATCTCCTCACCTGATTTTTTGGCGTAACGCACCAATTTGTTTTTATCATTGAGTTTTCTGCCAATACGGGTGGCTTCTCCACTGGAAGGATCCACAAGGTTCAGGTTGGAAATATGAACAGCGGCTTCCTGCTTGGTGATTCCTCCCTGAGGACTGTTGGCATTGGGTTTGGTATGCTTCGATACCATGTTTACACCCTCTACGATGGCCCGGCCTTTGCTACGGTTAACATCCAGGACCCTGCCCTTTTGTCCCTTGTATTCGCCACTGTTGACGATCACCTGGTCACCCTTTTTAATATGTAATTTCTTCTGCATGGGAATGATCATTTACTATTTTATAATACCTCAGGAGCCAGTGAAACAATCTTCATATGACTTTCCCTAAGTTCCCTGGCAACAGGCCCGAAAATACGGGTTCCGCGCATCTCATCCAGGTTGTTCAGCAATACCACGGCATTGTCGTCAAAACGGATGTAGGAACCATCCTTGCGCCTGATCTCCTTCTTGGTCCTTACCACAACCGCCTTGGATACGGTGCCTTTCTTCACTTCACCTGAAGGAATAGCGCTCTTCACGGTAACTACGACTTTGTCACCAATGGAAGCATAGCGCCTCTTTGTTCCGCCAAGTACGCGGATAACCAGAACCTCTTTGGCTCCACTGTTATCGGCTACGGCTAATCTACTCTCTTGTTGTACCATGATTACTTAGCTCTTTCGATAATTTCTACTAATCTCCACCTCTTGTTCTTGCTCAGTGGCCTGGTCTCGCTGATCTTCACAGTATCACCCACATTGCATGTATTTTCCTCATCATGAGCCATGAACTTGGAGGTCTTGTTCACGAATTTGCCGTAAATGGGGTGCTTTAGTTTCTGCTTCACAGAGATCACAATGGACTTTTCCATGTTGCTGCTCACCACAACACCAATACGTTCGCGTCTTGTATTTCTTGTTGTTTCCATATTCAATATTACTTTTCGGACTGCTCCTGAATTTGCCTGGATCTAACTTCCGTCTTCAACCTGGCTATGTTCCTGCGAGTCTCAACGATCTTATTGGGGTTGTCAAGTGGAGAAACTGCATGGTTCATTTTCATGCGAACCATCAGGGTCTCTTCGCTTTCGAGGCGCTCTAGCAACTCCTGTATTGTTAACTCTTTAATTTCTGAACTTTTCATCTTTCCTTATCTAGCTGATGATTTCTACTCTTCTGTATAATCCCTGCGAACCACAAACTTGGTGGTAATGGGAAACTTCTGGGCTCCAAGGCGCAGTGCCTCTTTAGCTACCTCAAAGGATACACCTTCAAGTTCGAAGATCATTCTTCCAGGAGTAATGGGATAAACAAATCCTTCAGGGGCACCTTTACCTTTACCCATCCGAACCTCTGCAGGCTTCTTGGTAATGGGTTTTGCCGGAAAAATACGAATCCACAGCTGACCTTCCCTCTTCATATGACGGGTGATGGCCTGACGGGCTGCCTCTATCTGGCGACCGGTAATCCATGCACTCTCCATCGCTTTGATACCAAATGATCCGAATGCAATTTGATTTCCTCGCTGGGCGTTTCCTTTCATGCGCCCCTTCTGCATTCTCCTGTATTTGGTCTTCTTCGGTTGTAACATTGTATAAAATTTTCCTGATTATACTTGATTCTTTTTGCCCTGCCTAGTTTCTCCGGTCACGGTGATCACCACGGTGGTCGCGGTCTTTCCTCGGTCCCCTTCCGCCACCTTTGGGCTTCACGTTGCTGGCCCCAATGTTGGGACTCAGATCGCGCTTTCCAAAGATCTCGCCATTGCAGATCCATACTTTGATTCCAACCACACCCACTTTGGTGTGTGCTTCGGCCAGTGCGTAGTCGATATCGGCACGCAGTGTGTGAAGTGGAATCCGGCCATCTTTATAAGACTCGGAACGGGCCATTTCAGCTCCACCCAATCGGCCACTGATCAGTACTTTGATGCCATCGGCTCCCATGCGCATGGTAGAGGCAATACTCATCTTAATGGCTCTCCTGAAGGAGATCTTACCTTCTATCTGGCGGGCAATGTTATTGGCGACGATGGTTGCATCCAGTTCGGGACGCTTCACTTCGAAGATATTGATCTGAACCTCCTTCTTGGTGAGTTTCTTCAATTCTTCCTTCAGTTTGTCCACTTCCTGGCCACCTTTACCGATGATGATTCCCGGACGGGCTGTATTCACGGTAACGGTGATAAGCTTCAGTGTACGCTCAATGATAATCTTGGAGATGCTGGCTTTTGCCAGACGGGCATTCAGGTACTCCCTGATCTTGCTATCCTCAACAAGCTTGGCGGAGTAATCTTTTCCACCGTACCAGTTGGAATCCCATCCTTTGATGATTCCCAGACGATTACCTATCGGATTTACTTTTTGTCCCATCTATGCTTGATTTTCTTGTTCCTGTAAAACTTCTTGTTCTTCGCTTGCACCCATGCTGTCGATTGCAATGGTTACGTGGTTTGAACGCTTCTTGATCCGGTGAGCCCGTCCCTGGGGAGCAGGCTGTATTCTTTTAAGGGTTCTGGATACATCAACTTTGGCCACTGTTACGACCAGGTTGCTCTCTTCGATCCTTGCTCCCTCATTCTTGGTCTGCCAGTTGGCGATGGCCGAAAGCAAAAGCTTTTCAACCTTGCGGGAAGCCTCCTTGGAGGAGAATTTCAACATATCCAGTGCCTTGTTCACTTCAACACCCTTAATCATATCGGCAACCAGCCGCATTTTGCGGGGAGAAGTCGGACAGTTACGCAGTACGGCATAGTACTGGTTCTGCTTTGCCTCTTTCCTCTGATTCGCTCTGTTTCTTTTTCTTGCACCCATTTCTATAGGATTATAATATTATCGCTGCTTTCCACCGTGACCCCTGAACATGCGGGTAGGTGCAAATTCACCTAATTTGTGTCCCACCATGTTCTCAGTAACATATACCGGGATAAACTTGTTTCCGTTATGAACGGCAATGGTATGGCCTACAAAATCCGGAGAGATTACAGACCTTCTCGACCAGGTTTTGATCACTGACTTCTTCCCGGAATCGTTCATATCCAGAACGCGCTTCTCCAGCTTGAAATCGATAAATGGTCCTTTTTTCAGTGAACGGCTCATGCTCTATNNTTGGCGCGAGTCTTATACCCTTTGGCCGGCATCCCGTTCCTTGAGCGGGGATGTCCACCTGAGGCACGACCTTCACCACCACCCATGGGGTGATCAACCGGGTTCATGGCGACGCCACGTACGCGGGGACGACGTCCCTTCCAGCGTGAACGACCAGCTTTACCACTTTTCTCCAGAGCATGGTCCCCATTGGATGTAACACCAATAGTGGCACGGCAAGTAGTCAGTACCATCCTGGATTCACCAGAAGGAAGCTTGATGATGGCATACTTACCATCCCTTGAAGTAAGGGTTCCGTAGGCGCCGGCACTCCTTGCAAGCATACCGCCTTTTCCTGGCTTTAACTCAATGTTGTGTATATCTGTTCCCAGTGGAATGTTGGCCAGTGGAAGGGTGTTACCCATTTCAGGCGCTACTTTCTCTCCCGATACAATTTTCTGTCCCACCTGAAGTTTTTCAGGGGCAATGATGTAACGCTTCTCACCATCGGCATATACTACCAGCGCAATCCTGGCAGAGCGGTTTGGATCATACTCGATGCTCTTTACAGTAGCATCCATATTGTCCTTGTCCCGCTTGAAGTCGATAAGACGATACCTTTTCTTGTGACCACCACCGAGGTAGCGCATGGTCATTTTACCGGTATTGTTACGACCGCCACTCTTCTTGATAGGCTTGAGCAGTGACTTCTCAGGCTTTGCACCTGGAGTCAGATCATCATTGGCAGAGATCTCCTTAAATCGCTGACCCGGGGTTGTGGGATTATACTTTTTAATTGCCATCTTTCCTAAATGTTGCTATAAAAATCAATTACTTCGCCTTCGGCCAGGGTAACCACTGCCTTCTTATAGGATGAGGTCTGTCCCACGGAGACGCCACTCTTTGTATGACGCTGTTTGCGTTTCCCAGCATAGCGCATGGTGTTCACTTCCGCTACCTTCACATCGTAAAGCTCCTCCACTGCCTGCTTAATCTGCAGTTTGTTGGCATCCTTCGCTACGACGAATCCATACCTGTTGAACTCCTCCCCCAGGGCAGTCATCTTTTCGGTTACTATGGGCTTAATTAAAATATTCATGGTCTGTTCGATTCAAACGATTAAGCATTCTTTTGCAGAACGTCAAGTGAACTCTCAACGAAACAGAGTGCTGAAGCATTCATTATTTCGTATGTGTTTAATTCTGAAAGAGTTATAACTTTTGAATTCTGTAAATTTCGCGACGACAAATATACATTTTTATTTCTTTCGTCGATGACGAAGAGTGACTTTTTGTCGTCCAGTTTCAGGTTTTTCTGAATGGCTGCAAACTCGCTGGTTTTGGGGGCCTCCATTTTGAAGTCCTCTACCACCATCATCTGCTTGTTCTGTACCTTATAGGCAAGTGCGCTTTTACGGGCCAGATCTTTCACTTTACGATTCAGTTTACCACCATAGCTTCTGGGCCGGGGACCAAAAACGCGTCCACCTCCTCTGAACAGGGGATTCTTGATATCACCAAAACGTGCGGTACCGGTTCCCTTTTGACGCTTGATCTTCTTGCGGCTACCCCTGATCTCAGCACGTTCTTTGGTCTTGCTCGTACCCTGGCGCTTTGTATTCATAAGCTGCTTCACATCCAGGTAGATGGCGTGATCGTTGGGTTCAATTCCAAAGATCTCCTTGTTCAGCTTAACCTTTTTACCGGTGCTCTCGCCGGATATATTCATTACATCTAATTCCATCACTTCTCAATAATTAAATATGAACCATTTGATCCGGGAACAGAACCTTTAAGAATGAGCAGATTGTTCTCGGGAACAATCTTCATCACACGTAAATTGAGGATCTTAACCTTCTTATTACCGGTCTGACCACCCATGCGCATGCCCTTAAATACCCTGGATGGATATGAAGAGGCTCCCAGTGAACCGGGGTGACGCATTCTGTTGTGCTGACCATGGGTTGCATCGTTCACACCTTTGAAGTTGTATCTCTTCACTACACCCTGGAATCCTTTACCTTTTGACATTCCGGATACATCAAGCCATGTGTCATCGTGAAAATAATCCACGTTGATAATGTCACCCGTTTTCCAGTCCTTAACAAACCCCTTCAGCTCAATCACCCTCTTTTTAGGAGTGGTATTGGCTTTGGCAAAATGGCCCTGTTCGGCCTTAGGAGTATTCTTCTCCTTTTTTTCATCAAAAGCCAGCTGTACTGAAGCGTAACCGTCAGATTCAATAGTCTTCACTTGCGTAACCGTGCAAGGCCCGGCCTGAATCACAGTACAGGGGATGTTCTTTCCGTCTTTATCGAAAATGGAAGTCATTCCAATTTTCTTACCAATTAATCCTGGCATCGTATTCTGTTTTTACCTGTGTTAGACTTTGATTTCAACTTCTACTCCACTGGGCAACTCAAGTTTCATGAGTGCGTCGATGGTCTTGGGAGTGGAACTGTAAATATCCAGCAACCTTTTAAATGAGCTTAACTGGAACTGTTCTCTCGATTTCTTATTCACGAAAGGAGACCTTAATACAGTGTATACACGCTTGTGGGTGGGAAGTGGAACGGGTCCGCTAACCACAGCTCCGGTGGACTTCACTGTCTTTACAATCTTCTCGGCTGATTTGTCAACCAGGTTGTGATCGTACGACTTCAATTTAATTCTAATCTTCTGACTCATTATCTATCTGATTATATCTAAACTTTTCCTGTTACCTGTTCGAGAATCTCTTTGGACAAATTGTTCGGCATCTTCTCATAGTGACTGAACTCCATGGTGGAAGTTGCCCTTCCGGAAGAAAGTGTCCTGAGCACGGTCACATAACCGAACTGCTCAGACAATGGTACTTTGGCCTTAATTACCCTGGCACCTGCCTTGGAATCCATTCCCTCAACCTGTCCGCGCCTTTTGTTAAGGTCGGAGATCACATCGCCCATATACTCTTCGGGAGTAACCACCTCAACGGCCATTATCGGTTCAAGCATCACCGGGTTTGCCTTTAAAGCAGCATGCTTAAAAGCCTGGCGTGCACAAATCTCAAAAGCGAGTTGATCGGAATCCACCGCATGGTACGCTCCATCCAGAAGTTGAACCTTTAAATTTTCGATGGGGAATCCTGCCAGCGGTCCGTTGTGCATGGAGTTTTTAAATCCCTTCTCTACGGACGGAATATATTCCCGGGGAACTCTTCCTCCCTTAACTTTGTCCACAAATGTAAGGCCTTTGACATTGTCATCGGAAGGACCAATAGTTACTTCAATATCTGCGAATTTACCACGTCCACCGGTCTGTTTCTTAAATACTTCACGGTGTTTCACCTCGATGGTAAGAGCTTCTTTATAGTTAACCTGCGGGGTACCCACGTTACATTCTACCTTGAACTCGCGCTTCAGGCGGTCCATCAGGATTTCCAGGTGCAATTCACCCATGCCGTTAATGGTGGTCTGTCCGCTTTCCACATCGCTGCGAATCTGAAAGGTCGGATCTTCCTCTGCCAGTTTGTGCAGTGCAATACCCAGCTTATCGATGTCGGCCTGGGTTTTGGGCTCAATGGCGATCCCAATTACAGGTTCGGGAAAATCAATGGACTCGAGAATCATCGGTTTACCCACCGAGGTGATGGTATCACCTGTCCTCAGCTCTTTCAGTCCAACTACCGCGCAAATATCACCCGCTCCAATCTCTTTCTTCGGAAGCTGCTTGTTGGCATGCATCTGATAGATACGGCTGATACGCTCCTTCTTACCAGTACGGTTATTATAAGCCATTACTCCTTCCTGAACCTTTCCGGAGTAAATACGCATATAGGCCAGACGTCCAACAAAAGGATCCGTGGCAATCTTAAATACCAGTGCGGTCAGCGGCTCATCATCCTGGGGTTCCCTGCTGATCTCCTGTTCATTCTTAGGATCGATACCGGTAACAGCACCAACATCCATGGGACTGGGAAGCAGGTCGCAAATGGCATCCAGCATACGCTGAATTCCTTTATTCTTAAAAGCAGAACCGCAAAGCACCGGAACAATTTCCATATTAATGGTGGCTCTGCGGGCATACTCCATAAATTCTTCTACGGTGATGGAATCCCTGTCTTCCAGAAATTTGTTGAGCAGCGCATCGTCAGAGACACAAATGGCCTCTACCAGCTTCTCTCTCCACTCTTCCACTTCATCAACCATATCCTCGGGAATCTCGCAATACTCNNATACCTTTGAAGTTCTCTTCGGACCCAATGGGAATCTGCATGGGTACGGGGATGGAGCCCAGCTTATCTGCGATCTCCTGAACCACTCCGAAGTAATCGGAACCCACACGGTCCATCTTATTAATAAAAGCGAGACGGGGTACCTTGTACTTGTCTGCCTGGCGCCATACTGTCTCAGACTGGGGCTCAACGCCGCCCACAGCACAGAATACGGCAACTGCACCATCCAGCACCCTCAACGAACGCTCCACCTCAACGGTGAAATCGACGTGTCCCGGAGTATCAATAATATTAATCTTGAACTCCTGGTCGTTGTGGTTCCAGAAAGTGGTAGTGGCTGCTGATGTAATGGTGATACCGCGCTCTTGCTCTTGTACCATCCAGTCCATTGTAGCGGCTCCGTCATGGACTTCACCGATGCGGTGGGTGATACCTGTATAGAACAGAACGCGTTCTGTGGTGGTAGTCTTCCCGGCATCGATGTGTGCCATGATCCCGATATTCCTAGTATGTTTTAAATCTGGGCTCATAAGTGTCACACACTTACCTTGCAATAAATGCTATTTCAATATTATATTAGAACCTAAAATGGGCGAAAGCCTTATTGGCTTCAGCCATGCGGTGCGTATCTTCTTTCTTCTTATATGCACCACCTTCGTTGTTGTATGCTGCTATTGTTTCACCTGCTAATTTCTCTGCCATCGATTTACCCGGACGTTTACGGGCAAACATAATCATGTTTTTCATGGCAATGGACATCTTGCGTTCATTCCTTACTTCCATGGGAACCTGGAAAGTGGCACCACCAACCCTGCGGCTTTTTACCTCTACCTGGGGAGTGATGTTATCCAGCCCCTGTTTGAAAACCTCAAGTGGCGTTTTTCCTTCTTCCTTGGTCCTGGCTTCAACCAGATCCATCGCGCCATAAAAAATATCGTACGAAATACTCTTCTTACCGTCGAGCATCATGTTGTTCACAAACTGTGTTACAAACGGATCCTTGTACCTTGGATCAGGCAGCAGGATTCTCTTCTTTGGTTTTGTCTTCCTCATTATAATAATATATATATACTATCGAGTACTGTCTCCACCTTCGCTAAAGCTTGGGCGGACACTCATTTTATTTTTTCTTGGGTCTCTTAGTACCATATTTACTTCTTCTCTGTGTCCGGCCTTCAACACCTGATGTATCCAGTGCACCACGAATGAGGTGATACCTAACACCTGGAAGATCCTTCACCCTTCCACCACGGATCAGCACAATGGAGTGCTCCTGAAGGTTGTGACCTTCTCCCGGGATGTAGGCGTTGACCTCCTTCTGGTTGGTCAGACGTACCCTTGCCACCTTACGCATGGCAGAGTTTGGCTTCTTAGGTGTGGTGGTGTAAACACGCACACAAACACCACGCCTTTGCGGACATGAATCCAGGGCAGGAGCCTTGCTCTTGTCGTTCAATTTCTTTCGGCCTTTACGAACTAATTGCTGAATCGTCGGCATATTATTGTTCTTCTTTGTTTATAAACGTCGTTAATTTCGGTTCGCAAAGGTAGAATTTATTTTCAAAAAACAATAATATTATAATGAATAATTCCCCAATAATCCTCATCCCCTACGAATTACAGATTTATCAAGGGTTTCCCAAGACCCCTTCGGGGGGATTTTTTTTAATGTTTCGGTTTTGAACATCCACTTCCCTTCTTCCGGATATGTTCTGAAGCTCCTTTTTTACCCAGGCTTCATCCTTTTTTATCAGTTGTTTAGATTCAAATTTTTATTACTTTTGCCCTACTAATTCTCAGGCTGTTAGAAACAAATTTGATATATAAATAACTGATTACCTATTATTTAGATCCCGATGAAGACATATTCGACCAACCAGATTAAAAACATTGCCCTGCTTGGAAACTCCGGAGCAGGAAAAACCAC